>Ga0256406_1002939_pt1 | contig 22579 bp, 15 predicted proteins | sample RumenRJG_03DNA_FD_185986 | JGI IMG/M metagenome (GOLD analysis project Ga0256406, IMG submission 185986) | Bovine rumen microbial communities from Lethbridge, Alberta, Canada - RJG_03 | ecosystem: Host-associated > Mammals > Digestive system > Stomach > Rumen | place: Canada: Alberta | collected... | reverse complement strand
GGGGAAGAAGTGCCTCGTGCTGGAGCGGCGTGCGCAGGTGGGTGGCAACGTGGCCTGTGAGGAGAAGGATGGCATTTATCTGCATACGTATGGCGCACATATCTTCCATACTTCCTTTGAGGATGTGTGGGCGTATGTGAACCAGTTCGTGTCCTTCAACGGCTATGTGAATTCGCCGGTGGCGAACTATCAGGGACATCTCTACAACCTGCCGTTTAATATGAATACGTTCCGCGAACTCTGGGACATCGTGACGCCGGCGGAGGCGCAGGCCATCATCGCGGAGCAGCGCGGCGCGATTACGGGCGAGCCGCAGAACCTGGAGGAGCAGGCCATCTCGCTGGTGGGCCGCGATATTTACGAGAAGCTCATCAAGGGTTATACGGAGAAGCAGTGGGGGCGCAGCTGCACGGAGCTGCCGGCCTTCATCATCAAGCGTTTGCCCGTGCGCTATATCTTTGACAACAACTATTTCAACGACAAATATCAGGGCATCCCGGAGCAGGGGTACAACAGCCTGATCGCGGCCCTGCTCGACGATGCGCAGCTCTCCGGCGGTATTGAAGTGCGCACGCAGGTGGACTATAATAAAGAACGTGCGGCCTTTGACGGGCAGGCGGCGAAAGTCGTCTACACAGGGCCGGTGGATGAGTATTTCGATTATAAACTGGGTCAGCTGGAGTACCGCGGCTTGCGCTTTGAGACGCAGCGTTTTGAGGTCGCGAACCATCAGGGCGTGGCGGTTATGAATTATACGGCACGCGAGGTGCCCTTTACGCGGACCATCGAGCACAAGCATTTCATGCGCGGCCGCGAGGATGTGTTCGCAGCCCCCGTGACCTACGTGACGCGTGAGTATCCGCACGACTGGCAGCCGGGTGAGGAGGCCTATTATCCTGTCAACAATGAGCGCAATCAGGGCCTCTACGCGCAGTATAAGGCGTTGGCAGATAAGGAAACAAACGTCATTTTTGGCGGCCGTTTGGCAGAATACAAATACTACGATATGGACGACGTCATCAAGAGTGCGTTGCAGTGTGCAGCCAGGGAGCAGGCAGCGCAGGATTGAATGCCACAGGATGGGAGAAAGTGATTTTTATGCGGTTTTTGCAGCGAAAAAATCTTTTGGCGGGATTGGCAACATTGGCCCTGCTGTCGGGCAGCATGACGCTGCCAGCAGAGGCGGCGGGCGAGGTGGCACCCAGCTATGAGGTGCAGGTGGAGTACCTGCATGGCTGCACGTTCAAAAAGCGTGACATCGATTTGTACAACGTGCATGTGTTCAAGCCGTACCGGCAAGTGCACGCGCTGACCATGAGCTATGGCCTGACGCTGGAGCGGGCACTGGGCAAGGCTTGGGGCTATGAAGGCCCTCAGGTGCGCGACTCGCAGGCGGTCGGCGTAGGCCCTGCCTATATGTTGCGCTACACGCGCGCGATGAATCCGCGCTGGGACGTGTCGCTGGAGGGCACGGGCAGTGTGCTGCTGTATAATCAGGATCATCCAGGTGGCGGACGGCGCTATGGTTTCCTCTGGCGCATCGGGCCGCGCTTCACGTATCATGCAGGAAAGCGCGACAGCGTGAGTCTCGGGTACCTTTTCCATCACTCGTCCAACGGCATGAAGCATCACAATCCCGGCTATAACGGCGCCGGTGTCTCGCTGGGCTATACCCATCATTATTAATGCAGCGCTGGAGGTTTTTCCTTGTTTTCGTTGTTTTTTGCTGGCTGGCAGCAGGATATCAAGCTGGCTTTACTGGCACCTATCCTGTGTGCGCTTTTTCGCCTGATTTTCATTGAGATATACGGGACAAAGAAGTCACCCGTGGGCGAGTGGCGCAAATGGTATCATTGCTTCCGCTACGGTTTTTGGTGGGGCATGCTCTATAATTCGTATATCTATCTCGGTGCGCTGGTGGCTATCAGCATACCGGGAGCCATCTTCGCTGGTTACTTTGCTGTGGGCGATACGGTGCGGTTGGGCGTGGGGCTGGCGTATGCGCTCGTGCTCTATACAGCATTCCTCGGCCGCATGATATTCTACTACCATTTCCATGATATCTACAATAATACGCTGCTGTTAGGCGCTAAGGCGGACAAAAAGAACTTTCTTGATATTTTCTTTCATCAAAATCATGGTGCGTGGCTGCTCCTGAGCTATCTGCCGTATACGTGGCTCTGTTATCAGGCTTTGCGGGGATTGCTGGCCATCCCGCAGGTGCCATGGCCGGTCTTGCCGCTGCCGTGGTGGGGGCAGTGGCTGGTCAATGCGGCCGTCTTTGTACTGGTCATTGTCTTTTACTACTGGGTGCGTTATGCTGGTACGCTGGATCACCGCAACGAGCCGGAGTGGGATGAGATTCCTCCTGTGGTCAAGCAGGATATCTTCATGGCCAAGGCGACGTGGGATGATCTGCCGCGTCTGAAATTTATCTACAGCCTGCCCCCCAAGGCTTTGCTGACGCACAAAGATGAGGATGTGCGCTCCATGGTAGAGTGCGTGGCACCGCGTGCTGCCTGGTCGGTGGACGGCAATCCGTTGCAGGCCTTTGTGCGGCGGGCGAAGGGGGCGCGTATTCAGCAGCCCAGCCATATCTTTTATATCCTAGGCGAAAGTTACTATCAGGCACCGTTGGATGAACCCTATGAGGCACTGCATATTGCCGATGAGGGCAAGCGATTCTGGCGGGACAAACATACGTTCTCTGTGCCGACGTCACTGTCGGCGGGGCGTATTTCGCAGCCTTCGCTGGTCAGCCTGCTCGCGGGCTTTTACGATGCCAACCTCGAGTTCAACGAGAATGAGACATTTTGGCAGCCGTGGCGGGACGATGCTCTGGCTATCAGCCTGCCGCAGCAACTGGCCAAACTGGGGTATCAGTCGTATTTTTGGTATGGCGGCCCCCTGAACTGGGGCAGTCTGCTGCATTTCCTGCCAGCTTTGGGCTTTAAGGCGGGCATGGACGGTTTTGCTTTGTGTCCAGATGCACCGAAGACCTGGCTGGGGGTTTACGATGGTGATTTCCTGCAGATGGCGGCGGAGAAAATTCCGCAACTCGATGACGGGAAGCCTGTGTTGCACATGCTCTATACGACATCGATTCATGGGCCGTATACGATTCCTGTGGAAAAATACGGTTTCGATGCAGATAAATTGATGCCGGAGATTCCTGCACATTTGCGCCATAATAAAAAGTTTGTGCGCAAGATGGGCTGCTACTGGTATTCAGATCGGGCGATTCACGCGTTTATCCGGGCGATGCAGCAGCGTTATCCGGATGCCCTGTTCATCGTGACCGGCGATCATGCAACGCTGAACATCCCCTATGAGGCGGGGCTCGTGCCACGGCAGGAGCCGACGTTGCGTGAACTGGCGAGTACTTGCCTGGCGTTGCACCATCGTGATTTGCAGCGGGATTGGTTCGCGGGCAATACCATCGGCGGACACATGAATATCTTCCCCACGCTTATGGAATTGATTGCACCAGCGGGGCATGAATATTTGTCGCTGGCGAAGCCGCTGACGGAGCCCATCGACCATGTGGTGACGCCGCAGCACTGGCTGACGCGGGACCAGATTGGCGTCTATAAGGATCGGGTGACACAGGCGAATCAGGTGAGCCGCGAGGCTATGCCTATGCAGCAGGATGTCGTACAATTTGCAGAGGAGCGGCAGGCATGGCTGGAGCTTTCCGGTTGGCTCGCGCGCCACCCCGAATGCTTATGCGGCAGGTGAGACGAAAGGCGGCAGAAAGGGCAGATACCCCAAAAATTTGGTGCTATTTATGTACTCATGGCCGTAATGAGAATTTTTAGCTATATTTTGCACTTGACACTTGCACAATTCAGTCCGCTCTAGTAAAATATAGTGAGCAATAAGATAAAATAATAAGTTGTTCTTTTCGCAAGGAGTGTTTGAACAATGTTTTTGGAAGAGAGACAGGATATTATTCTGCAGATGCTGGAGCGCGATGGCAAGGTTCGCGTGCGCGATCTCAGTGAGAAATTCCATGTTACCGAGGATTGCATCCGCAAGGATCTGGGCGCGCTGGAGAAGCGCGGCAAGTTGAAACGTACGTACGGCGGTGCTGTGCGCATCCGCGAGAACAGCCATATGATCGAGGTCAGCAAGCATCGCAACACCGATGTGGAGGCCAAGCAGCGCATTGCGCAGGCGGCCGTGAAGCTGATTCATCAGCGCGACATGGTGTTCCTCGATATCTCGACGAGCAACCTCGCCATCGCGGAGCTGCTGGTGAAGATGGATGAGGAGATCACGGTCGTGACGAACATGATCGACATCCTCGTCGTGCTCGCGCGTAACCCGCACATCCGTGTGGTCTTCGCGGGCGGCAAGATCAACAAGAGCCGCGATGGCTTCTGGGGCGGTATGACGCTGGATTTCATCTCCCATCTGAAACCGGATATCGCTTTCGTCGGTGCCGTGGGCGTCGATGTCAAGGAGAACAGCGTTTCCACCTATGATATCGATGACGGTATCAACAAGGCGGCCATCATCCGCCACAGCAAGAAAGCTTACGTCGTCGCCGAGGCGCGCAAGCTGAGCACGGATGGCAACTACAACTACACGACGCTGGATACGCTCTCCGGCCTCATCACGGATTCCATGCCTTCGCAGGAGATCCAGGATGCTGCTGAGTCGTTCGGCGTGGAGATCATCCTGCCATGAGACTACCGCGCCTGTTGACGTGGGAAAAATTCTATACGGGCATAGTAAAGGGACTGAAGGTATTTGCTTTTTACCTGGCAGTCCTTTCCTTTTTCCGCGTCTTCTTTATCTACTGGCTGCATGACTATATGGCGGCGGGCACCGGCATAGCCGATGCCTGGCTGGCCGTCTCGCGAGGGACGCGCCTGAGCATGCAGACAGCGGGCTGCCTCACGCTGGTGAGCCTCGTGCCGGGGCTGGTGCTGCACTATGTCTCGGAAAAGGCGGAGCGCTATGCGTATCTGGGGCTGAACGGCCTGCTGCTCGTGGTGCTCACGATTCTCTATGGGGCGAGCTTCCCCTTCTACCGGCAGTTCAAGGCGAATTTTAACCAGATGCTCTTCACGGGCGCCAATGATGACTGGCAGGCGCTCTTCTGGACCATGGTGCAGCAGTTCTCGCTGCCGCTGCGCCTGGCGGGGGCGCTGTTGCTGGCGTATGTGCTGTGGCGCGGCCTGCGCTGGCTGCTCGACCATCATCAGCCAGAGGCATGCTATGATGCGCTGCGGGCCCTGCCGCTCGCGGGGAGGCTGGTCTGCCGCGTGGCGTTCCTTGGGCTTTGCTATCTCGTGGGGCTATGGAGTGTGTTCGGCGGCTCGCTGGGCTGGCAGACAGCCGTGGATTGGGAGAATGCGGGCGTAACGAAGGATGATTTCCTCAATGAGGCCATCCTCGACAGCCCGCAGGCCATCTACCGCGCCTGGCAGCTTAATACGCGCATGCTGGCCTGCAACGGCCTCGATTTCACCGTGGAGGATATCCGCAGCCTCGCGGCGGTGCTGGCGAAGAAGCCGGCGGACAGCGACAACCTGCTGGATTACCTGCAGCGGCAGGCGCAGGGGCCGGCGACGGCGGAGCAGCCGCGCCATGTGTTCGTGATTGTCTCGGAGAGTTTCGCGAACTGGCCGCTGCTGGATAAGTATCAGGATATCCCCATTTCGCAGGGCATGCGCGCGCTCATTGCGGAGACCGATACCGATTACTGTCCGACGTTCCTGCCCAACGGCGCGAGTACGGTGTCGGCGGTGACGGGCGTGGTGACGGGGCTTGCGGATGCGAATCTCTATCTCACGACGATGCCAGAGTCCTTCCAGGAGCCGTATCCGACGGCGAGCGCGCCGCAGATGCAGGCGCTCGGCTATGAGACGAATTTCTGGTATGCGGGGCCGGCGACGTGGGAGCGCATCGGCGCGTTCACGCAGGCGCAGGGCTTTGAGCATTTCTATAGCCGCGGCGATTTCGGTGATGTGCCGGGCAGCGTCTGGGGCTGCGAGGATGAGTGCCTGTATGAGCAGGTGCTCGCTGGTCTCAGCGATGTGCCGAGCTTCAATGTGATCCTGAATGCGTCGAACCATTCGCCGTATGATATCGATCTTGAGGCCAAGGGGTTCGATAAGGAGGCGGTGCGGGCGGCATTGCCGGAGGCGTACCAGCAGGATGAGGAGCTCCTGAAGGAGCTCGGGCATTATTGGTATGCGGATCGCGAGCTGGCGAAGTTCGTGAAGATGGTGAAGGAGCAGTATCCTGACAGCCTGATCGTGGTCGTGGGCGATCATGCGGACCGCTACAATATCGATAAGCAGCCGGTGATGTATGAGCGCTACGGCATCCCGTTCATCGTGACGGGCAAAGGCGTGCATAAGGGCACGCTGGCGAAAGATGCGGCGGGCAGCCAGATTGATATCGTGCCGACGATCATGGAGTTGGTGGCGCCGAAGGGGCATCCGTATCTGGCGCTGGGCACGAGCCTGACGCTGGGGAACAACCGCGGCGTGAATTACGGCTTCTGGATGACGCGGCAGGGCATCGGCAAGGCGGATACGGTGCCGCTTGTGAGCGAGGACCTGGGCGGTGCGCCGGGGCCGGAGATCGACCAGCAGGCGATGCAGGACTACATTAACGCGATTCGCAGTATCTCCTGGTACCTGCCGAAGTACGGACCCATACTCGATGCAGAAAAAATTCGAGATAGATAAAGTGTGGCGGCGGACGGGGCAGGAGAGTCACATAGCTCTACTAAGAAAGTTTGCGGTGGACGGGGCAGGTGTGGGCACAATGCTCCGCTGAGAAAATTTGCTACAGTAAAAATTTTCCCAGGAATTAATCCTTAAAAAAGACTTAAACGCGCTTCGCTTGAACGAAAGTCATTTTTAGAGGAAGCTAGCAGGGAAAATTTTTCCTGCTTAACGCAAATTTCCAACGCTCCGCCTTGTGCCCACACCTGCCCCTACGGTACGTTTGTGCCTGTGCTTGTCTCTATACTTTCTTTATCAAGCCGGTAGCGAAGCGTGCCTCTCCCCGTTGGGAGAGGTGCCGAGCAAAGCGAGGCGGAAAGGGTCTTTGACCACGCCTGAATGCAAAGGAAGATATTTCATGTTGGATTTACATCACTGTACGATTTGCCCGCGCCGTTGCGGTGTGGACAGGGCGGTACGCCCCGGGTTTTGCGGCGCGGGGATGCGGGCGCGGGTGGCGCTCGTGTCTTTGCATCCGTGGGAGGAGCCGTGCCTGACGGGGGAGAAGGGTGCGGGGACGGTGTTCTTTTCCTTTTGCAACCTGCGCTGCTGTTATTGCCAGAACCATGAGATTTCGCATGGGGGTAAGGGCATTGAGGTGTCGGATGAGCGGCTGGCGGAGATTTTCCTGGAGCAGCAGGCGCGGGGGGCGGCGACGTTGGATTTGGTGACGCCGACGCATTTCGTGCCGCAGATTTTGCATGCGTTGGCTTTGGCGCGGGCGCAAGGCTTTTCCTTGCCCGTGGTGTATAATTCGAGCGGTTATGAGACCGTGGAGACGATTGATGCGCTTGCTGGGCAGGTGGCTATTTATCTGCCGGATTTGAAGTATGCGAGCGCGGAGAGTGCGGGGGAGTATTCGGCGGCACCGGATTATTTCCCCGTGGCACAGGCGGCTTTGCGGCGCATGGTGGCGCAGGTGGGGCCGGTGGAGTTTGCGGCGGATGGGCACATGGTGCGCGGTGTGCTGGTGCGGCATATGGTGTTGCCAGGGCATCGTCATGAGAGTATGGCGCTTCTCGATTGGCTGTGGCAGGAGTTTGGCGATACGGTGCAGCTTTCGTTGATGAATCAGTACACGCCAATGTTCCATGCGGCGGAGCATCGGCCGCTGCATAGGCGGCTGACGACGTTTGAGTATGAGTCGGTGGTGGAGCATGCGCTGGAGCTCGGCATTACGCATTGTTATGTGCAGGAGCGGCGGGCGGCGTCCAGGGAGTATGTGCCGTGCTTCGATGGGCGCGGCGTGCGGTGACAGTTGCTGTATGATGCAACATACGTCTACTAATGCCAACTTTCAGTCAGGTCAAACTTTACAGAAGCTACCATATAATATACAGATATAAATAAAACTTGTAAACCTTCCTCTTTCATGCTAGAATAAAAGAAATTTTATTCCAGTGAGTTGTAGGGAGGTATTTTTTATGCAGGTGATTCATACCGACAAGGCACCGGCGGCGGTGGGGCCTTACAGCCAGGCCATTGCGGCGGGAGATACGTTGTATCTCTCCGGGCAGATTGCCATCGATCCAGCGGCGGGCAGGATTGTGGCCACGGATATCGCGGGGCAGGCGGAGCAGTGCTGCCGCAATGTGGAGGCGGTGCTGGCGGCTGCGGGCGCGAGCATGGCGGATGTGGTGAAGACGACGTGCTTCCTCGCCGATATTGCGGACTTCAAGGCTTTCAACGAGGTGTATGCGAAGCATTTCGTGAGCAAGCCCGCGCGCAGCTGCGTGGCGGTGAAGGACCTGCCAGCCGGTGCGCTCTGCGAGGTGGAGGCCACGGCGGTACGTCAGCAATAAGCAGGGAATCCGCCGCAGGGAGCGATTGACGTGCTCTGTGAGGGACGGATTTTGCAGGCAATTTGTATACTGTATATTTTAAGGAGAGGTATTATGCGCAGCGATGTTGTCAAGAAGGGCGTCACGAGGACGGCGCACCGTACGTTATTCCATGCCATGGGCTACAGCGATGAGGATTTGCAGAAGCCGCTCATCGGCGTGGTCAACGCGTTCAACGAGATTATCCCGGGCCATATCCATCTGCGGGAAATCGCGCAGGCTGTCAAGCTGGGGATTGCTGCGGCAGGCGGCACGCCGGTGGAGTTCCCGGCCATCGGCATTTGCGATGGCATCGCGATGGGTCATGATGGCATGAAGTACCCGCTGGCGAGCCGCGAGCTTATCTGCGATTCGATTGAGGCTATGGCCAATGCCCATGCCTTCGATGGCCTCGTGATGATTCCGAACTGCGACAAGATCGTGCCGGGCATGCTCATGGCGGCCGGGCGCGTAAACATCCCCACGGTGGTCGTGAGTGGCGGTCCGATGCTGGCTGGTCGGTATCAGGGCAGGGATGTGAGCGTCAGCACGATGTTTGAGGCCGCAGGCAAGGTAGAGTCCGGCCAGCTTTCGCGCGAGGAAATGGCTACGATGGAGCATTGCGCCTGCCCTGGCTGCGGCTCCTGCGCGGGCTTGTTCACGGCCAATACGATGAACTGCCTCACCGAGGTGCTGGGCATGGGCCTGCCGGGCAACGGCACGATTCCTGCGGCTTATACGGGCGCGCGCCGCATCCTCGCCAAGAAAGCTGGCGCGACGGTTATGGAACTGGTGAAGAAGCAGATCAGGCCGCGCGACATCATGACGATGCAGGCCTTCGAGAACGCGATTGCCGTGGATATGGCTATCGGCGGCTCGACGAATACGGTGTTGCATCTGCCGGCCATTGCGCATGAGGCAGGCCTTGAGCTGCCGCTCGCGAAGTTCGATGAGATCAGCCGCAAGGCCGCCTATATCTGCAAGCTCAGCCCGGGCGGCACGTATCACATGCAGGATCTCAACGAGGCGGGCGGCATCAACGCGGTCATGCAGGAGCTGACGAAGACAGGGCTCATCCATACGGATGCGCTGACGGTTACGGGCACGGTGGCCGAGCGCATCAAGGGCGCATCAATCCAGCGTCCGGAGGTCATCCATACCGTGGAGAACGCCTATATGCATAAGGGCGGCATCGCAATCCTCACGGGCAATCTCGCGCCGCACGGCTCCGTCATCAAGGAGAGTGCCGTGGAGCCGGAGCTGCTCACCTATGAGGGCACGGCGAAGTGCTACAATTCCGAGGAGGAGGCCATCAAGGCCATCATGGGCGGCGAAATCAAGGAGGGCCATGTGGTGGTCATCCGCTACGAGGGCCCGAAGGGTGGCCCCGGCATGCGCGAGATGCTGAATCCGACGGCCGTGATTACGGGCATGGGGCTGAAGGTGGCTCTGCTGACGGATGGCCGCTTCAGCGGCGCGAGTCGCGGCGCCTGCGTCGGCCATATCTCGCCGGAGGCCATGGAGGGCGGCCCTATCGCGCTCATTGAGGATGGGGATAAGATCCTCGTCGATGTGCCCAACCGCAAGCTGGAGCTCGAGGTCAGCGACGAGGAGCTGGCGCGCCGCAAGGCGAACTGGCAACAGCCGGAGCCCAAGGTAAAGACGGGCTATCTCTCGCGCTATGCGCGCCTCGTCACCTCGGCCAATACGGGCGCGGTGTTGCAGTAAGGCGTAGCCAGCGCCAATCAGGCAGCTAAAAATGCCACCTCTCCGCAGGAGTTGCGGGAAGGTGGCATTTTCTTGTGGGTTATGTTCAGTCGCCCAAAACCATTTCGTCCAGGCGCTTGCCGCCGGGCACCATGGGATAGACGTTCTCGTCCTCGGGGATGAAGACGTCGAGCAGGGCGGGGCCGTCGCTCTGCATCAGTTCCTTCACGGCGGCGGCGAGCTCGTCGGGCTGGTGTACGGCCCTGGCCGTGACGCCCATGGAGGCGGCGACGCGCGTGAGGTCCGGGCCGTCGTGGAGCAGGGATTCGGCGCTGTGGCCGTGATAGAACATGCGCTGCCACTGGTTCACCATGCCGAGCACACTGTTGTGCAGCACGACGGTCTTGACTGTGAGACCGTACTTATGCAGCGTAGCGAATTCCTGGCAGTTCATCATGATGCTTCCGTCGCCCGTGAAGAGCACGACCTGCTTCGCTTTCTGGCCGACCTTGGCGCCGAGGGCGGCGGGCAGGCCGTAGCCCATGGTGCCGAGGCCGCCGGAGGTGACGAAGCGGCGCGGCAGGCTGCTTTGCCAGAATTGGGCGGCCCAGATCTGATGCTGGCCGACGTCGGTGGCCACGATGGTGTCCTCGCGGGCGTATTGCTGCACCTCGGTGATGACGTCCTGCGGCGAAATCTGGCCGTCGAGGTGGCGGCAGGCGAAGGGATGCGTCCGGTGGGCTTCCTTCAGCTGCTGGCACCAGTCTTTGTGTGTCTCGGCGTAGTCGGCAGGCAGGTCCTCACGGGCGGCAGTGGCGAAGGCGGGCAGCGACCAGCGCAGGTCGCCTTTGACCTTGAGCTTGGGCTCGATGATCTTGCCGAGTTCGCGCGGGTCGATGTCGAAGTGTACGATTTTCGCATGCGGCGCAAAGGTCTTGACGTTGCCGGCCACGCGGTCGCTGAAGCGGCAGCCCACGGCGAGCAGAAGGTCGCACTGCATGACGGCGCGGTTGGCCGCAAAGGATCCATGCATGCCGACGAGGCCGAGGTTCGTGGCATAGCCATCGTCGATGGCGCCCTTGCCCATGAGCGTGGTCACGACGGGCAGCTGCGTCTGGGTGACGAAGCCGCGCAGGGCGTCTGCCGTGTCGGAGATGACCACGCCGCCGCCGACCATGAGCAGGGGCTTTTTCGCCTCGCGCAGCAGCCTGACGGCTTCCCTGATGCTGTTTTCGTCGCCTTTTTCAACGGTGTTGGCCGCGGGTTCATCGGGATAGGTGAAGTCGAGAGTCGCCTGAAAGACGTTCTTCGTGATGTCGATGCAGACGGGGCCGGGGCGGCCGCTCACGGCCAGCGTGAAGGCTTCGCGCAGCACGCGGGGCAGGTCATCCGCATTTCTGACGAGATAATTGCGTTTGCAGATGGCCCTGGTGATGCTGGTGACGTCGGCCTCCTGAAAGGAATCCTTGCCTAAGAGGTGTGTGGGTACCTGACCGCTGATCACGACGAGGGGCACGGAGTCACTGTTGGCTGTGGCTAGCCCAGTGACCATGTTGCAGATGCCGGGGCCGGAGGTGGCGAAGCAGACGCCGGGCTTGCCCGTGACGCGGGCGTAGCCATCGGCGGCATGCACGGCACCCTGTTCGTGGCCCGTGAGGATATGGGGGAATTTTGCCTGATAGAGGGCATCGTAGAGGTCGAGAACAGCGCCGCCGGGATAGCCAAAGACGACGGGGACTTTTTCACGTTTCAGGCATGCGATCACAGCCTGTGCACCAGTCATATGCATAGAGTTCTCCTTATCTATATACACGACAAGCCTTCCATTTTGGAAGGCTTGCATTCTTGCCAGGGAAAATGCGGGTTTTAGTCCTTTTTGTCGTTGTCGTGCAGCCACGGCATCATGTCGCGCAGACGGGCGCCGACCTTCTCGATTGGGTGCTCGGCATGCTGGCGGCGCATGGCGAGGAAGTGGGCACGGCCGGCGGCGCGGTTCTCCAGCAGCCAGTCTTTGGCGAAGGAGCCGTCCTGAATGTCGTGCAGGACTTCCTTCATGGCCTGTTTCGATTCCTGCGTGACCACGCGGGGCCCTGAGGTGTAGTCGCCGTACTCCGCCGTGTCGCTGATGGAGCGGCGCATCTTGGCCATGCCGCCTTCGTACATGAGGTCGACGATGAGCTTCATCTCATGGAATGTCTCGAAGTAGGCGATCTCCGGCTGGTAGCCCGCCTCGACCAGCGTCTCGAAGCCGTTGGTGATCAGCTGGCAGATGCCGCCGCAGAGCACGGCCTGTTCGCCGAAGAGGTCGGTCTCCGTCTCTTCCTGGAATGTCGTCTGGATGACGCCGGCACGCGTGCCGCCGATGCCGCGCGCATAGGCCAGGGCCAGGTCAAAGCACTGGCCGGAGGCATCTTGCTGTACCGCGAAGACGTCCGGCACGCCGCCGCCCTCGACGAAGGTGCGGCGTACGAGATGGCCCGGGCCTTTCGGCGCGACCATGAAGACATCGACGTCGGCCGGCGGTACGATCTGTTGGAAGTGAATATTGAAGCCGTGGGCAAAGGCCAGCGCGCTGCCCGCCTTCAGGTTCGGGCCAATTTCAGCCTTGTAGACATCCGCCTGTTTCTCGTCGGGAATCAGCACCATGGTGACATCCGCGTCTGCCACTGCCTCGGCGACGGTTTTGACGGTCAGGCCGGCGGCCTCTGCCCTGGCGGCGGATTTGCTGCCTTTATACAGGCCGACGACGACATCGACGCCGCTTTCCTTCAGGTTCAGTGCGTGAGCGTGACCCTGGCTGCCATAGCCGATAATGGCGACCTTTTTATCCTTCAGTACCGACCAGTTCGCGTCTTTGTCATAATAAACTTTTGCCATGGTGATTCGCTCCTTTGCTCTCCACGTTTGATTGCGTAAAAAATAAAAAATTTTGTATACAATTTATGGTTTCACTTGTTCGCGCCGGTTTTGAAAAAGCTTGTTTGTAGTTTACAATTCGCATTGTGTTTTGTCAATACCTTTGAATAAAAATTACATAGAGTTTTTCATAAAAGGACAATATTACTTAAAGTGCGCGATGAAAGGACAGAAAATGGCAGACATGGGATGAATAAGGGGAAAGATAAGCATATTTGCAGCAAGGGGGTTGACATTCTGTCTGCCATTAGGCTATAGTTAGGAGCAATTCGTTATGATTTGTCAGCTGAGGAAAGGATGTTGTGTTTTATGGATTATGCAGAAGTGGCAGATTCGGCCGGACTGCAGGATGTGGAGCAGGCGGCAGAGCGGCTCAGGGGCGTTGCACGTCATACGCCTCTGCTCGCGAGCGAGTATTTCTCGGCACTTTCGGGCAACGAGGTGCGGCTGAAGGCGGAGAATCTGCAGCATACCGGCGCATTCAAGCTGCGCGGGGCCTACAATAAGATTTCCCAGCTGACGCCGGAGGAGCGGGCGAAGGGCGTCATCACGTCCTCGGCTGGCAACCACGCGCAGGGCGTGGCCTATGCGGCGCAGAAACTCGGCGTCAAAGCCGTGATCTGCATGCCCGCGACGACGCCGATCCTCAAGGTCGAAGGCACGCGCGCGCTCGGTGCGGAGGTCATGCTGCACGGCGATGGCTTCGATGATGCCTATGCCTACAGCCTGGAGCTGCAGAAAAAGCGTGGTTATGTCTATGTGCATCCCTTTGATGACCTGCAGGTACTGCTCGGCCAGGGCACGACGGCGCTGGAAATCCTGCAGGACTGGCAGGATGTGGACGTCATCCTCGTGCCTGTGGGTGGCGGCGGCTTTGCTTCGGGCGTGGCACTGGCCGCGAAGTGCCTGAACCCGCACGTGCAGGTCTATGGCGTTGAGCCGGAGCATGCGGCCTGCATGAAGACGGCGCTGAAGCAGGGCGGGATTACGACACTTGCGAGTGCCGATACCGTGGCCGACGGTTGTGCCGTGAAGCGCGCGGGGAATCTCACCTATGCCTTCTGCCAGAAATACCTCGACGGCATCCTCACGGTCTCGGAAATGGAAATCATGAATGCGCTGCTCTCGCTCATTGAGAAGCACAAGCTTATCGCCGAGGGCGCGGGCGTGCTTTCGCTGGCGGCGCTCAGCAAGCTGCCCTGCCGCCACAAGAAGGTTGCGGCCATCGTCTCGGGCGGCAACATCGATATCTCCACGATTTCAGCCCTCATCGATAAGGCCCTCATCGCGCGCGGCCGTGTCTTCTGCTTCTCGGTACAGCTTCCGGACAAGCCGGGTCAGTTGCTGGCGGTATCGCAGATCCTCGCTGATCAGGGCGCGAATGTCATCAGGCTGGACCACGATCAGGCCATGGTCACGGACAGTTTCCAGAAGGTCGTGCTGACCGTGACGGTGGAGACGCACAACCAGCAGCACATCGACCGCATCTGCCGCGCGCTGGAAAAGGGCGGTTACGCGGTCACGAAAGTCTATTGAGTTCTCGCCAGAGTTTCGGCAAATCATACATAAAAACGGCAGCTGCCCGCATGGGGCGGCTGCCGTTTCGTTTATGGCATGAGCCGTAGGTTCGTATATTATTGTTCCGGGCCGCCATCCGGGTCCTCCAGCAGGTTGTGCTCGCCGAGCATCGTCGTGAGATCCTTGCGGTGGAAGCGGTATTTTTGCGAGCTTAGGTCTTGCCCAGCGTCGTAGTGGTTCGAGGGGGCGTTTAGGAGGCCGCTGATGGTATCGTAGAGCATGTCGTTCGTGAAGTAGCGGCTGCGGTGGCCCCAGAGTGCGAGCGCCTGCGTCGGCAGGGCCGCGCGGTACTCCGGTGAGAGATAGACGAACATCGGGATGCGCACCATGTCGAAGCTGAACACGTCCGGGTTGTGGGAGATAGCCAGGTTCTCGCCGTGATCGGAGAAGTAGAGCATGGCCTGCAGGTGCAGGTTCTGCTTCGCATATTCATAGATCTGTTGCAGGACGTGGTCGGTGTAGAGGATACTGTTCGCGTACGAGGGCTCGGAGGAGAGCGAGGATTCGCCATCCTCCGTCTGGAAGACCTCGTAGTCCTTGGGATAGCGGTTGTTGTAGTAGATGTGGCTGCCCATGATGTGCAGCACGAGGAAGTTGTTCTGCGTCGGGTCGACCTGTGCGAGGTAGGGCAGCAGCTCCTCATCGTATTTGTCGGAGAAGTTGTAGGAGTCATCTGTCCAGGCCGCGACGTCGGCTGTCTTGGCGACGAGCGTAATCGCGCTGTCGTACTGGCCGTAACGGCCCTGATTGCTGAACCAGTAGGTGTGGTAGCCGGCTTTCTTTGCGACGTCGACGATGGAGTTCGACTCGAAGAATTCCTTATCGTTGTACTGGCTCTGTTCCGTCAGCACACGCTGCAGCACGGGCACGGTCTGCGACCAGGAGGAGTAGACGTTCTGGAAGAGCGTGAAATCGCCGTTATTGGCCATCTGCGAGAGCCAGGGCGTATTGTCGTAGGCATAGTCCGGCGTGAAGGCCTTCATATAGTTGCGCGAGGCAGACTCGCCGATCACGACGATGACGGTGCCGGGGGCCTTGGCGGCGAGCGTCTGTGTGCCGTCGACCTTCAGCTCGGCAAAGCGGTCGTCGTGGGTGACGCTGTAGGTCTGTGTCTGTTCGACGTAGGAGTTGACGTCTTTCCACTGGCCCGCAATAGATGTCTCCGGCACCGTGAAGCGCAGGGCGATGGCCGCGGCGAGGAAGACGAGCACGAGGGAGACGAACTGGCTCGGATGTGCTGCGCCGTCGGCCGCCTCCATGCGCCGCGCGAACTGAAGATGGCAGCGGTAAGCCCACCAGAGGAAGAGGCCGATGCCGCAGACGATGAGCAGTGTCGGCACGGGGCCGACATTGGAATGAATGAAGTCCATGCTCTCCCGGTAGTTCGTGAGGTAGACGGCCATGAGTGAGGCCGGCGAGAGGCAGTGCCAGAACATGACGTAGTAGGCGTACTGCATAAAGGGGATGATGAGCAGCAGAAAATTCAGCAGCGCGAGGAAGACGGCGGCGAGGCGCATCCAGCCCGTGCGCATGAGAATGGCACCCAGCGAAGTGAGCAGTACGATCTCGCTGGTGCCCACGAGGAAGTCGAAGAAGACGAGCTGCTGGTACCAGTAGGTATTGTATGTCCAGAAGTAGAGCAACGGGAAGGCCGTTGCCCAGGCGAGGCCCGTGACGAGGTTCGGCAGCATGGGCTTCGAAAACAGCGAGACGCCTGTGCCGAACTGCATCATTTCCAGTGCGAGGATGATGGGGACGAGCGAGGGAATGATATTCTCGCTGCCCATGTTCTGTCCGATATCCAGATAAAAGGAATTCATGCAGAGATAGTAGATGCAGGCCATGAGCAGCCAGCTCCAGGGCGGCATCAGGCGGGAAGTATTCGATGAAGGCATATAGCCGTGCTCCTTTCAGAAAAATTCGCAGGCTGTAGCATAATATACAGCAGATTTCTTCTTTTTATCGTATACTTTGCAGTACGTAGATACTCTAGATGATTCTACTAGGCTGGCTTATTTCTGTCAATAGAAACATGGCCGTTCACAGTGAGCATACTTGTTTCCTATCTATAATGGACGTATAAAATATACCATATACACAATGGATTGTTGACAAATTTAACTAATAAATTTATCATTGTATTATGAATCACCATGGATTGTGAATACTGTGTTAAGGAGTGGCCGTAATGGATAAAGATGATCCCTTACTGTTAGAAAATCAATTATGTTTCCCCCTCTATGCCTGCTCCCGGGAAATCGTCAAGGTCTACCGGCCCTGGCTGGATGAGCTGGGCATCACCTATACGCAGTACATCACGCTCATGGTGCTCTGGGAGGAGCAGCAGATCAGTGTCAAGGATCTGGGGGCGCGCCTGCGCCTGGATTCTGGCACGCTGACGCCGCTGCTGAAGAAGCTGGAGGCCAAGGGATATCTGCATCGCCAGCGCTCGGTGTCGGATGAGCGCGTCGTGCTGGCCTGTATCACGGAGGCCGGCAATGCGCTGAAGGCGCGGGCACAGGATATCCCGCTGGCGCTGAAGCGCTATCTGCAGTCGTTCCCGCAGGAGAAATCGCGGGAGCTGTACCAGCTGCTCTATGAGCTCATCGGCGTGCTGGATGCGTCGGCAAAAAAATAATTTTTTATCCCGCCGAGGGGAGGAAACATGCGGTTTCCTCCCCCTTTTTCGTGACGAAAAGCACAGCTGTATGCACTTTGATGCATTGCCAGAATCTCTTTCCTCCGCTATAATGTATAACTGTTATGACGCACATAAACCACAAGATATAGTGAAAGGCAGGGGAACGTGCTACTATATATAGCACAGTGACAAGATGATCAAGACTGTTATCAAACGTTCCGGCCATACCGTGGCCTATAATCGGGAGAAGATCCGCAACGCCATTGCCGCCGCCAACGTGGATGCGGGCAGCCAGATGGCTGAGCGCGACGTCGACGCAGTGACGCAGCAGGTCGAGTGGGACCTGCAGGATCACGACAGCATCGGGGTCGAGGAGATTCAGGATATCGTTGAGCAGGAGCTCATGAAGTATGACTTCTACGATGTGGCGAAGAAATATATCACCTATCGCCAGAAGCACGCTGAGCGCCGGGCCGCACAGAAGCACCTTATGCAGACGTATCAGGATATCTTCTTTGCCGACGCCAAGGATGTCGACCTGAAGCGCGATAACGCGAACATCAACACGGATGCGCCCATGGGCATCATGCTGAAGCTCGGTGCCGAGGGTGCGAAGCATTTTGTCGACAACTATGTGCTCGATGAGGAGTCGGCGGAGGCCGACCGCGAGAATTATATACACATCCACGACAAGGATTTCTCGCTGATCACGTTCAACTGCTGCCAGATCGACCTGCTGAAGCTGTTCCACGGCGGTTTCTCTACGGGGCATGGCTTCCTGCGCGAGCCGAACAGCATCCGCGCCTACGCGAGCCTCGCCTGTATCGCGATTCAGAGCAACCAGAACGATATGTTCGGAGGCCAGTCCATCAACGCCTTTGACTTCGCGATGGCCGAGGGTGTGCGCAAGTCGTTCCACAAGGCTGTGGAGGATGAGGCATACAAAGCTGTGCTCTATCGCTATGGCATGAAAGTTGCCGGTGAAGAGAAAGCCTTCAAGAAGGCTTATGCGGCGGCATTGGATATGTCCAGGTGCAACTACACGGAATCTGCCGATGATACGCAGCGCGCCGAGGGCCTGCAGGCCGTGCGCGCGGCACTGCAGCAGGTGCGCCCGGAGCAGGAGCTTTCGGCGCAGGATGTGGAGAACATCTATATGTTGGCCTGCGCCGACGTGGAGGAGGAAACGCATCAGGCTATGGAGGCGCTGATCCACAATTTCAACACGCTGCACAGCCGCGCGGGCGCGCAGGTGCCGTTCTCGTCCATCAACTACGGCATGGATACGACGCCGGAGGGCCGCCTCGCGACGAAAGAGGTGCTCAATGCAATCTGGGCCGGCCTCGGCAACGGTGAGACGCCGATTTTCCCGATTTCCGTGTTCCAGCTGAAGGCGGGCGTGAACTACAACCCGGGTGACAGGAACTACGACCTGTTCCAAAAGGCTTGCAAGGTCAGCGCGAAGCGCCTGTTCCCGAACTTCGTGAATCTCGATGCACCGTACAACCTGCAGTACTACAAGCCCGGCGACTACAATACCTACACGGCGACCATGGGTTGCCGCACGCGCGTGGCCAGCAACGTCAATGGCCCGGAGCAGTTCGGCAGCCGTGGCAACTTCGCCTTCACGACCATCAACCTGCCGAAGCTCGCCATCGAGGCGAAGCTCTATGGCAAGGACGACCAGGAAAAGGTTATGGCGAAGTTTTGGGAGCTCTTCGATAAGTACATCAATCTCTCCAAGCGTTACCTGGAGCAGCGCTATGATATCATCGCGCACAAGAAAGTCAAGAACTTCCCCTTCTGCATGGGTCAGGGTGTCTGGATGGACAGCGAGAAGCTCGGTCCCGAGGATGAAATCGCGCCGGTGCTCAAGCATTGTTCCATCTCCATCGGCTTCTGCGGCCTCGCGGAGTGCCTCGTCGAGCTCACGGGCAAGCATCACGGCGAGTCGGAGAAGTCGCAGGAGCTCGGCCTCAAAATCGTCGGCCATCTGCGCGAGACCACGGATCGTTTCACGCAGGAAACTCATATGAACTGGTCCACCTTCGGCACGCCGGCGGAGTCGACGGCAGGCCAGTTCCAGCGCGCCAACCGCAAGAAGTACGGCCTGATCCCGGGTGTGACGGATCGCGGCTACATGACGAATTCCAGCCACGTGCCGGTCTACTACCCCATCAAGGCCATCGACAAGATCCGCATCGAGGCCCCGTACCACGCGCTGGAGAATGCGGGCCACATCGCCTATATCGAGATGGATGGCGACCCGACGAAGAACGTCAAGGCCTTCGAGACCGTCGTGCGCGCCATGCACGATGCCGACATGGGCTATTTCTCCATCAACCATCCCGTCGACCGCGACCCGGTCTGCGGCTATACGGGACTCATCGAGAACGAGTGTCCGCACTGCCATCGCAAAGAGGTGGAAAAGGGCACGTTCGTCGTGCCGCGCATGAACTAAAACACGTATCAGCGGCCTCAATAGCAGCTGCAATATAAAAAGCGGGCGGCCCTGCATATCCTTCCTTGGTATGTAGGGCCGTTTTGTGGTACAATTCTCCATGTATGTGATGGGAATTTTATGGTCAACGCCCGCGCTGCGTTGAGAGAGGCAGGTATTCTATGACACTCCTGGACCCCGGTATGCTGGCGTACCTTATTTTCTTCGGCTTCATGGCTTCCTTCATCGACGCCATCGTGGGCGGCGGCGGCCTCATCTCCATCCCCGCTCTCATGGCCACGGGAATTTCACCCGTGTTTGCGCTGGGCACGAACAAGGCCGCGGCCGTTATGGGCGCTACGGCGAGCTTTGCGGCGTTCCTGCGCTCGGGTAAGATCGACGGCTGGCTCATCCGGCGGCTGTTCCCGCTCTCGCTCATCGGCTCGTGCATCGGCGTGCTCGTCGTGCGCGAGGTGCCGCCGGATATCCTGCGCCCGCTCGTCGTCGCGATGCTCATCGTCGTGCTCATATACAGTATCGTGAAAAAAGACTGGGGCAAGACTTCGACCTATCACGGGGTGACGCGGCGCATGCTCGTGCTCTCCATGGTCGTGGCACTGGGCATGGGGGTTTACGACGGCTTCTTCGGTCCCGGCACGGGCTCGTTCCTGCTCTTTGCCTTCCTTTCGCTGGGCTTCGATTTCCTCGGTGCGGCGGCCAATGCGCGCGCGCTGAACTTCGCGAGCAACGTGGCAGGCGTCACGGTCTTCGCTTACTGTGGGCTCATCGACCTTTCCTACGCACTGCCCATGGGCCTCGCGATGATCGTGGGGGCCTGGTGCGGGGCGCGTACGGCGCTGAAACACGGCACGGGCTTCGTGCGGCCGCTTTTCATCATCATGACGACCGTGCTGGTCGGCAAGCAGCTGCTGGCACTTTTTGAATAAATATAGAAGGAGCAGTCAGGCCTTTGAATATTCCGGAATATATGACGTTTGACTTCCTGCAGACGTTGCGGCGCAATCATCCCGCCTGGCGTCTGCTTTGTGCGGATCAGGCACCGCTGCTGGCGGCGTTCTTCTACCGCGAGTTCCTGGCTGCGCATCGGCGGGGCATTGAGACGGAGGAGATCCTGCAGGATCTCGACCTCTTTCTCTACGATGTCTCCCAGCAGACGGGCGAACTGGCGGGGCGCACGCCGCAGGAGTACCTCGACCGCTGGACGGAGCAGGGCTGGCTGAGAAAGTATGCCTGGCATGACGCCTGGTATTACGATCTCACGGCGACGGCGCAGAAGGCCGTGGACTGGCTCGTGAGCCTGCACCAGCGCGCCTTCGTGGGCACGGAGTCGCGGCTCCATACCGTGTTCGGCCTGCTGCAGGAAATCGCACGCGACACGGATACGGACGCGGCGCGGCGGGCGGATTGGCTGCGCGGGGAAATTGCGCGGCTGCAGGCGGAACTCGCGCAGGTGGAGGCGACGGGCAAGGTACAGCCCCGGCTCAATGAGTTGCAGGTCAAGGAACGCTTCCTGCAGGCGGAGTCCACGGCCACGGCCCTGCTCGCGGATTTTCGCGAGGTGGAGGAGAACTTCCGCATGCTCACGCAGCAGGTGCGCGACGAAATCGTGCAGTGGGAAAAAGGCAAGGGCGAACTGCTCGCAAAGGTGTTCCAGGAGAGCGACGTGATCCGCGACTCCGAGCAGGGACGCAGCTTCGCGGCGTTCTGGCGCTACCTCATGGCGGCGCAGCAGCAGGAGACGTTCCGCGCGACGCTGCGGCAGATCAGCGAGGTGCCGGCGGTGCAGAAGCTGCTGCCCGAGCATCCGCTCTCAGACATCGGGCCGCAGTGGCTGCAGGCCGCGGCGGCCGTACAACAGACCATCGGCCAGCTCTCGGCGCAGATTCGCCGCTACGTCAACGAAGACTATCTGCAGCAGGAAAAGGCCATCTACCAGCGCATCGCGAACATCGAGCGGCTGGCTGTAGACGTGCGGCAGGGCGGGAGCTTGCCCAAGGGCGATTTCCTCGCTATCGATGCGGCGGCTCCCGCCGTGGTCATGCCCATGGAGCGCAAGCTTTTCGTTGTGCCGCGGCCTACGAAGCTGGAGAACCGGATGCTCACGGTCGGCGATGCGTCGGGCGGCAAGCTGACGCCGCTGTTCCAGCAGGTGAGCATCGACCCGCAGAAGCTGCGTCAGCAGATTCGCGACGTGCGCGGTACGCGGCCCGAGGTGTCGCTGAAGGAAGTGCTGCAGGCCTATCCGCTGCAGCAGGGTATCACGGAGCTGCTGGCCTATCTGGTATTGGCCAGCCATAAAGAGGGAGTATTCCAGCCCGATACGCTGGATACGCTGCTCTTTGAGCGCGACGGTCGGCAGCTGGCCGCCATCTGCGAGCGCGTGGTCTATCGGCAGGAAGATGAGGAGGCGAAGCCTTGATGGCAGAGGAACAAGTACGGACGGAAAGCGCCGGGCGCGGCAAGCAGGAACAGCAGTTTGCGCGCGCGGCCATCGCATTGCTCAAGGGTGTGGTGAGCCGTAGACGGGACGAGGAACTCTGGCAGGGCCTGCTCGCGCAGCAGGCGGCGCTGCACGACTATTTCGCGCGCATCAGCCTGCAGCTCGTGCTCAACGTGGCGGATGAATACGCCTACCTGCGGCAGGAAGAGGGCACGGGCCTGCCGCGCCTCGTGCCGCGCAATCAGCTGGGCTATGGTCTCTCGCTGCTGC
>Ga0256406_1002937_pt1 | contig 22589 bp, 20 predicted proteins | sample RumenRJG_03DNA_FD_185986 | JGI IMG/M metagenome (GOLD analysis project Ga0256406, IMG submission 185986) | Bovine rumen microbial communities from Lethbridge, Alberta, Canada - RJG_03 | ecosystem: Host-associated > Mammals > Digestive system > Stomach > Rumen | place: Canada: Alberta | collected... | reverse complement strand
CCTCTCCAAGAACGCCTACCACCGGCTCGGGGCCGACACCTTCGGCATCCTCTTAATGATCATCGTCGTCGACCTCTTCAGCTCCTGGCTGAGAAAGAAGCTCGTCTAGTCCATCGGGATCAGCGCCTGCCCTTCGAGGCAGGCTTTTTTCATCCATGAAAAAACCCGTCCGGCCATTCCGGACGGGAGATTTCCTACTTGGCGATTCCCTTCGTCGGCTCGGACGTGTCCTCCCCGAGAATCTTCTCGGCGATGAGGACGCCGCTCGCGCCGGCCTGGGCCAGGCCCCTTGTGATGCCGGCCCCGTCCCCGCCGCAGTAGACGTTCTCGATCTCGCTAAGCTCCAGGCCGTCCTTCACCTCCGGGCGAGCGGAGTAGAACTTCGCCTCGACGCCGTAGAGGAGCGTATGCTCCGTAGCGATGCCCGGGGTCACGTGGTCGAGTGCCTCGATCATGTCGATGATGGACTGAAGGGTCTTATAGGGTAAGGCAAGCCCGAGGTCGCCGGGGACCGCCTCTGGCAGGGTCGGACGGACGAAGCCCTTCCGGATCCGTTCCGGCGTACTCCTCCTTCCCCGCTTCAGGTCGCCGTAGCGCTGGACGAGGATCGAGCCGCAGGCCAGCCGGTTCGCCAGTCCCGCTACGTCCCTAGCGTACTGGTTCGGGTCCTTGAAGGGCTCGCTGAACTTGTGGGAGACTAAGAGGGCGAAGTTGGTGTTCTCGCTTCCGAGCTTCGGGTCGGCGTAGGAATGGCCGTTCGCGAGCATGACGCCGTCGTCGTTCTCGATGACGACGTGGCCGCTCGGGTTGGAGCAGAAGGTCCGCACCAGGTTCCCCTGGCTGGAGTTGTAGACGAACTTGCCTTCGTAGAGGTAGCGGTTGATGTCCTGCATGACGACGTTGGTCGTCTCGACGCGGACGCCGATGTCGACCTGGTTGTTATGGAAGGTCACCCCGTGGGCCCGGAGCATCTTCTCGAGGAAGGAGCTTCCTTCCCGGCCGACGCCGAGGATGACGTTCTTTCCGGTGATCTTGGTGCCGTCGGCAAGAAGGACGCCGGAGGCCTTCCCGTCCTCGACGAGGATGTCCGTGACCGCCTTGCCGAAGAGGAACTCGACGTGCTTCTCGGCGAGGTATTCCCGGATCCGAGCCAGGATCTTGACGTTCTCCTCGGTCCCGAGATGCCTCACCCGGGCCCGGAGAAGCATCAGGCCGGCGCCGATGGCCTCCTTCTCGATCTGACGGACCTCCTCCGTATACGGGTCCGTAATCTCCTTCGTGGCGCCGAAGCGAAGGTTCACCTCGTCGCAGTAATCGATGAGGGAGAGAATCTTCGTCGGTCCGACGTAGTCCTTCAGCCAGCCGCCGAACTGGGTCGTCTTGTTGAACTTGCCGTCGGAGAAAGCGCCGGCCCCGCCGAACCCGGAAGTGATGGAGCAGGCCGGAAGACAGCCCTGGAACTTCCCGTTGTTCGGGCAGCTCTTGACCAGGTGCTCCGAGATCGGACACCGCCTCAGGGTGATGTCCTTTCCCCGGTCGATAAGAAGAACCTTCATCTGAGGACGGTCCTCGATCAGCTTATAAGCCGCCATATAGCCCGTCGGCCCGCAGCCGACGATGATGACGTCGTAGTCCATTGCTTTTTCCTCCCGGGGAATGATTATAACGGATTCCGTCCCGGATTCCGGAAACGTGCACGAGAAAAAGGCTGCCTATCGGCAGCCACGTCCTACTTCTCGTGCGGATGGTTCTTCTTGAAACGCTCCGAGAGGGCCTTGTCCTCCTCGAGGAGCTCGCCCCATTCCTTCATATCGGCAGCGCTGGGGACGAAGACGTAGGGGACGTTCCGGTACAGGCCGTAGTAGTCGAAGCCGAACCCGACGATGTAGTTCTGCTCCGCCGTGGTGATGCCGGTGAAGTCCGCCAGCTCGTTATACTTGATGTCCTTCCGCATCCGCTTGACGAGGATGCAGACGTAGAGCTTCCTAGGATGGTAGGTCTTCTCGATGAACTCCTTGAGGTAGTGCATCGTGATCCCGGTGTCGACGATGTCCTCGACGAGGACGACCGTCTTTCCCTCGAGGTCGTGGTCCGGCTCCTTGCTGACCGTGACCTTGCCGGTCGTGCTGGTCCCGTCGTAGGAAGAGGCCTTGATGGTGTCGATCAGGATCGGGGTCTGGACGTGCCGGACGAGTTCGTAGAGGAAAGGAAGTGCGCCGTTCATGACGCCGAGGAAGATCGGAATCCCACGGTCCGGGTCATCGGAGAGCTTGGCGTCGATTTCCCGTCCGAGCCGGGAGCAGATCTTCACGATTTCGTCCTCAGAGAGAATCAGTCGTTCCATACGGAATTCCTTTCTAATAGCCGAACCAGGCTATATCCAGTGAATCCGGTTAATCCGGTCACCGGTGTCTTTTTATTATATACGCAAGGGAGAGGAGTTTCTTACCTTTTCTTCGGAATTTCCGGGGATTTCCGGATTTCGGCGAGGAGGCCGGGAAGGGAATCATATACCGCGAGGCAATCGGATTTGGTCTTCTCGTCGAAGGGGTAGGCGTTGGGAACGCCGACGGGGAGGAAGCCTCCCCGTACGGCAGCCTGGATTCCGTAGCGGGAGTCTTCCACGACCAAGGTCTTCCTAGGCACCATGCCGTTCTTCCGGGCGGCGAGAAGGAAGATCTCCGGGTCCGGCTTGCCGTGGACGACGCTTTCTCCGGTCGTCAACGAGTCCACGTAGGGAAGTAACCCGCTATGAAGGAGGGCGTTTCTCGTATAGGGAAGAGGGGAGGAGGTCGCAATGGCGAAAGGAATCCCGGCTTCTCGGAGGTAGGAAAGAAGATCCTTGGCCCCCGGGAGAGGCCGGATGGAGAACGAAGAGAAATAAGCGGAGACGAACCGGGTTCTCTCCTTTCTTGCCTCGAAATAGGAAAGAGAGCCGTGGTAGACATGATCGAAGGCCAGGCGGGCGGAGTCAGCTCCTCTTCCCTTCAGGGAGTCGAAGAGGAAGTGGTAGAACGGAACGCCTTTCTTCTCGCAGGCTTCCTTCCATCCGAGGGTGGCGATCTTCTCCGTGTCGATGAGCGTCCCGTCCATGTCGAAGAGAACCGAGGCGACGGGGCGGTTCCGGAACGAAATTTCTTTCATGCTTCTATTCTGTCATTTTCGGCCGGAAAGGAAAAGAATGACCTGGGCAGAAAACTTTTTTCGAAAGTCCTTGCATTCCGTGGGGCATTTAGAGATAATAGTGAAGCGCGCTAAAACACGTGCAAGTGGATCTATAGTGTAGCGGTCTATCACGTCTCCCTGTCACGGAGAAGATCGAGGGTTCGAATCCCTCTAGATCCGCCATTTGCAGGCGTAGTTCAATGGTAGAACGCAACCTTGCCAAGGTTGACACGCGGGTCCGATTCCCGTCGCTTGCTCCATCGGAAAATAAGCCCGAGAATTCGGGCTTTTTTCGTGTTCCTTCCCGTCCAAGTAGCATTTGAAGTAGCATTTATGCCCTTTTTCGTCCCGCCCCGCCTTTGGTCCGAAGGAACGCGAAGGGAGTCCTTTTGAAGCCCTCTTCCCTTGCCGAATCGATTACAATAGACGCATGAACGAATTACTGGAACTGCTCAACTGGTATAACCCCAAGGCAAGTGCGAACTGCCCCGAACAGCTCTACTACAACGAGAACGCGACTCTTTTCACCACCAAGACCAACGCCTACGTCGACAGCAACTCCCTCTTCGAGCTCATCCGGGCCGACGTCATCCTGGGCATGCTGGAGAACCGGGAGAGGATCTTCGCCGGAATCGAGGACTTCCAGCCGGACAAGCTGAGGAGGCCCTTGGTCATCCAGTCCCTCTTCAGACTCTCGCCTTACCTTCTTTTAGAGGACGGAACCAAAATCTATCTCCCTTTCTATTCCAGGGAGATTAACCGGGCCTTACTGGAGGATCCCTCCTCCTTCCGGGAGGGAAAGTACCGTCCCCTTCTGGATGCGCCGGACAGCGCCTACGAAGACCCCTTCGACACGTACGGCGCCCGCCTTTACGATTCTCTCTTCACGAGACTATTGCCGCTTCCGGAAGTCAGCCGGGACTTCTTAGCCTTCTACCATCCGGCCTTCGAGACGCTCTTCCTTATCGATCGGGACGGAAAGAATGCCCGCATGCTGCCCGTCTTCGACGAGAAGCAGGTGCTTCCGGAAAAGGAGAACCTCATCGCCCGCCTCACCGTCATCGCCAAGGACGTCGCCGAGGGCGATGAAGAAGGGACGCTCGACGACCTAAGGAAAGAAGGGCTGATGTCGGATTCCCTCTACGAGGAAGTCCAGCACCGCCTCTATAAGGTCCAGCGGAAGAGGGCAAGGAGGGAGCAATGACCTTTTCCTTTCTCACCTTCGGCTGCAAGGTCAACCAGTACGAGACGGAAGCCCTGAAGGAGGCCTTAGCTCAGCACGGGGAGAGAGAGGCTCTTCCTGGCGAAGAGGCCGACCTTTATTTCGTCAACACCTGCGCCGTCACCGGGATGAGCGAGAGGAAGGACCGGAAGGCCGTCAGCGACCTGCTCCGGGACCATCCGAAGAGCCGGGTCGTGGTCTTCGGCTGCTCGGCCCAGCTTCATCCGGAGGCCTATGGGAAGCATCCCAACGTCCTCCTCTTAAGCGGGGACGACCGGAAGAAGGCGCTCCTTTCCCTCCTTGAAGAAGGGAGGATTCCGGAAGAGAAGAAGAGCCCCCGCCTTTTTGATTATGACGATCTTCCCTTGGCGAAGGGCGTCTATCCGACTCGGAGCGTGCTGAAGATCCAGGACGGCTGCGACCGCTTCTGTTCCTACTGCGTCATCCCGTTCTGCCGGGGACGTTCGAGAAGCCGGCGGAAGAACGAGGTCCTTTCTGAAGCCCGGAGGCTCCTTTCCTCCGGCGTGAAGGAGCTCGTCGTCAGCGGAATTGACGTCGGCGACTACCATGATCCCGAAGACCCTTCCTACGGCCTCGCTTCGCTTCTTAGCGACCTCTCCGGGCTTCCCTTCCCTTCCTACCGGATCCGGGTCTCCTCCTGGGAAGTCAGCGAGATCGGAAAGGACGCTCTTTCCGCCTATCTCCTTCATCCCGGCGTCCTCGTTCCTCACTTCCATCTTCCGCTCCAGTCCGGAAGCAACAAGGTCCTGAAGGCGATGAACCGGCCGTATACGGCGGAAGAATTCCTCCGCACGGTCGAGGACATCCGGTCCCTCCTTCCCGATGCCGTCTTCTCGAGCGACGTCATCACGGGCTTCCCGGGGGAGCGTGCGGAGGACTTCGCCAACACCCTGGAAGTCTGCCGCAAGGCCGGATTCTTCCGGATCCACGCCTTCCCCTATTCCGAGCGGCCGGGGACGAAGGCGAGCCGGATCACGGAAGGAAAGGTACCCGTCGTCGAGCGGAGGAGGAGGGTGAAGGTCCTTAACGACCTCTCCCAGGAAGGCGAGATAGCCCTTCGGGAGAAAGAGGCTAGTAGAACCATCCGAGTTCTCCTCGACGTCGAGAAAGAGGACGGATTCTACGGCTATAGTGACTCCTATCTTCTTTACCGGGTTGGGAAGGAAGGCCACAAGGTCGGCGACTTCGTCCTTCTTTCTCCCCGGCCGGGAATTGATTTCCCCGCCGGATTTCCTTATAATTCTTGACGTTTCGGGCCTGTAGCTCATCTGGGAGAGCGCGTGCTTTGCAAGCATGAGGTAGCGAGTTCGAGCCTCGTCAGGTCCACCAAACGAATCTATGACCGAATGCCTAAGCCCATTTGATTGGGCGATGGGTGTTCGGTTTTTGTTTTAGTCAGCAAATGCCGGCTTTGCTTCGACCGAAAACGGCGGAACGAAAAAGGGTCCGGAGCGTCCGGACCCGCTTTCTCTTATCAGGATAGATAGACGAGATGAGCTTTCACCTTCTCTTTAAAGGAAGCCTTCTCTTCGTCCGTCGTGTCCCGGCCATACGTCAATGATCCCGAGCAGAGGGCTTCACTGCCCCTTAGAATCTTAACGCCGTTATCAGGGAAGGAGAGGGTCACCGCCTTCTGTTCCTCCTCGCTGAGGACCGGAAGAGACGCCTTGAAGGAGAAGGCGACGGTCGCCGGCTCCTCCTTACCGTCCTCCGCCTGTGGGTTCACCCAGCGTATCTCATAGTGGAAAGTGGGAAGGGGAGCCAGCTCCCGTTGGGGGAACTGGGTCTTCGAATCCGTCCCCAGGTCGATGATGGCGTTGATTTCGTACTTACTCGTCACGTGGAGCTCGGAGTCGAAGTCGAGCGCATAGAGGGAGTAGGAATTGTTCTTCCGGAAGATGTCATAGGCGCTCTTAAAGCGGCCGTAGCTTTCATAGGAATAGGTGTTGGAGATGGCGGGTCCGACCTTAGGCCCCGGAGAAGAAGGTGAGGAAGAAGACGGAGACGGGCTTGAACCCTTCCCTCTGCAGGAAGAGAGGGCAATCAGGATCAGTGCCAGCTGTGAAACAATCCTTGTTTTCATTTTTTCCTCCTAGAATGTGTGTTCACCCTTCGTGCAACAGTAACGAACGAACGACCCGCCCCCGTATGCGTTGGAATAGTGGGACGGCAAGAAGACGGAAGAGTTCAAGGAAGAGCGACAGAATTGGAGGGACCTGTGGCTTTCGCCATGCGTGTCGGCAGGATCGCCCTGCGCGCAGCGAGCGTGGCAAGGGACGAAAGAACCAAAGCCAATGGAACCATACAAATGACCTCCTTTCCTTGGCGTTGAAAGTGAATTGCTCTTGTTCGTTTCTAATTTGAATATACCACTTGAAACGGAATATTCAATGTGAAATTTACGAAACTTTTTTCGCATTTTTTTCTTTTAGAAGCAACTGAATTAGTCTTTTGTCTATGAGTAACTACCCAAAAGGCATGTTTTAACGTTGGCTCTTTCTTCCTTGATTGATAACAGGATTGGACATACCTATAATTGGGATTGAAAGAGAGGAAGGTCCAGATGACAAAAGGATCGGTGATACTTTCTGTCCCCCTTTCGATTATCCTGTTCTCTTCTTTCTCTTACGGTACTTCGTACCTGAACCTTGCACGGAACGAGGATGATTTGTCCTTCAATTTTTCTTTCTATGGTTTCTTCGCATTCGAATCAAAAACAGAGCCTTCTCAAGTCGATATCTCCCTGCTCTTGGACACTTTTCATGGTTCAAGAACCGTTTTTGACAAATTCAAATCCACGAAGACCGCGGATTTCTCTCTTTATCTATGATCCAGATTTCGAATCTTTCGAAAAGCTTTGGCTCTCGCCAACTGTTCTCGATTTCTAGCTTGTGTTTACCGACCACCGGGCTTGTCGTCGTGAAGGGAGAGAACGGCTCCGGAAAGACGACCTTCTTAAACCTCCTTGGGCTATTGGACTCTCAGTACGAGGGAGAGATTCTCTTCGATGGGCGGAATGTCCGTTCCCTGAAGGAGAAGGAGAAAGCCCGGATCCGGAGAGACGAAATCTCTTACGTCTTCCAGAAGCATAACCTCCTCTCTTTCGCTAGCGTGAAGTCCAATCTGGATGTCTACGGCCCTTCTTCCGAAGCCGAAGAAGAGGAATACCGAAGAAGACCAAGCACGCTGTCCCAAGGTCAGCAGGAGATCATCGCCCTGAAGAGAGCCTTCTCCCGTCCGAAGAAGGTCTACCTCCTCGACGAGGTCTTCTCTTCCTTAGACGAAGCCAACCGGGCCGAGCTGAAAGACCGGATCAAGGCCCTATCGGTCCACAGCCTTGTCGTCTTGGTCGCCCACGACGTCTTGCTCGATGCGCAGGCGGATGCCGTCTACCGTTTCGAAGGGGGCAAAATGGTCACCGAGAAGGAGAATCCAGAGGGAGAGGTTCTCTCTTCTCCTGCACCGGCGGATCTCGTCTTGAACAGCAAAGCCCTTCGACGCCAGCATCTTCTCCACACGAAGACCCTCTTCCTGCTGAATTTCCTTCTCTCCGCCCTCCTCCTCATGCTCGGATATGACGGCTGCCTCGGATACCATTCCGACCGGCTCGGCGTAGCCCTCTCCGCACTGAAGAACCAGCCCTACATCGCCTTGGAGGGGAAGAGAGACCAGACGGCTGAAAAGATCCGGAAGCGTTTCCCTGGCCGTGCCTTTCTCGGCAGCGTCAGTGACGGTTTCCCCCTCGCCTTTTCGGACCGGGTTCCGGCCGACGGAAAGGTCCACTGCAGCCAAAGCACCCTGGACTACTACCGGACTTCCCCCTTCCGTTTCATCCGGGACGGCCAGGTCGTGACGACTTACCGGAAATCCTTCGACATCGTCCTCGACGATACCTTGGCTCCGAATCTCTTTTTCCGGAACGAACCTTCCTCTTCGGAAGGCTTCTTCCGGTCCATTCCGGCCTCCTCCTGGAACCCCTCCTTCTGCTCCAGCCTCGATTTCTGCAACGAGACGGAGTTTAAGGCTTCCTACCCGTCCATATCTCTCCCTTCTCCCCTTGAGGACGGCGTCCTCTATGTCTTCCAGCCCGAGCTGGCGAAGGAGCGGGTCTTCTTCACTCCCCCTTTCTCGCGCCGGGACCCGAACGATTACCAGCCGGACCTGAGCCGTTTCTTCCCGGAAGGCGTGGAGGCGAAGCTATTAACGGCCGATTCGACGGTAACGAAGGGGACGGTCCTCCTAAGCGATGCTTCGGCACAGGGCCTGAAGGAGGACTGTATAAGCCATTCCCCTGTCCTCGTTTCCCTCGATGGAATCCGCTTCTCGGTGGCCGCCTTCTTAGCGAGCCATCGCTACACCTTCCTTAGCGCCCCGGAAACCCGGGGAGAGGCCTACTCCCGTTACCAGGACCTGATCCAAGGCCTCTGCTCGGAAAGCGGCTTCGTTGCCTATGGGATGCTTTCCGTCCTTCTTTTCCCTCTGACGCTGCTCGTCGAGGCCGGGCTTTTCGCCTTCCTTCTCCGGAACCGGGAAAGGGACATCCGGATCCTCCTCTCGCTCGGAATGACCCGTGTCTCCCTTTACTTTCTTCTCCTGCTTCCCCTTCTTTGCTCCCTTCTGCTCGCCCTTCCCCTGGGTGTCCTCCTGGCGGAGGCTGGCTTCTTCTTTCAGGCGACGGCCTTCTTCTCCGGAAGCCTCTATACCTTGCTGCTCTTCCTTCTCTACTTCCTCCTGACCGGGATTCTTTTCCAGCGGAGGGTGATCCGATGAAACGAAGCTGGATTCGCCATGACCTTGGCGTGCAGTGGCCTTTCCTTCTTGGCTATTCCCTCCTTCTCGCTTTTCTTTCCTTCCTCCTGACTGCCCTGACCAACGATCCGGAGCGCTACTGGGACTATTACGGTTCCTCTCAGGCCATGCCAAGGCATGACTGGGAGGTCTATGAGACCTTCTCCTCCGAGAACATCGGTCGCCAGGGGTACCTGCTTTCGTTCGTTAGCTTCCTATTGGTCTTCCTGATCTTCCTATTGCTCTACTCCTATGTCACCCTCCTTTCCCGGCGGAAGACTCTTTTCCTTCTGACGGTAAGAGGAAAGCGGAACGTCCGGCTCAAGGACTTCCTCCTCCAGCTTTCCTTCCTTTTCCTCGCCGCTCTCCTCTCCCTCGTTTTCTACGCCCTCCTTCTTCTCGCCTTCGATTCCTATGCCCGGATGGAAGTCTCCTTCTATGTCTTCTCCCCCTATGTCCTCCTTCTCGACCTCGCCGCTTTCCTTACCTCGGCGTTCGACTATCTTCTTCTCGGCTTCTTCCTCTGTTCCCGGCGTTCGCTTCTTTCCTACCTCAGGGAGGAGTACTGACCATGATCGAGCTAAGGAACGTCGAGAAGAGAATCCAGGGCCAGCGGATCCTCGGACCCCTGAACCTGACTCTTCCCGATGAGGGGCTTTTCCTGCTGACGGGAGATAACGGCTCCGGAAAGACGACCCTCCTCTATCTCCTCGCCCTCCTCGACGAGGACTATTACGGGAAATACCTCCTCGACGGAACGAGAACGGACCTTCTCTCCCGGAGGGAACGGGAGAAGCTCCGGACGAAGAAGATCTCCCTCCTCCTTCCGAGGGGAAACCTCGTGGACTTCCTCACCGTCTCGGAGAACGGGCGCCTCTTCTGCCCCCAGAGGAAGGAACCGGAGGACCTGCGTCTTTCCGGCACGCTTTCCGGCGGGGAAGAGATTCAGGTCGCCCTGAGACAGGAGCTCTCCTTAGGAAAGAAGATCCTCCTCTTGGACGAAATCACGTCCTCCTTAAGCGACGAGCATGCCGGCGAGGTGATAAGCGCCCTTAAGGAAGCTTCCCGGACCCGGCTCGTTCTTCTGGCCACCCATGACCCTAGGGTCAAAGGAGAAGGAGAAACCCTCCGCCTTCCTTCCCAAAGGCCTCCCCTCTTCCGCTTAGGAAGCCAACCCTAGGCTTCCTTTTAAGCTCGGCCGCCCTCTTTTGCCCCTTCGGTTGTTTCCTTCCGGAGGCCTCTTTCCGGTGGCATTTTGAAACCGGGCCGGTTCTTCCCAGCCCGGTTTCTTCGCCAAGAAAAAATCCCTAGCCGAAGCTAGGGACCTAGGCTACTTCAGTCCGACCCGCTTGTAGATGACGTCGACGTTCTTCAGATAGTAGTCGAAGGAGAAGAGAGCGTCCAGCTCTTCCTTGGAGAGGAGGGAAGAGACCTCGGGAAGGCCCCGGACGGCCTCCTCGAAGCTCGGGATCTCCCGAAGGGAAGCCTTCATGGCCCAGGGCTGGATGAGATCGTAGGCCGTTTCCCGGCTCATCCCCTTCTCGATTAACCGCGTCAGGACGTGCTGGGAGAAGACGGCGCCGTTGGTCAGGTAGATGTTCTTCTTCATCCGCTCCGGGAACACCCGGAGGTTAACTAGGACCCGCCGCATCCGCCGAAGCATGTAGCCGAAGAGCTCGATGGCGTCGATGAGGGCCACCCGCTCGACGCTCGAGTGGGAGATGTCCCGCTCGTGGAAGAGGGCGTTGTCCTCTAAGAGGGGAAGAAGGTATCCCCGCATCATCCTCGCCGCCCCGGTCAGGTTCTCGGAGCTGATGGGGTTACGCTTCTGGGGCATGGCGCTTGAGCCTTTCTGTCCCTTGGCAAAGCCTTCCTCGACCTCCTCGATCTCCGTCTGGGAGAGAAGGCGGATCTCTAAGGCCATCTTCTCGATGGTCGAGGCCGTGAGGGCTAAGACTTCCCCGTAATAGGCGTGGCGGTCCCGGTCGAGGACCTGGGTCGAGACGGGAACGCTCGTCAGGCCGAACTTGGCGCAGACGTAGTCCTGGACACGGGGGTCGACGTTGGCGAAGTTGCCGACAGCGCCGGAGATCTTCCCGGCCTCGATCTCCTTCCTCGCCTCGAGGAACTTGCCGTAGTCCCGCTTCAGCTCGTCGTAGGCGCTGACCCACTTCAGGCCGAAGGAGGTGACTTCGGAGTGCATCCCGTGCGTCCTTCCGATGCAGGGGGTGAACTCGTACTCTAGGGCAAGCTGCTTCGTCGCCTCCAGAAGGGCAAGGAAATCCGCGTCGAGGATCTCGTCCGCCTTCCGGTAGAGGATCCCGAGCGAGGTGTCGACGACATCGGTGGAGGTAAGACCGTAGTGGACCCACTTCCGCTCCTCGCCCAAGGTCTCGCTGACCTGGCGCGTGAAGGCGACGACGTCATGCTTGGTGACGCTCTCCAGCTCCTGGATCCTTCTCACGTCGACGTGAGCCTTCCTCTCGACTTCCTCGACGTCCTTCTCCGGGATCCGGCCAATCTTCGCCCAGCCCTCGAGGCAGGCCTCCTCGACGGCAAGATAGGTCTCGAAGCGGCTCTCGTCGGTGAAGAGAGCCTCGAAGTCCTTCGGCGCGTAACGGGCGATCACGTCAGAAGATCTCCTTCCGGACGATGGTCTGCTTCTCGTCCGGCCCGACGCTGAGGCAGACGACCTCGGTGCCGGTCAGCTTCTCGACGGTCCGGACGTAGTTCTTCGCGTTCTCCGGAAGCTCGTCAAAGCTTCGGCAGGAGCTGATGTCCTCCTTCCAGGAGGGAACCGTGACGTAGACAGGCTTGGCCCGCTCGTAGGTCGAAAGGCATCCGGGCACCGTGTCGACCCGCTTCCCGTCGATCTCGTAGCCGACGCCGATCCGGATCTCGTCGACGGCGGAAAGGACGTCAAGGAGCATCAGGGCGAGATGCTTTACGCCCGTCAGGGAAATGACGTAGTTCAGCTCCGCCGTGTCGAGCCACCCAATCCGGCGGGGCCGGTGGGTGACGACGCCGTACTCGTGGCCCCGCTCCCGGAGCACGTCGGCCGTCTCGCCGAAGATCTCAGTCGGGAAGGGGCCGGCGCCGACCCTGGTCGTGTAGGCCTTTGTGATGCCGAGGATATGGTCCGAAAGGGCGCTAGCCGGAATGCCGGCCATCAAGGGGATGGTGCTAGCAAGAGGAGAGGAGGAAGTGACGTACGGATAAGTCCCGTGGTCGAGGCAGAGCATCGCACCCTGCGCTCCTTCGAAGAGGACCTTCTTTCCTTCCTTCAGGGCCTGGTTCAAGACGAAGGAGGTATCGACGATGGAGATCCGACTCTTTAGCTTCCCGTAAAGCCCCATGAGGTAGTCGTAGACTTCCTCCACGGTCCTGGTCTTCAGGCCGTAGGCAGCAAGCTCGACGTTCTTGACGGCGAGAATCTCGCCTAGCCGCTCCTTTAGATACGAGGGCTCCAATAGGTCACCCATGCGGACGTTGAGCCGGGCGGCCTTGTCGGTATAGCACGGGCCGATCCCGCGTCCGGTCGTGCCGATCTTCTTCCCGCCTAAGAGGGATTCCTTCGCCTTGTCAAGCTCGGCATGGTACGGAAGGAGCACATTGGCCCGGGTCGAGACGAGAAGCCGGTAGTCTTGGATTCCCTGCTCCTCCAGGGACTCAAGCTCCTGAAGAAGCGCCTCCGGATTGACGACGACCCCGTCGGCAATCACGTTGATGACACCCTTCTGGAAGATGCCGCTCGGAACGAGCCGGACGGCAAAGCGCCTTCCGTCCCGGACGATCGAATGGCCGGCGTTGTTGCCGCCCTGGCTGCGGACGACGTACTCGGCCTTGGCCGCGTAGAAGTCGGTGATCTTTCCCTTCCCTTCGTCGCCCCACTGCATGCCCTGAATCGCTAGAACCGCCATAAAAAAGCCTCCTCGCTTTTCCGACACGTCGTAAGAGCTCTCTCTTACTTTAAGAGTTTATCACGGCCCAGGAAAAAGGAAAGAGCGAAGCGTCGTTCCAGTCAGAAAAAGGAAAAGACGGGCAAGTGCCCGCCCCTATCCTTCCTTTCCGGAAGAGGAAGAATCCTCCTTCGGCGCCTCCGACCGGATCGGCCGGTTGTCGCTGCCGTAGTTGTCACTCGCCTTGTGCGTCGACCGGGGGTCGATCAGGAAGAAGGAGAGGAACTTCGTCCTAGCGTTCTCCTCCCGTTCCACCCACTTCTTCTCCTTCTCCGGATCCCGCTTCGGCTGAGGAATGGAGGCGAGGAACTCCTTCCGCCTCAGGCTCAGGCGGCTCTTCTGCTCCTCCCGCATCTTCTCGTAGTGGACGACCATCCGGTTCTTCTTCGCCCAGGCGCTGATCTTCCCGAAGGCGCCGATGGACGTGATGAAGTCCCAGAGCAATAGGCCGTAGACAACCCCGAGGAAGAAGAGGGAGACGAAGTTGGGTCTCCTTCCTCCGTCCAGGCCGAAGAAGAAGTCGGAGGATAAGAGGACGACCTCGTAGACGTAAGGATTGACGAAATAGTAGTAGAGGATGGCGACCGCAAACCAGATGACGTCGAAGAGGGGCGCCGTGATGCCGCCGATGTTGCCTCTCAGGTTGGAGTAGTCCCAGAGCTTGACGTGGAACCCCTGGACGAAGACGAGGCCGGCGATAATTTCCAGGACGATCAGGGAGAGACCCATGATGGCGATGGGAAGGAGGTCGTAGACGTTGGCGTGGACGACCTCCGTATAGCCGAAGAGGTCGCCCTGGGGGTTATAGAGCTTCGACCCGAAGGGAAGGAAGGCGTAAAGGAGGGCGGCGTAGGTAAACATCAGGATGAGGCCGAAGCCGTACATGGGAAGCCAGGGTCCTTTCAGGAAGCCGGGGTTCACCCACTTATGGGCCGTGAAGAGCCGCCGGAAGAGGACTTCGATGCCGTAGCCGAGCATCGAGCCGCTCAGGAAGAGGAAACAGTAGATTAAGAAGGTCTGGCCGCTCGTGAGGCCGATCCGGTTCGCCAGAAGTAGGGGCATCGGGAATCTCCTTTCTTTCGGATTTATGATAGCATAAAGCGAAAAGAAGGTTTTCTTCGGAGGCTAACGGATGAATCCACGCATCGTCTTCCTTGGGACGCCCGAGATGAGCGCCCATGTCCTGAAAGGACTGGTCCAGAACGGAATGAACGTCGTCGGGGTCGTGACGAAGGAGGACACCCCCAAGGGGCGTTCCCGCATCCAGTCCCCTTCCCCGGTCGCTCTCGCGGCCGAGGCTCTCTCCCTTCCCGTCCACAAGCCGCATCGGCTGAGGCTTGACTACGCCCCGCTCGTCTCCTGGAAGCCGGACCTGCTACTTACCTTCGCCTACGGGCAGATTCTCTCCGACGAGATCCTCTCCTTAGGAACCTATAAGCCCCTGAACCTGCACGGCTCCCTCCTTCCGAAGTACCGCGGGGCAAGCCCGATCCAGGCCGCCTTATGGAACGGCGACACGGAGACCGGCGTCAGCCTGATGGAGATGGTCCACGAGATGGACGCCGGAGACGTCTATGCCGTGGAGAAGATTCCTATCCTCCAAGAGGACAACTACACGAGCCTCTGCGCCAAGATGGCCGACGCCGCCCTCGCTTTGGCCTTAAGGGCCCTACCCTCCTATTTCGAAGGGAAGCTTACCGGCGTTCCTCAGGACCCGTCCCTGGTCAGCAAGGTCGGAAAGATCACGAAGGAGCAGGAGAAGCTCTCCCTTGAAGAGAGCCCCCTCTCCTTTGTCAACCACGTCCGTGCCCTGAGCCTGGAGCCGGGGGCCTACCTGCTTTCGAAGGACGGCCCCTTCAAGGTCCTGAAGGCGGCGCCCTTCTCGGAAGAGACCTCGCTTCCCGCCGGGACGCTCTTCACGCCTTCGAAGGGAAAGCTCGCTTTAGCCTTAGAGAAGGGTTCCGTCCTCCTCGAACTGGTCCAGAAGCCGGGGAAGAAGCCCGTCTCGGGCAAGGACTTCCTCAACGGGGTGAAGGACCTAACTTCCTACCGCCTGTTCTAACGAAAGGAGACTTCTCATGAGCCGGAAGAAAAAGGAAGAAGAGATCGAGAAGACGAACGTCATGCGGCTGTTAGACCAGGCCAAGGTTAACTACCTCGCCCATGACTATTCCAAGTCCGGCGCCCTCTCTGCCGAGGAGGTCGCCAAGGTCCTCGGCCAGAAGCCGGAGCGGGTCTTTAAGACCCTCATCACGGTCGGGAAGTCGAAGGAGCACTACGCCTTCCTCCTGCCGGCCGATAAGGAGCTCAACCTGAAGAAGGCGGCCAAGGCCGCCGGGGAGAAGAACATCGAGATGATCCCGCAGAAGGAGCTGCTCCCTCTGACGGGCTATGTGCACGGCGGCTGCTCCCCGATTGGGCTGAAGAAGGCGATGCCGGTCTTTGTCGACGAGAGCGCCCTCCGCTACGAGACCATCTGTCTTTCCGCCGGGAAGGTCGGCTTCCAGGTGGAGTTGGACCCCAAAGCGTTAGAGCCCCTCGTCGGGGCTTCCTTCGTCCCTCTTTCCCTCTAATTCCAAGACCACCGAAAAAGGCCCTGCTGGGCCTTTTGTCGACTTCAGGTCTACTTGAACCAGAAGGGGTAGTCGTTGATGAGGATGCAGACGATGTCGAGAATCCAGAGGATGCCCCAGCCGAGGAGAATCCAGACGATGCCAAGAAGAACTTCGAGAGCGGAATTCTTCTTGACGCCCTTAAGAATCCTCCAGATCGCCCAGGACCAGTCCAGCGGGCCAAGGCAGAGGATGATCTTCAGCCACTTCGGGTTCTTCTCCATCCACGAGATATATTCGTCCATTCTTACTTCCTCCTTTCCGGAAGTCACTATAAATTAGCACATTCGAGACGGTAGAGTACAAGAAAACCATAAAAAAAGACAAGGGCCGGATTTCTCCCGCCCTTGTCTTTCTTTTCCTAGAAGTTGAGGTAGTCGTCCGCCATACCGACGGAGCCGAAGAGCTTCATCTTCTCCTCGACCTTGGCGCAGATGGCCTCATAGCCCGGCTTGAGAAGCTTGCGCGGATCGTAGCCCTTGTCCAGGTTCTCCGACGTCGGGTCGGCCTTGCCGGCCTTGCAGTAGTCGATCGTCGCCTGGGCGAAGACCAGCTGGCAGTCCGTGTTGACGTTGATCTTCGAGATGCCTTCCGTGATGGCGCGGCGGATCTGGTCGTCCGGAATGCCCGTGCCGCCGTGGAGGACGAGCGGGATGTTCCCGGTCGCCTTGTTGATCCGGTCGAGGGCGTCGAAGTGGAGGCCCTTCCAGTTGGCCGGATAGATGCCGTGGATGTTGCCGATGCCGGCCGCCAGGAAGTCGATCCCGAGTCCGACGATCTTCTGGCACTCCGCCGGATCGGCGACTTCGCCGTCCGCCGTGACGCCGTCCTCGGTGCCGCCGATGGCACCGACCTCGGCCTCGATGGAGAGTCCGTGGTTATGGGCGAGGTTCACCAGTTCCTTGGTCTTGGCGAGGTTCTCCTCCAGAGGAAGCGAGGACCCGTCGAACATGATGGAGGTGAAGCCCGCAGCGACACAATCCTTGGCCGCCTGGTAGGTGCCGTGGTCGAGATGGAGGGCGACCGGAACCGTGATCCCGAGGCTCTCGTCCATCGCCCGGACCATGGCCGCGACGGTCTTGAAGCCCGTCATGTACTTGCCGGCCCCGACGCTCACGCCGAGGATGACCGGCGAATGGAGCTTCTCTGCCGTGTTCAGAACCGCCTTCGTCCATTCGAGGTTGTTGATGTTGAAGTGACCGACCGCGTAATGATGGGCCTTTGCCGCCCGAAGCATCGACGTCGCATTGACTAACATGTTTTCATGCTCCTTTCCGACGCCTTCGATTATAGACGCAAGCCCCCGAAGGCGCAACGGAAACAAGGCAAAAAAGGCCACCCCGGAGGGGGTGGCCAAGGCGCTTAAGGTCAGCGCTTGCCTTTGTCGTACGGGATTCCTTCCGCCTTCGGCATGCCGGACTTCCGGTGCGTCAGGATGAGGACGATGAGGATGATGATGTACGGAAGCATGTTGTAGAAGTAGAAGGGAAGCTTCCAGCTCGACATGAACGGAATCTGGCTGTGGAGGACGCCGACGCACTGGATGAAGCCGAAGAGAAGGGCGCCTAAGGCGATCGTCAGCGGCTTCCAGTTGCCGAAGATCATGATGGCCAGGGCAAGGAAGCCGAGACCAGCGACCGAGGACTCGGCCGTGACGGCCGCCTCGGTGGCGATGTAGACGAATCCGCCGAGCCCCGCCAAAGCGCCGGAGATCGTGGTGCCGAGGTAGCGCATCCGGTAGACGTTGATGCCAACGCTCGCCGCCGCCTGCGGGTTCTCGCCGCAGGCCCTCAGGTGGGTCCCGGTCTTGGACTTGTAGAGCCAGACGGAGAGGAGGATGAAGAGAAGGATGACGAGATAAGTCGAGATATAGACCTTGTCGAAGAAGAACTGCAGGAAGGGGGAGTCGGTGACGGCCTGCTGGAATTTGGGCATGTTGCTGTAGCTAAGCTCCTTCGTCAGGACGAAGGTGCAGGCGGTGTAGATCCGCTCCTGGTGGAACAGAAGGAGGCCGAAGGTGTTGACGATGGCCGGGGCCAGCATGTTGAGGGCCGTGCCGGCAATCGTCTGGTCCGCCTCCATGTTGATGGCCGAGAAGGAGAGAAGCAGGGAGAAGAGGGCACCGGCCAAAGCTGAGACGAGAAGGGCCAGGAAGTAGGTCAGCTGGCTCGTCGAAGAGAGCGCGGCGACCCCGGTGTCCTTCATCTGGATGCAGAAGACAGCCCCGATGAAGGCGCCGAAGATCATGCCGCCCTCCAGGGCGAGGTTGATGATGCCGCTGTGCTCGGCGAAGGCGCCGGCCAAGGCGACGATCATCAGCGGAATCATGCAGAGGATGACCTGATGGATGAAGAATGTCGCGCTCATCGTTTCTCACCTCCCGAAGGGTTCTCGCCGGAAGTTGTCTTTCCTTCCGGCGCCGGAATGTCCTTCTCGGTCTTCAGGTGTCCGAGAAGAAGGCCGCGGTTTCGCTTCCGGATGGCGAGCGGGACTTCCCCGTTCGCGCCGGGCTTCTTGGCTTCCTGATGCCGCTTGACGCCCTCCTTGATCTTGTCGAACATCTCCCGGAAGAACCGGCTGAAGCCGGAGAGGTAGATGATGACGGCGATGATCATGTCGGCGTAGTAGTTGTTGAAGCCGGCAAGGCTCAGGTTTCCGCCCGCCGCGTCCAGCCACTGGATGAAGAGGGCCGCGAAGATGGTGCCGATTGGATTGCAGTTGGCTAGGAAGGCCGCTGGGATGCCGTTAAAGCCGTAAGAGGGAAGGTTCGCATAGGCGCTCTGGAACTGAAGCTCGATGCCCGGGTTCAGGTAGTAGAAGCAGCCGCCCAGGCCCGCCAGGGCGCCGGCAAGGCCCATCGAGAACATGATGTTTCCCTTCTCCTGCATGCCGGAGTAGCGAGCGGAGAACTTGTTCATGCCGCAGGCCCGCATCGAGAAGCCAAGGGTCGTCCGGTTGAGGAGGAAGTAGAGGAGGACGGCGAGGAGTATGGCTAAGACGATGCCGCAGTCGGCGTAGCTTCCCGGGAAGAGCTTGTCCAGGCCGAAAGTCGGATTCCCGTTGTGGGTGAGGGCGGTCGTGATGAGGTAGCCGCTCTTGCCGGAGTTCTGGTTGACTAAGCCAATCAAGGACGGGGAAGAGAAGACCCAGGAGAGCAGGTTCGCCGAGATCCAGTTCGTCATGATGCAGACGATGACCTCGTTGATGCCGAAGAAGGCCTTCAAGGCGCCGGGGATGAGACCCCAGAGAAGGCCGCCGACGATGCCGGCGAGGATGGCGAGAAGCCAGTAGCCGACGCTTTCGGCCCCGCTCGTGCTGGTGTGGCTCAAGGCGATCAGAAGGGCCAGCATGGTTCCGACGTTGAACTGGCCCGGGGCGCCGATGTTGAAGAGGCCCGTCTTATAGGCGATGGCGACGGAGAGGCCGGTCAGGATCAGCGGGCCGGTGAAGAAGAGGACGTTGCCGAAGGCGGAACGGATGTCCAGGGAGGCAAAGGGGCCCTGGAAGAGGATGGCAAAGCCCATCCCGATGTCGGTGTTGTTCTGGCTGATGCTCGAAAGCGCCATGACGACGAGGCCGAAGAGGAGGCCGATCAGGATGCAGACGAGACTCGACAGGAACGACTGGAACCCCGCAGAGAAAGGATGGCCGGAGGCCTTCTTCTTCGGCTGGGTGGTGACGACAGTGGTCTTCGCCATGGTTAAGCCTCCTCCTTTTCGACAGCCAGCATCTCTTCTTTTGTCATGCGTTTGGCGCCGGCCATGTAGAGGCCGAGCTCCTCGGCGCTCGTCTTCTGAGGCAAGAACTCGCCGACGATCTCCCCGCCGTAAAGAACGAGGATACGGTCGGAGAGGGAGAGGACCTCGTCAAGCTCCAAGGAAACGACGAGGATGGCCTTCCCTTCGTCCCGGTCCTTCACCATCTGCTGGTGGAGGAAGGAGATGGCCCCGACGTCGAGGCCCCGGACCGGCTGGACGGCGACTAAGAGGGAGTGCTGCTTCTCGAGCTCCCGCCCGGCGATCAGTTTCTGCTGGTTTCCACCGGACATGGAACGGGCACTGGAAGAGACGCCGTAAGCGGAGCGGACGTCGTACTTCTCGGCGATCTTCTCCGCGTAGGCATGCCGGTTACGGAACCGAATCCAGCCCCCCTTGGAGCGGAATTCCGGATCCCGGTAACGCTCCAGGACGGTATTCTCCTCCATCGTGAAGTCGAGGACGAGGCCGTACTTGTGGCGGTCGGCCGGAATATGGGACATCCCGTCGGCGATCCGCTGGCGGATAGAGGCCTTCGAGATGTCATGGCCGGAGAGGGTCAGCGTGCCTTTCTCGGCCGGCTCCAAACCCGTTAAGGCCCCGACCAGCTCGTCCTGGCCGTTGCCGTCGATCCCGGCGATGGTCACGATCTCCCCGGACCGGACATGGAAGGAGACGTCCTTCACGCTGAGGCGCTTGCTGACCGGATTCTTGACGGAAAGTCCGGAGACCGTGAGAACGTCCTCCTTGGGCTTGGCCGGCGTCTTGTCGACGCCGAAGGAAACGTGGTGGCCGACCATCATCTCGGCCAGCTTCCCGGGGTCCGTGTCAGCCGTGTTTACCGTCGCAATCCATTTTCCCTTGCGGAGAATGGTGCAGCGGTCGGAAACTTTCATGATCTCGTTCAGCTTATGGGAGATGAAGAGAATCGACTTTCCTTCCTTTGCCATGGAGCGGATGGTGGCCATGAGGCCGTCGATCTCCTGCGGCGTCAGGACGGCCGTCGGCTCGTCGAAGATGAGGATCTGGTTCTCCCGGTAGAGCATCTTGAGGATCTCGACCCGCTGCTGCATGCCAACGGAGATGTCGCTCACCTTCGCCTTAAGGTCCACCTCGAGGTGGTAGCGGTCCATCAGCTCCTTCACCTTCTTAATGGCTTTCTTCTTGGTCACGTTCCCCAGCGTCGAGTCTTCGGCTCCGAGGATGATGTTGTCCAGGACCGAGAAACACTCGACCAGCTGGAAGTGTTGCTGGACCATGCCGATGCCGAGTGCCGTGGCGTCGTTCGGGTTGCGGATGACGACGGGCTTACCTTCCTTATAGATGTGGCCTCCGTCGGGCTGGTAGAGTCCGAAGAGGATGCTCATCAGGGTGGACTTGCCGGCGCCGTTCTCGCCGAGAAGGGCGTGGACTTCCCCCTTCCTCAGCTGCAGGGTAACGTTGTCGTTGGCCCTCAACGGTCCGAAGTCCTTGGTGATGTTCCGCATCTCGATGATGTAGGAAGAATCCATGCTGACCTCCTGTCAGTGATGTGTTCATAAAAGCCTTTACCGGGGGAGGTCCTCCGGTAAAGGCAGTCTGATCGTCGGCTACTTGTCTAAGGTGATAGTGATGTTCTTCAGGTCCGCCTGAACCTTGGTGGTCCAGAAGTCAGTCGTGTTGCAGTCGTTGGCAATGTCGTTCTTCGGGGTGACCTTGCCTTCCTTGATGCTCTGGAAGAGTTTGTTGTACTCGTCCTTAGTGAACTTCTTGAAGCGCCAGGCGTCATCGTTGGTCGGAAGTCCGGTCGCATCGTCCGCCGCGCCGAGGTTCGAGGTCTTGCCGCCGAGCATGGTATCCCACTTGCCGTCGGCTTCCTCGCCGAGGACCTTGACGACCGAGGCCGAGAGGCCCTTCATGGCCGAAGTGAGGACCTGCGTGGAAAGCTTATGCTGGTCGGTATCGACGCCGATGATCTTCTTGTCCGGGTTCGTGGCCGCCGCCGCGATGACGGAGTTGACCATGGAGCCGCCGCAGGAGAAGACGATCTCCGTTCCGGCCTGGTAGTAGCCGGCGACGAGGGACTGGAGCTCGGAAGAAGCAGAGAAGTTGCTGCCGTACCGGTAGGAGATGGTGACCGCCGGCTTCGTAGCGAGGCCTTCCGCCGCCGCGTTGATGCCCTGGGCATAGCCGTAGGAGTAACGGTCGCAGGCCGGGTTCGTGCCGCCACCGCCGAAGACGCCCGCCAGCTTGGTGTAGCCTTCCTTGACGGCCGCATAGCCCGCCATGTAGCCGGCTTCCTCTTCCTTGTAGGTAATCGCCGAGACGTTCGCTAAGGCCTTTCCGCTGTCATTGCCCTGGGCATCCGTACTGTCCGTCAGGGTCCAGCCGTCAACGAAGACGAACTTGACGCCCTTGTTGGCCTTGGCCACGGTCCGCATGGCCGCCGCCTGTAAGAAGCCCGGCGCGACGATAACCTTGGCGCCGTTCTTGATGGCGGTGTTCATGGCCTCGATCCGGTCGTTATCCGTCGCATCGGAGCCGTGCTTCGGGGCATAGTAGTTGTACGTCTTGCCGTGTGCCTCGGCAAACTGCTTGACGCCTTCGTAGGTGCCCTGGTTGAAGCCTCCGTCCATCAGCTGTCCGACATCCGTGACGACCGCGTACTCGGCAGTTTTGCTGCCGCCGCACGAAACCGAAGTCAGTGCAAGGCCGGCCAGCAACACGACGGCGAACGACTTTTTCATACGAGTTTTCCCTCCTTTGTATGAAAACGTGGAGAAACGTAGCGGAGGCGCTGACCTAGGGAATCCCAGTTCTTGTTCGACAGGACGGCCTAGTTCTTTTCCCGAAAGAGAAGCGTCTAAGAAAACGCTTCCTTTCGATGAGCCTTCATCCCGTTCCTTCGGAACTCTATTCTAACACGTTCTCCGAGAATGCGATACCTCTTTTGGAAATTTCTATGGCAATTGCAAAGTCCGTATTGGGTAAATAAAACAGGCACCCGGCATGGAAATCCTGTTTTCCATGCATGGATGCCCGTGTTTCAGGCGATTTGGAGCAAGCAAAAGCGGCTTACCGACCTTCT
>Ga0256406_1002935_pt1 | contig 22596 bp, 19 predicted proteins | sample RumenRJG_03DNA_FD_185986 | JGI IMG/M metagenome (GOLD analysis project Ga0256406, IMG submission 185986) | Bovine rumen microbial communities from Lethbridge, Alberta, Canada - RJG_03 | ecosystem: Host-associated > Mammals > Digestive system > Stomach > Rumen | place: Canada: Alberta | collected... | reverse complement strand
TGTTATAATCCTAAGGTTGTGCAAGCTTCCATGGGGGCTATATTTCATACTAATATAAACTACACTGATATATACAGTATTCTGCAAGCTGTACCGAAAGACTTCAATGTCTATGGTGCTGTTCTAAATGGAGGGAACAACATCTACAAAGAAAAACTTGACAACAGAGGAATGATAGTTATAGGCAACGAATCATTAGGTATCTCACCTAAGATTTTAAGAACAATCAACAAACCCATAACCATACCGACATTTTCTTCACAAAGAGAAGTTGAATCTCTTAATGCTTCTATGGCAACGGCTATAATTCTATCGGAATTCAAAAGAAGAGAGATTTAAACGAAGTTTTTGTTTATAAAAACCAAGTCTTTTGCACACAAAAACCAAGTCTTTTATGCACAAAGACTAAGTCTTTTTTCATTAAAACTAAGTCTTTTTTCGCTAAAACCAACTCTTTATAACAAAAAGAGCAAGAGTTTTTCGCTCCTGCCCTCCGTTTTATATACCTAAATAAAAATATCAGTTTTTACTTTCTTGTTTTGTTTATAACTATCTTCTCAAAGTTAGCCCATTTTTCTGCATCCTTAGGGAAGATATTAATATTCAACTCATAAACTATTTTATCACCAGCTTTCTTTGTAACAGGCTTATTACCTGCTCCCCAACCTGTTCCCCATAGATCAGAAGGGAAAATAGTAAATCCTTCAGCAATTCTACAATCTTGTCCATTATTATCTACATAATGGAAGTATGCAGCCCAATCAGGATAAACTTCAGATTGTCTTTTAACAGTTGCATCCTTAGTAAATTCTAATTCCACTTCTGCTATAAGATATTCTTTGTTAGTACTTAATGCTTTGATAGTAGCATTTTTAGAAACCTTTACAGGAAAGTCTTTAACCTCTGTTGGGATTTCTTTGCCTATTAGAGAAGTAAGTTCCTTTTCAATAGCGGCTTTCCACTCTTCCTTGAACTTGTCTTCTTTTTTTGTGATTTTAACAACATCACTTCTACTTTCAGCATATCTGTATGCTTCACGAATTTCTTCTTTCTGCTTAGCTTTGTCTGCCATTAAGCCGGGATACTTTCCAAGATACTTGTTAGAAATTCCACTTTTGCCGACTCCACTGCCACCGCAAGAAATCATAAATAATCCTAATGTTGCTACAGCAACTAATGTTAAAATTGTTCTTCTCATTTTTTTAAAATTTTTAGTTAGTAATTGATTTTGTTGCAAAGATAGGCGAAAAATCATTTTTTTGTTTTGCAATTAATAAAATTCAATCGTCAATACGTAAAAATCTTGTTCAAGAAAAAACAAATGTCTGATATTTAAACCTGTTAAAAGCATAATATTTTGTATTTTTGCAAACGTTATGACTAATGATTTTTACATATTGCTATTGTGTTTTACCTCAGGAATAGCCTTTGGTATCTTGTTATTATGTGCTTTTTGGGTTCTAAAGCACTCTTCGTTGTTCAGATTTCAAAAAATATTCATTGCTACCCTACTCTTTCATGCTCTATCCTTTTTGAATAACTTCATAATCATAGCTTTTAATCATCTCAGCGTAATAAACTACCTGAATACCTTACTCATTTCATTCGATTTCTGTGTTGCTGGCTGTTGGTTTGTTTTTATTGTAGATTTAATCTATCCCAACCGCTACAAAGAATGGCAACTTGGACTTATCCTTCTTCCCTTTATAGTTTTTGGAACTCTGTTTGCTTTAACAGGTAATGATATTTATTACAGTATAGACCTTATATTCACTATCACTCTTGGCGTAATTTTGTATATTGTGTTTGAGTCCGCCATAAAAAAACATGAAAGAATACTAAAAAACAACGTCTCTAATTTAGAATACTTTGATTTGCAATGGACGGCAAAAATCTTAAGAATTTTAATTCTGATTTGTATTCTATGGGAAATAGAAAGCATTTCTCAAAAGACATGGTTTGATGGTGGCGGAAGTGTGAATTATTTTGCGGATTCGCTGTGGAGTGTAATATGCATTTGGACTGTAGTTTCATTTACCAAAGGTGTAATCAGACAAAAGATATTTACTTTTGAGCCAAGCACCGAAAATAACTCAATAAGTCAAAGCGATACTGCGGAAAAGAAAGCTTTTTATAAAGAAGCCATAACTCAAGATATTGATTCGTTGATTGAAGAAAACGAATACTTCTTAAACAAGTCTTTAAGCCTTTCCACTTTGGCTAATATCTTAGGAACCAATCGTCAATACCTATCTAATTATATCAATAACGAAAAACAAGTTTCGTTTTATGATTACATCAATCAATTCCGTTTGAAACGGGTGGAAAAACTCTTGCATGAACAAGCTAATCAACAAAAACAACGTTCTTTAGAGGAAATAGCTTCGTTGTCAGGTTTTAATTCGTATGCTACGTTTTTGCGATGCTTTTCCAAGTTATATGGAACTACTCCAAGTAAGTACCTTCAGAAAAAGACAAAATAAAAAGAATTGAAATAATAATCATTATTTATAAATACAAAAAGAGCAAGGAGTTTTTTCCTTGCTCTTTATTTAGAATAAGATTGAATTCTTTATGCGTTTTTCTTTTCAAACTCTTGCATACAAGCAACCAATGCTTGAACATCTTCTAATTCACAAGCGTTGTATAAAGAAGCACGGAATCCACCTACTGAACGGTGTCCTTTAATACCAATCATACCGTTAGCTTTTGCAAATTCCATGAATTCTTTTTCTTTATCTTCGTAACCTTTAGCCATAACGAAGCAAACATTCATTAAAGAACGGTCTTCTTTAGCAACAGTTCCAACGAACATTTTGTTTCTGTCTATTTCATTATAAAGCAAATCAGCTTTTTCTTGATTACGTTTTTGTATCCATTCAACACCACCGTTGTCTTTTAACCATTTAAGTGTTTCATGCATAACAAATATTGAGATTACAGGAGGAGTATTAAACATAGATTCTTTTTCTATGTGAGTTCTGTAATCAACCATTGTTGGAAGAACAGGAAGATTCTTTCTGTCTGTTATTTTTCCAAGAACATCTTCTCTTACTATTACGAAAGTAACACCTGCAGGACCAACATTCTTTTGAGCTCCACCATAGATAAGAGCATATTTTGATACATCAACAGGACGAGACATAATATCAGAAGACATATCTGCAACCAAGTTAATTGGACAATCCATATCTTCTTTTATCTCTGTACCGTAAATTGTATTGTTTGTAGTGATGTGGAAATAATCTGCATCTTTAGGAATTGTGTATCCCTTTGGTATATAAGAATAGTTCTTATCTTCAGAAGAAGCAACTATTTCTGTTTCACCAAATATTTTAGCTTCTTTAGCAGCTTTCTTTGCCCAAACACCTGTTTGAAGATAAGCAGCTTTTTTATTTAAAAGGTTAGCAGGAACTGTAAAGAATTGAGTAGAAGCACCGCCACCAAGGAATAATATTTTATAATTCTCTGGAATATGAAGAAGATCTCTCCATAGTTGAACTGTTTCACTCATTATTCTTTCCCAACCTGGAGTACGGTGAGAAATTTCTAATACTCCAACGCCTGTGTTGTCAAAGTTTTCTATTGCTTTTCTTGTAGCCTCTGTGGCTTGCTTTGGTAAAACGCAAGGACCTGCGTTAAAGATATGTACTTTTGCCATTTCTTGTTTTATTTTTTAAAAGTTTCTTAATTAATTTTCAATCCTCTAACGCAAAATTATCTGCTTTATTATTGCGTCTAAGAAATATAGGTGCAAAAGTATAACTTTTTTATTTACTACACAAATAAAAAAAGAATTAATTTTGATTTACAATGACAAATAGTCAGAGAAGAATGACTTTTTGACTTGTTTTGTTGATTTGGTATTCTATTTGAATGTATTGTATTTTGAAAATTGAAAACAAACAAAACAATAATTAACAATTAAAAAAATAGGAGAAAAAAATCATGTTACCATTAATGAAAAGAACAAACGATTGGATGCCAAGTGTATTTAATGACTTTTTTGACACAGACTTTATGCCAAGAATAAATGCAACTGCTCCTGCAATCAATGTTATAGAAACAGAAAAAGATTACAAAGTTGAGCTTGCTGCTCCAGGCATGAGAAAAGATGATTTCCAAGTTCATATAAATAATGAAGGAAATCTAAGCATAAAAATGGAAAGCAAAAAAGAAAACGAACAGAAAGAAAAAGGTCACTATCTAAGAAGAGAGTTCTCTTATTCAAAGTATGAACAGACTCTTATCCTTCCTGATGATGTAGAAAAAGATAAAATATCTGCAAAAGTAACTGACGGTGTATTAACAGTTACACTTCCAAAATCAGAAGTAAAAGTTAGTGACCCTACAAGACAGATTATGATAGAAGAATAAAGAATTCGCATCCAAACAAAGAGAGCAAAGTTTTTTTAACTTTGCTCTCTTTTTTCTTTAGTTTGATATATTTACTACAACATACTCACTTTTTGTTCCTATTCTAAACTTTCCTCCCCAAATACCAAGACCAGAAGATATGTAATAATCTGTTTTACCTTTTTTATATTGTCCCCATGCTTTCTCATAGACTGCTTTAGTAATAAGATTTATAGGAAAGACCTGACCATAATGTGTATGTCCAGAAAACTGGAAATCTATTTCATTCTGTTGCGATTCTTCTAAATTATAAGGCTGATGGTCAAGAAGAATAAGATACTTTTCTTTATCTACATTCAACACAAGCTCTTTTGTAGGTTTTCTTTTGATATTGCTCCTATCATCTCTACCTATTATAACAACATCCTTGTATTGTGCAAGGCTATCTTTAAGAAGATTAATACCTGCCTTATGATAGAAATCCAAAGCCTTATCCTTATGAGAAAAATACTCATGATTACCAAGACAAGCATAAACAGGAGCATTCAAACGATGAAATTCCTCAAAAACTTTCTGCTCAAATAAAGGATAAGTACTTATATCTATAATATCACCTGCTATAAGTATCATATCCGCCTTTTCTTTGTTTATCATATCAACCCATTTAGCAAAAGTTTTTCTTTGATTATGAAAACCAAGATGCAAATCGCTTATCATTACTATTTTCAATGGTCTTTGAAGTTTTTTATCTGTCTTTATGCTTATTTCTTTTCGTTCTTTATGATAATAATTGATATTGCCATAAACAAAAACAACAATAATAAGACCTACTACCATAAAAGTCCCTTTAAGACTATTGAACAAAAGTTCTTTAGGAAGTATATGAACAAGTCTTAACAGGTCCATAACAACAAAAATCATCAACAGATACAAAAGAATAAACAACCACGAAGTAGTAATCTCATAAACAACAGTTGAAAGCACAATTGGCTTATTGTCAAAGCCTATTACAAAACTAAGAATCATAGTCAAAAATACTACAACACCTAAGAGAACAAGACAAGTTTTTACACACGGAGTAAAAGGCAGCAAATACCATATTCTTATAAAAACATATACTAATGCTATTAATGGTAATAAAAGAAATAAAAATCGCATATTTTTTTTGTTTTAGAATTATAGTTTTAAAGTTTTTATCTTTTAATAATAATGTATAATAAGTTTTATAAAAGAGGACTGGACAATAAAAAGTCCAGCCCTCAAAAATGAAAAATTCCAGAAAGATTATTTATTATTCTGCTCTTTCTATTGATGCTTGTGCTGCAGCCAAACGTGCTAAAGGAACACGGAAAGGAGAGCATGAAACATAATTAACTCCACTTTGGTAGAAGAATTTCACACTTTGTGAATCTCCACCATGTTCTCCACAAACTCCTATACGAAGTTTAGGATTTGTTTTTCTACCATTTTCAATAGCCATCTTAACCAAGCGACCTACACCGTCAAAGTCTATAGTCTGGAATGGGTCATACTTCAAAATCTTCTTGGTTGCGTAAGTAGAAAGAATTGAATTAACGTCATCTCTACTAAAACCAAATGTCATTTGTGTTAAGTCGTTTGTTCCAAATGAGAAGAAATCAGTTATCTTTGCTATTTGATCTGCAACCAAAGTAGCACGTGGTATTTCTATCATTGTCCCAAACTTGAAGTTAATTGTAGCATTTTGTTCGTTCTCAACCAACACATGAACTTTTTCACAAAGTCTTCTCTGATGCTTTAACTCTTCAACACTAATAGTTAAAGGTATCATTATTTCCAAATGTGGATCAAATCCTTCTTTTCTTGCTTCTGCCTCAGCTTCAAATAAAGCACGGAATTGAAGTTCTGAAATTTCAGGATAAAGAATACCAAGACGAACACCTCTAACTCCCATCATAGGATTTACTTCTTGTAAAGCCTCAATACGTTCATGTAGTTGCTCCATTGTAATACCCAAAGCCTTAGCCATTGCTTTTTGCTGAGCAGTATCACTTGGAGTAAATTCATGTAGAGGAGGGTCCATCAAACGAACAGTAACAGGTTTTCCTGTCATTATTTTCAATGTCTGCTTAACAGATTCTTTCATATATGGAAGAAGTTCTGCCAAATATTCCTTTCTATCTTCAGTTGTATCAGAAAGAATTATCTTACGCATAATTGATAATGGTTTCTCTGAATTTTCTCCATAGAACATGTGTTCAATACGGAACAAACCTATTCCTTTTGCTCCAAAATCAAGAGCCTGTTTTGTATCCTTAGGATTATCAGCATTGGTTTCAACACCAATTGTTGGGTATTTATCAACAATTGCCATAAATTCCTTAAACAATGGTGATTCTGTAGGAGAAACCATCTTTATTTCTCCTTCATAAACTACTCCCTTAGATCCATTAAGAGAAATAACATCACCTTCTTTAAATTTCTTGGTTCCTATTGTTACCTCTTTTGAAGCATAGTCTATAGCAAGGTCTTCACTTCCTACAATACAACATTTTCCCCAACCTCTTGCAACAAGAGCAGCGTGAGAAGTCATACCTCCTCTTGCAGTGAAGATACCATCTGCTGCACGCATACCTTCAACGTCTTCAGGATTTGTTTCTTCTCTGACAAGTATAGCTTTTTCACCTTTTTTATTCAAACGAATTGCCTCTTCAGAAGATAGTGCTATTTTGCCACAAGCACCACCAGGACCTGCAGGAAGACCATTTCCTATTACTTCAAATTTTTCTTCATCTTTACTGTCAAGAATTGGATGAAGAAGTTCATCAAGTTGATCTGTGCTAACTCTTATTATTGCTGTCTGTTCTGTAATCAATCCTTCTTTCAACATATCCATTGCCATCTTTACAGAAGCAGTTCCTGTACGTTTTCCTACACGGCATTGAAGCATATAAAGTTTCTTGTGCTGGATAGTAAATTCTATATCCAACATATCGTGATACCAGCGTTCAAGAATATTTCTTACATTATCAAGTTCTTGATAAACCTCTGGCATACTTTCTTCCAATGAAAGCATATGCTCATTATGTCTGTTCTTTGTAGCATTATTCAAAGGATTTGGAGTACGAATACCTGCAACAACATCTTCTCCTTGAGCATTTATAAGCCATTCACCATAGAATTTATTATCTCCTGTTGCCGGGTCTCTTGTAAAGGCAACACCTGTTGCAGAATCTTCTCCCATATTACCAAATACCATTGCCTGAACATTAACTGCTGTTCCCCAATCTTCTGGTATTTTTTCTATTCTACGATAAGATACTGCTTTATCTCCCATCCATGATTTGAAAACGGCTCTTACTCCGCCCATCAATTGTTCTTGAGCATCATCTGGAAACTCTACGCCAAGTTTTTCCTTGATTATCTTTTTGAAATCCTCAGCCAAAAGTTTTAAATCTTCACTTGTAAGCTCTGTATCTGATTTATATTTCTTGCTTTCTTTGTAAGCGTCAAGTTTATTGTCAAGTATTTTTCTGATACCAACACCATCTGCAGGAGCTTTTCCTTCTGCCTTTTCCATAACAACGTCAGCATACATCATAATCAGACGTCTGTATGAATCATAAACAAAACGTTCGTTATTTGTTTGCTTAATAAGTCCCGGAATTGTTGCAGATGAAAGACCTATGTTAAGAACTGTATCCATCATTCCTGGCATACTTATTCTTGCACCTGAACGGCAAGAAACCAATAGAGGGTTTGTTCTACTGCCATACTTAGCTCCCATGATATTACCAATATGCTCTACTCCATTCATTACTTGTAAAGTAAGTTCTTCTGGAAGTTGGCAACCATTGTCATAATAATCAGTACAACATTCTGTTGTTATAGTAAATCCAGCTGGTACAGGTAATTTCAAAAGACACATTTGAGCCAAGTTTGCTCCTTTTCCACCAAGAAGATTCTTCATCTTTGCATCACCTTCGGCTTGCATATTTCCAAAGGTATAAACGTATTTTTTCGTCATAGTAAATTAATGTATTTATTACTAAAAATGTTTGTTCCTTTAAAAGAAACTGCAAAAATAACACTTTTTTTGAAAATAAGAAAAAAACTACTGACAAAATATAATCAATATACCAACAAATAATTTTCACTTTTTACTTCCTACAACCTAAAATAAATGCAAATAAATTTGGCTATTACAGATTTTTTTCGTAATTTTGCATAAAATAATCGGTGGTTTTAGGTAAGGTTTTTGCTTTGAACTCATACATATACCTAAAACCATAGTTTCAAAGCGAAGATTTCTCAAACATTTTTTTAATTAAAGAAATAGAGTATTAAAACCACTTGATTATCAATTAAATATAAGGCAAAAACTCTTCGTTTTCGTTTCCCAAAACCAAGACTTTTTCAACAGAAACGAAGACTTGATAAACGAAAACGAAGACTTTTTAAAGCAAAACCTTATATCCCTCCCTCAAAACCAACATCTGCGGGAGCAGTTTTTGTTTGCTTTAAAAGAAAATAGTAGAATTAATTTTTTTGTCATATTAAAAAAAATATCTACTTTTGCAACCGCAAAACGACCTCAAAAGTTTGCAGTTTCAGGATAGTAACATATAGAGTAATGCTCTATAAAATAAACAGGAAAGGGGGATAAGAAATGATAGATACAATAAATTTTGAAGAAGTAAAATGGTATCAAGTCTATAATCCAACTGATGAAGATTTTGATTGGTTGATGGATACTTTTGGATTTCACCCCTTGGACATAGAAGACTGCAAATCCTCTAATCAAAGACCGAAAATAGATGAATACGATGACTACTATTTCCTTATTCTTCATTTTCCTTACTTTGACAAGCAAAATCGCTTTATCCGCCTAAAAGAAGTAAAAATCTTCTGGGGAAGAGATTATATCGTAACAATGGGTTCTTCTCATTGGGTAGTGAAGAATATGTTCAATGAAATGAAACGTTTGTCCGCTCTTCAGCCCGTAAAAAAGAAAGATGAAGAAGATGAGGACGACAATACATTGGACATAACTTCCTCTTCCGATGCTTTACTCTATAATCTTTTAGACAGATTAATGGTTGAAACCTATTCTCTTGTGCTAAGAATAGGAACAGAGGTAGATAACATAAACTTCGATATTTTTTCTAAAAAAGCTAAAGAGGTTCTTGAACATCTTAGCGTTACAAGAAAAAACCTTATTGCAATGAACACTTCTTTCAAACCTCAACTAAGAGTTTTCCATAAATTTGAATCAGGAGGAATCAAAGGTTATGAAGAAGATATGGAAGAATACTGGGGAAATATCTTAGACCAATATCAAAAGATGTTTGACTTGGTTGAAGATTACGGAGAGTTGATTGAAGGTCTAAGCAAGACATTTGATTCCCTACAGAGCAATAAAGCAAATGAAATAATGAAGACACTTACATTTATTTCTACAATTATGTTGCCTCTGACTCTTATTTCAGGTATTTATGGAATGAATGTAAATCTGCCTTTTGCTTCTTCTCCTTGGGCGTTTATGATTATTATCGCAGGAATGTTCTTTGTAGGTTTAGGTTTTTACTTTTACTTCCGCAGAAAAGGTTGGTTTTAATTCTTTTCGCCAAGACAGTCTTCAAAATATTGCCACAAAGGTTCTTCAGGTACAGGAGCAACAATATCTATTCTCTCTTTTTTTACTGGATGAATAAAAGAAAGATAGCGTGCGTGCAAAGAAATTGATGCTATCTTATTACTTCTTCCGAAACCATATTTCAAATCTCCTTTTATTGGACAACCAATATGAGAAAGTTGAAGTCTTATCTGGTGATGACGTCCTGTTTTTAAATTTACTTCAAGAAGATAATAATAATCACTTTGAGCAATCAACTTATAATCAAGTTCTGCATACAAACCATTATTCACATCTTTTGTTATGTAGGATTTATTATTCCTTTCATTCCTTAGAATATAATGTTTCAGAGTATCTTGTGTCTTAGGAGGTTTTGAACGTGTTATTGCCCAATATGTCTTTTGTATCTCATGATTCTTTACCATTGCATTCAAACGAGTAAGAGCTTTTGATGTTTTTGCAAAAATCAAAGCACCACTAACAGGTCTATCCAAACGATGAACAACACCACAAAACACTTCTCCGGGTTTATTGTATCTAACTTTCAGATAATGTTTTACCAAATCTTCTAATGAGATGTCTCCCGTTTTATCTGAATGCACAATTTGGGAACTTTTCTTATTTAGAATAAGTATATGATTATCCTCATAAAGTATTTGAGAAGAAATATCTGTCATATTAATTGGAAATGCGATACTATCAGGCTGATACATTTACAAAAAAAGTATTATAGGGTAGCTATTATGCTCTGCCCTCCTCTAACTTTATCTTCTATTTCAACATGTATTTCAGAATCTATTGGTATCAATAAATCTACTCTTGAACCAAACTTTATGAATCCCATTTCTTCTCCCTGTTTTACAGTTTCGCCTTCTTTAGCATAGCAAACTATTCTTCGTGCTAAGGCTCCTGCAATCTGTCTTACCAATACACGTTTTCCGTTTTCGTGTTCTATACACACACTTGTCCTCTCATTTAAGAAAGAAGACTTAGGATTACGTGCATATAACTTCTTTCCGTCATAGTATTTGGTGTATATTATCTTACCTGAAATAGGATAACGATTTACATGTACATTATTAGGAGACATAAACGTAGATACTTGAATACAATCTGTTTTTAAAAACTCAGACTCATAAACTTGTTCTACTACCACAATAGTACCATCTGCCGAAGAAATCACTTTATTTTCATTGACAACCAACTCTCTCTTTGGCATACGGAAAAATCTAACTATCACAAAAGCTAAAATCCAGCAAACAGCAACAGAAAAATAAAGAATCCAATCGTTATTTCTGACAAAAATAAACATTATTGCAGTTACTATGGCTGCAAATACTATTGACAATATAGATATTTTGTATCCTTCTTTGTGTATATACATAATAGAATAGTTTAATTTTATGTTTGCAAAAATAAAACTTTTTTTGCAAACAGATATTAATAGTGAGATTTTTTTGTTATCGTAGAACAAATTAGTGAGAAAAAAACTAAAAAATGTTCTCATTTTCTTTTTATTAACACCTCTTTAAACAAAAAGAGAAAATCTCTTTTCGTTTCCTACATAACATATTTACAACATATTAGATGAGCATAAATAGGATTTTTAGAACTTTTTTTCTTAAAATTACATCACATAATAAAAAAAAATTATACTTTTGCAAAAGTTATTAACCTTATTAAATTTTAAAGAAAAATGGCATACAAAATTTCAGACAGTTGTGCAGCTTGTGGCACTTGCATTGATGAATGTCCTTCTCAAGCAATATCAGAAGGTTCTATCTATGTTATAGATCCAGATAAATGCGTTGATTGCGGAACATGTGCAGACGTTTGTCCTATGGAAGCTATTCACCCTGAAGACTAAGAAGCACATTAAAATTATTAATAAGCCCTGCAAAATATTTATTGCTTGCAGGGCGTTTTTATTTAAAACATACAGCTATGAATAATAAAGAATTGGGAGAACAAATCCACAACAAAACAATGCTTCTAAATAATGTTATTGCTAATACCAAAGAAGCTTTCTCCTTGTTGCGATCTTGTTCTGAAGAAATAATAAACAACCTCTCAAAAGATTATCCAAAGGAGTTTGTTTTCACTAACAAAAATGACCGAGAATTTGAAATACGTTTTGGTTCTGACATACTCGCATTTGTAATGCATACTAATGTATTTGAGTTTTCAAGATACCACGAAGTTATGCGACTACCTTATATCCAACAAGACAAACAGAGATCTTTTAGTGGCGTTATTCATATATATAACTTCCTTACTGATTCTTTTGATTATAATAGAGACTATGATATAGGTTATCTCATAGGAAGAGTTTTTATTAATAAGGAAAACCACTACTTCATTGAAGGAAAGAGAGAAGTTGGAATGCTTTACTCTAACTTCAACACCTCTATTATGGATAAAAAATCTGCAGAAAGCATTATCAAGTCATCAATGGAATATGCCAATAACTTTGACTTGCTAACACCTCCTTTCGATGAGGTAAAAGAAATCACTGTTGAAGAAATCAAGTATCATGTTGCTTCAAAAAATCACATTACTGCAAAAAGATTAGGTTTTGAATTTCAACAAGATAAAGAATAAAAAAGAAATTAATTGTTTTTTTTCATCAAAAAAATTTGGTAGTAATTAAAAATGTAGTAATTTTGCAACTCCAAAACGGATAAAACTACGATGCCCCGTTCGTCTAGTTGGTCCAGGACGCCAGATTTTCATTCTGGAAATCAGGGGTTCAAATCCCCTACGGGGTACTTTTTTAGAATAAAGTGCTAAACAGCAATATTAAAAAGAAGATAAGAATAAAAAGATATGGCAAATCATAAGAGTGCATTAAAGAGAGTTCGTCAGAGCGAAAAAAGAAAACTGTACAATCGTTACTATAGCAAAACGATGAGACATGCTTTGAGAGATTTTAGAGCTTTAACAGATAAGAAAGAAGCTGAAGAAAGATTACCTAAAATGATTTCTTGCATAGACAAGTTAGCTCAAAAGGGTATCATTCACAAAAACAAAGCTGCTAATCTTAAATCTAAATGTGCAAAAAAGGTTGCCACTCTTTAGTATTTAAAGAATGCGGTAATATTGCAAAAGATTTAAACTCCGTCTATATAATTCAGACGGAGTTTTTTTGATTTTATACTATTTAATATATTTCATTTATGTTCATAGACACACATTCCCATATCTATTCAGAGGAGTTTGACAACGATATTTGTGAAGTAATTCAAAGAGCCAAAACAAATGGAGTTAATAAAATACTCCTTCCAAATATTGATGAAGAATCCGTAGAACGAGTTTTTTCTTTAGCAAACAAGGATAAAGAAATGTTTTATCCTATGATGGGTTTATACCCTGGCTCTGTTACTTCTGAAGTAGAAAAGCAATTGAAAGAAATGCTATGCAACGTTCAAAAAGAAGATGTTTGTGCTATAGGAGAAATAGGATTAGATTTTTATTGGGATAGAGATTTCTACGAACAACAGATATTTGCTTTTAATAAACAACTGCAATGGAGTAATGATTTAAACAACAAACCTCTTTCTATCCACTGCAGAAAAGCTTTTGATGAAATACTTCAATGCCTTAATAAAGACGGAAGAAAAAAGTTTAATGGTGTTTTTCATTGCTTTGGAGGAGATATAAGACAGGCGAAAAAAGTTATAGAAATGGGATTTTACCTTGGAATAGGTGGCGTTCTTACTTTTAAGAATAGTCATCTTGCAGAAGTTGTAAAGGAAATCTCTTTAGAACATATTGTCTTGGAAACTGATGCTCCTTATCTAACTCCTGTTCCTTTTAGAGGCAAAAGAAATGAACCGTACTATATTCCTATTATTGCTCAAAAAATAGCCGAAATCAAAAACTGCCCTTTAGAAGAAGTACAAGAATACACAACAAATAATGCTAAAAGAATATTCAACATTCAATAAATGAAAATAAAATGTATATATATTCTTCTCTCCCTTTCATTTCTGTCTTTATATACAAACGGACAGAATAGTTTTTCATACAAATATACCGAGAACAGTCTTAGCATAATCAAAACCTTTGATGTATTTGACACAAATAGGACCCGTATTAATAATAAGGAGTACTACATAATAAATACAGAAGAAGAAACCTATAAATCTTCTGAAGTAGGTCGCCCCTCTTTACCTATATATACTTTACTATTAAATATACCTGCTGATAAAAATGTAAGTATAAAGGAGAACATAATAGAAAAAGAAGAAATACAACTAAACAACAACATAAAAATCATCCCACAACAAGCATCACACATAAAAAACAATCCAGACTCTCCTTTCATTATAGACGAAAAGTATTATAATATTGATACATTCTCTTCACTCATTCACACTTCTATAGAAAATAAAGGAATGTTTTTGGGACAAAACCTCTCATTAATTAAAATTTCTCCTATAAGATATAATCCAAGAAAAAACATTATAGAATTCGTTCGCAAAATAGAAATAGAAGTGTTTTTTGAAAACAAAAAAGAAAAGAACACCGTTCTTAACAACAAGTTAAGCCGTATTTCAGAAGAGTTTTTCAAGTCAAGCGTTATTCCAAATAAAGAAATTGCAAATTCATCTTTAAATAACATTCCTTACACATTAGTAATTCTTTCATCTGAAAATTACTCACAAACCTTACAACCATTTATTTCATGGAAAAGGAAACAAGGTTTTAATGTCATTCAACTATACACAGAAAACATTGGAAACAATCCTGTACAAATAAAGAATCACCTGCAATCTCTTTATGAAAACAGCGAAAGACCTTTTGATTATTTACTTATTTGTGGAGATATAGAACAAGTAGCGTCATTTGCTGCAAATAGTGAATTTGCTGACGATGGAATACATTATACTGATTTATATTATGTAGAATACACATCTGATGCCTTACCTGAAGCTCTCTACGGAAGAATATCTGCAAAAGATACTTTAGAACTAAAAAACATACTTGATAAAACTATTAAATACGAAACATATAATCTTATTGATGATGAATACTTAGACAAAAGCCTTTTAGTCGCTGGAGCTGAAAGTCAAAATAATGCAAGAAAGACAACTAATGGCCAATTAAACTACGCAAAACAATATCTTGCTTTACTCTCAGATACTTCCATATATTACAATCCACAATCTTTTTTACAAGAAAACAATATAAAAACTGAAATAAACAATGGAAAAGGTTGGGTTAATTACACAGCACATTGCAATGAATTGGGCTGGTATAATCCCAACGTAAATACAGATTTCATCAACTCAATAAACAACCTTAACAAGTATGGAATATTCATCAATAATTGTTGCTTAGCAGGAAAATATGACGAACAAGAGTGCTTCAGTGAAAGTCTCATAAAACAAATTAACAAAGGAGCAGTCGCTTCTATTGGTGCAAGTGATTATACTATGTGGGAAGAAGACTATTATTGGGCTGTTGGCAGCAAAACTATTTCTCTTAATCCTGTGTATAATGCGAATAAACTTGGAGTATATGACAGATTCTTTCACAATCATAATGAACCCAAAACAGAGCAGGCAAAGACATTAGGACAAATGCTTTCTTCTGGAGTAATCGCTGTTTTACAAAGTAATTCTCCTTATTATAGTTATTATTCAGAAATATATAATCTACAAGGAGACCCTACTCTTGTTCCATATGTTGGTAAAGGCAAAACAATAGTTTCAAACTATCCTCATGCTATTCCTATAGGAACTCAAAACTTATCTTTTCTTTCAGAACCTTATTCATATATATGTCTTTCAAAACAAGATAGCATTGTAGTTGTTTCAGAAGCAGATTCTAATGGTTTTGTAAATATAGATATTTCAACAATAACAGAACTCTGCACATTAGACCTTGTAATCACTTCTCAGTTTTGTCGTCCAACAATAGATAGCATAAGTTTTGTTTCTCCTCAAAATGGATATATATCTTTATCTGATATTAAGTTTAGTGATGCATTTAATAACAAGGTAAATAAATTAAAAGAGAATACAACTTATAACATAAGCTTAAAACTAAAAAACGTAGGTAATAAGACTTTTGTTTTCAATCCTAACTCTCTTCAGCTAAAAAATCAAAACGAAGACATCATATTAATAGACAGCATTTGTTCTTTAATATCCTTAGGTGCTGGGCAAGAAACATACTTAAACTCTGCATTTACCTTCAAAACTTTTCCCGCAATAAAAGACAATAAAAAAATATTTTTCTCCATAACAATAAAAGAAAACAACAACACGCAAAGAGAACAAAATATCTTTATTCTCACCGAAGCACCCGAATTATCTATAGAAGATTTTTATTTATCTTTTCTGAACAACGACTCTATTGAAGCAGGATTTTATGTAATAAACAAAGGAACTCTACAAAGCGAAGAAGGTTTTGTTTCTATTAGAAATATGGACAAATCTTTTATTATTGCTTCTTTAACTCCACAAGAAAAACAGCAAATAAACATCTATTTAAACCGTTCTCTACATACTGATTCCATTGTTTTTGACGTTATATATACAGCAGGTAATTACCTTAGTTCAAAAATATTTTGTCTGGCTATGAACTCAGAAATAGAAAGTTTTGAAAACAACAATATCTTTTCTTACACAGAATGGGAAAACGATGGTTACAAGCCTTGGATTATAGATTCTGCTTTTACTTTTAGTGGAAGATATTCTTTCAGATCTTCTCCATATATCAGCTCAAATGGAACCTCAGAGTTTAGTTTGACTCTCTACTCTCTTGTTGATGATAGCATTAGTTTCTATTCTAAGGTATCTTCTGAACAAGGACAAGATATATTTAACCTCTTTATAGACCAAGAAAATGTTTTAGAACTTTCAGGCTATAGAGATTGGGAGTATCAAAGTTTCCCTCTTTCAAAAGGAAATCATAATTTAGTTTTTTCCTATTCAAAAGACAATTGGGTAAATATCGGTTATGACGCAACGTGGATAGATGATATTAAATTACCTCACAAAGGTTATATTTCCGTATGCTTAGATGAAAAAGAAAAAACAAATCAGGTTAATATCTTTCCTAATCCTACTTCTTCTTTTATTAACATAGAAGGAATACAACAACATTCCTCTATCTATTTATACGATATAGACGGAAAACTGCGTTACATCAGTAAGGATAACAACTCATCAAAAAGAATCAATATTAACTTCTTAGAAAATGGGATATACTATATCTTACTAATCAACAACAATAAAGTATATTATACCAACAAACTTATAATAAACAAAAAGTGATATGAATGTAATACAAGACTCTAATATAAATGCGATGAATGATACTGTTTTTGTTCCTCTTTATTTGCAAAAGAACTCTCTACAAACAGATAGTTTTTCTGTGAATAATATCAGTGCTACAGAATATATCACTACCATTCTACAAGACTCATTCCCTTTACCAAAGAAAACGAATAGCATTTTTGTTGAAAAGACTCCACTGGTTCACAAAAACTTAGTCTTGACTAATAGAGAAAACAATGAATCTAATTTATGGATATTTGGAGTTTTTTTACTTATCGGAATTATTTTCGCTATTTTAATGAGATTTGCAAGAGAGAACATATTTGATTTTCTTTCGGGTTGTTTTTCTAAGAATCAAGTATCAATATCAACAAAAGACGGAGAAAGAGTACATAGTTTAGTTCTTGTTCCTATCATCTTTATCTTCCTTCCTATCTTTTCACTATTAATGTACAACTTATTAAACTACTTTAACTATTCTTCCCTCTTCAGTCAATATAATTTAAACCAATACACCTTATTACTTGCTATCTACTTAGGTAGTTTTCTTATCTATTTTACAAAAATAATCATTATAAAGTTTTTCGGCTGGATGTTTAAATCAAAAAAAGTATCAAACTACTACATCCAAATTCAGTATAATTTTGATTTTCTCATGGGTATTTCACTCTTTTTACCCGTATTTTGTTTGGAATTTATAGATATTTACTACAAAGAAATTTTTATTTTTATTTCTCTTTTTATACTTGGAATTCTGTTTGTTACACGTTTAGCAAGAAATTTTTATGTAATTATTAAATCGCTAAAATTTTCACATTTCTACCTTTTTTTCTACCTTTGCGCCCTGGAATTATTACCATTAATATTACTTGGTAAGTTTTTATTTTTTTAAAGTTTAAGTAATGGCAAAAGAAAAAATACAAAGTATTCTAATATCCCAACCTGCTCCTGCAGATTTAGAAAATTCTCAATACAAGAACATCATTGATAAATACGGAGTAAAACTTACTTTCAATAAGTTTTTTGATGTTGTCAGTATATCCAATAGAGAATTCAGAGCTCAGAAGATAAACATATTAGACTACACTGGAGTAATTATGACAAGTAAATTAGCAGTAGATAACTACTTTCATTTTGTGTCAGAGATGAGAATAAAAATCCCTGACACTATGAAATTCTTCTGCATAACAGATAGTATTGCTAATTATTTACAAAATTACATACAGTATCGCAAACGTAAAATATTTTACGGCAAACTTACTTTTGATGATTTGATAGATGTTATCAACAAACATTCAGAAGAAAAGTTTTTATTTCCTTGTGCTGAAGATGCTCGTCAAGAAAACTTCAAGAAACTTGATGCAAAAGGCATTAACTACACAAAAGCAATAATGTACAAATCTACTCCAAAGAAAGACATGAAAAAAGAAGTTAATATGAAAGACTTTGACATGGTTGTCTTATTTTCTCCTATTGGAGTAAGATCATTCTTGCAAAACTTCCCTGAAACAACTTCAGAGGACATCCGTTTTGCGGCTTTTGGCAAGGCAACTATTGGTGCGTTAAACAGAGTAAGATTAAAAGTCTCTGTTACTGCTCCAACGATAAAGTGTCCTTCTATGGTTATGGCCTTAGAAAACTATCTTGCTTCATTAGAAAATGAAGAATAAAGCATAGTTCTAAACCAGATTGAATACACAAAAACAATGTTTTGCTTTCCTAAGAAAGAAAGATTGTGTGAAAAAAAAAGAATAGAAAGCCTTTTCTCAAAAGGAAAGGCTTTCTTATGTTATCCTTTTAGTGTTAGATATATAAAGTCAGAAGGAAAAGGGAACATCGCTACTTTGATTGTCTGCTCCAAGCGTTATCAAAGAAAGGCTGTCAATCGCAACTACATAAAAAGACGCATTAGAGAAGCTTTCCGCTTAAACAATCAAGACTTAAAATCATATCTTAAAGACAATAACCTCGATTTAGACCTTTCCTTATCATACATCAGCAAAGAAATTTCATCCTATCACCCTATAGAAGAGAAAATCAAGGAAATATTCCATATTTTACGAAAAGAAATACAACAATAAAGCTTCTGTCTCAACAAAAAACATTATCTTTGCAAATGTTTTAAATGTGCAGAAAAAAATGAAAAGATTTGTATTTATTGTTTTAATATCCGCCTTAGTTTTATCTGTTGTCAAGGCTCAAAATAAAATAAATATCATTCCTCAACCTGTTGAAACAATAGAAAAGGATGGTGTTTTCAAGTTCAATCTTCCTAATGTAAGAGTATTCATAAACGAAGGAGATTCAATTAGCAACGAAGCGGAATTCCTCACCGAATTATTCACCACCTATTGCGACACATACGAACATCCTTTATACGTTGCAAGAAAAAATAGCCACGTCAATTTAGACAATAGTATTATTCTTTCTCTTACAAACAATGAAAAACTTGGAACAGAAGGCTATGTTTTAGATATTTCCCCTCGCAGAATACTTATCAACGCCAACACTTCCACCGGTATTTTCTATGGCATTGAGACCTTTTTACAAATCTTGCAGACAGATTTTCAAACTCCTAACATCAAATACACTCATTTTGAAAAGGAACTTCCTTGTGTAAAAATTACAGACTATCCTCGCTTTGCATACAGAGGAAAACATTTGGATTGTTCTCGTCATTTCTTTTCTGTGGATTTTATAAAGAGATACTTAAATCTTTTGGCTTTCCACAAGATAAACACTTTTCATTGGCATTTAACTGATGACCAAGGCTGGAGAATAGAGATAAAGAAATACCCTCTTCTTACTGAAAAAGGAAGCATAAGAAAAGGAACCTTGATAGGCCATTATAGCGATTCACCTGAAAGCGAACACAAGTTTGATAATATAGAATATGGCGGATATTACACCCAAGAAGACGTAAAAGAAATAGTTGAATATGCAAGACAAAGACATATTAACATCATACCAGAAATAGAGATACCGGGACACGCTTCTGCGGCTATGAGTGCCTATCCTGAGTTTTCTTGTAGAGGAGAACAGGAAGAGGTTATTTGTACTTGGGGAGTGTTTGAAAACGTTATGTGTTCAAAAGAAAGCACTTTCAAATTTATAGAAGATGTTTTAGACGAGGTTTGTTCTCTTTTTCCTTCTGAATACATACATATAGGAGGCGATGAATGTCCTACAACACGCTGGGCTGAATGTCCTAACTGCAAGGCTAATATGCAAAGACTTGGGTTAAGTTTGGATAAGTTCCAAGGTTATTTCACTCAACGAGTAGAAGATTATCTTAAAACCAAAGGCAGAAAGATAATAGGCTGGGATGAGATTTTGGACAAAGGTGTTGATAAGGACGCCACAATACTTTCTTGGCAGGGGGAACAAGGAGGAATAAATGCTGCACAACAAGGCAACTATGCTATCATGGTTCCTTCGGCTTATCTTTATTTCAACTTCTATCAAGGCGTTGCTGCCACAGAGCCACTAAGTTTTGGCGGATTCACTCCTTTGAAAAAAGTCTATACCTACGAACCTGTAGCCGATGTACTGAAAAGGAGCAAGGCAGCTAAATATATCATGGGTATGCAGGCTTGCACTTGGACTGAATACATACAAAACAGCGATTTGTTGGAGTACAACGACTTCCCTCGTTTGGCTGCTATGAGTGAAAGAGCGTGGAGCAAAGAAGATGTGAAGGACTACGATGATTTTGTAAACAGATTAAACACTTTACTCACTTGTTATGACAATATGAGAGTAAATTATTCTAAGTCTCATTTTGCAGTAACAACGACAAGTGAAAGAAAAAAGAATAAAATCGTCCTAAGTCTTTCCTCCCCTCTTAAAGACGGAACAATATATTATACACTTGATGGAACAGAACCTTCCACTTCATCAAAAATATATAAGAGACCTATATCCTTAGACAAAAACACCACATTGAAAGCCTTCGCCTATAAGGATTCTAAACACTTCTCCCCTATTTTATCAGCAGAATACCACATCAACAAAGCTACAGGCAAGACCTATCAAATGAAGAACATCAATCCGCAATATAACGGCGGCACTGCATACGCTCTTACCGATGGTTTGACGGGCAACAAAAAGAGTTATGACCGTTGGGTAGGCACTTTAGGAAAAGACTATGAGGTAATCCTTGACCTTGAACAAAAGACTGAGATAAATTCCGTGTCTATTAACTTTTTAGACGAAGAAGGTTCATGGATTTTCTTGCCCGAGAGTGTAACAGTCTATGTTTCCAATGACAACAAAGCATGGATGCAGATAGGCGTATTAGATAGTCATAATGTAGAAGACAACCCTAAGGTCGTTAATTACAAATCTACATTCACAGGTACTGATTCCTTGAAAGGAAAATATCGTTACGTGAAAATATTCGCAAAAAGTATTGGAATGTGTCCTGATAATCATCCGGGCAAAGGCTATCCTGCTCATACTTTTGCTGATGAAATAGAAATAAACTAAAATTAAACAAAGAACCACAATGGATATAAAGGTAAAGAAATTCTTAGTACGAATATTTGACAAATCGTTAAAGATAGGTTGGAAGATGAAAGCGATGCTTACCTTCTCACTACTTTTTGCCGTCATTTACACTTTAGCGAATTTTTTCGTAATGTTCTTTAAAGACAACACCATTACTTACATCAATACCCACATAAACAACACCATGCTTTACTTTTGGAAAGAAAATCTTCTATTCTTCTTTTCTGCCAACAGAAGCCTATATATTCTGTGCTTTATCTGTGGAATAGGCTTGTTGTATGGCTGTTATCTCATGTGGAAAGGTTACAAGTGGGGCTTGCTGTTTTACACCTTAGGCAAAGTGTTCCAAATTCTTCTCCCTATTATCTACCTTGGACACCGAATGATTGCTATAGGCGATATAATGATTATCCTTCTATTCCTTGTTTTCTATTACACCTACTCTTTCTCTCACCAAATGGATAAGGAACAGAGAAAGTATTTTAAAATACAATAGACTGCGTAACAAGAGCTAAGAATAATTCAACAAGTAAAAAAAATAAACTAACACAAGTTCAATAAAGATATTCTCATTTTAAGAAAAAAAGAGTTGGTTTTAATTTTTTTAAACCAACTCTTTATACCCTAAACATCAAGAGTTAAAAAATTAAAACGAAGACTTTTTTATTGTTTTATAAGTTTCTGATAATGAACTTTGTTTCCGCTGTCAAAGATTCTTACAATATTCCTTTTACAGATGTTCTTTTTACGGAGTTCCAAAGGAATTAATTAACGGTAGGAAAAGATGTCGCTTTATTAAAAATATCTTCGCTTTTAATTGAAAATCTT
>Ga0256406_1002934_pt1 | contig 22601 bp, 23 predicted proteins | sample RumenRJG_03DNA_FD_185986 | JGI IMG/M metagenome (GOLD analysis project Ga0256406, IMG submission 185986) | Bovine rumen microbial communities from Lethbridge, Alberta, Canada - RJG_03 | ecosystem: Host-associated > Mammals > Digestive system > Stomach > Rumen | place: Canada: Alberta | collected... | reverse complement strand
ATATCCATGCCATTCATTCCATGAACCACCATTACGAGCTGCAATTGATGATAATGAATCACCTGATTTAACCCTAACACACACATTACTTGTATTAGATGTCACATTGCTTGTATTAGATGTACTGCTATTAGACTTATTTTTACTGTTACTATTAGACTTATTTGAATTTGTTCTATATGATGGAACTGATGGCGCTTTTTTATTCTGTGCATAAGCATCCCATGTTTTACGAGAACCATAAAACACATTCATATCAAGATTACCATTCCATCCATTTAGTCTACCAGAACTAGTGTATTGAAATGCAGCAACATTTTTCCAGCTACCTATGCCATATGGTAGATTATAAGGTGTATAACCATAGAAATTTCTATATCCATAGTAATAACCAGCAATCCATAATCCATAACGATTTGAAACTGAACTCCAGTTAGCACCTCTTACAGCACCAGCTGAAATATAAATCCAAGGATTACTACCAAAACTTGATGCAACTGAATCCAACCATGCTCGCGCCCATGAAACATTTGTAGTCATTTCATAGTCTAAAACTGCAATTGCACGACCTCTCCAGCCAGAGATTTTTGCTGAGAAAAAGTTTGCCTCTGAATATGCATTGTTACCATATTCTGGTCTAGCAAAATGATACAAACCTATTTTCTTACCAGCTGAATATGCAGCATTTGCACATGCCTCCCAGTTTGGGTCTGTATATCCAACACCCTCTGATACCTTTATTATAATAAAATCTCCAGGTATTGTTGCACAGTTTATGCCACGCTGCCAATTTGAAACATCTATACCATGTAGTACATTTTCTGATGCTGATGCTGATGCAGTAACAGGCGTTGCTATACAAATAGCAACAATTACTGCTGTGATTAATGATATGATTTTTTTCATTGTAGTACCTTTTTTTATATTATTCACATCACATCACAATACAAATAATATCATTATTAAATAATTCTGTAATAATATTAAAAAAAATAATATTGCAAAATTCTCTTAAAATCGATGCCATCCAGTAAAGCTGATTTATCAGCTCTGCTGGATTACTGATTTCTTTAAAAATAGTAAAAACTGCGTTTATGAGTAGTTAGTCATAAAATAGATAAAATCTCGCTTAAAATCGATTTTAGCTTTTAGTTATATGAATATTAAATACTAGTTTGATAGATATAAGATGTAGTTTTAAATACTATATTATATAAATAAACTAAAATTATAGTTTGATAGATATAAGACAGTATTTAAAAATACTAGCTATTAGATTAGTAAATACTAGTTTGATAGATAAAGAATAACTGTAAAATATACAGTCATCTAAAAACTAGTAAACAATAGTTTGATAGATATAAGACAGTATTTAAAAATACTAACTATTAGATTAGTAAATACTAGTTTGATAGATATAGTTTAAATACACATAACCAATTAACAACTAAGGATAATAAAATGGATATAAGTAAAATTAGTAAAAGAATAATGGATAGAATAAATGATTGGGAGCCAAGCTTTGATTTATCAGGTACTGAACTTATTATATTAGACATGCTAATTCAATATGTATTTGTTGGATATGACTATCCAATAAATATAAACATGAATCCATCAATTTCAAGTATAGATGAATCAAAGAATATATATAAAGGTGTATATATAGCTGATCCATTACTAATGGGATGGAACGAGTATAACGATGATAAAAGTGATTACAGCTTTTATAGCTCAGCAACAATTGAGAAAGATGTTGTTAGAGATAGTATAAAAATATTAGATAAATATGATGACAATTTTGTTTACAGTGTTATTAAAAAGCAAGCTAACATTATGCTTACTTGCGACTCTCCAGAAATATTACCAAAGTCTATAGTTAAAAAAGAAACAATAACATTTAAGTTAAGTTCAAGTGATTATCTTGATGATATGGTAAGAACATTCAGAATGTATGATGATATAGAATGCCATGATGCAGTTGAGGCTGGTTGGATTTATTGTGAGAACCTATATATTGATAATTGGTCGATACCTTTTATCAATATAATGAGCAAGATAAAATCTATAGCAAATGAAATAGATAACAGTGATTATCCAAGAGAATTCTCTTTAGAATCTTTAGCTACAACAATGGATACAGAATTTCCAAATATAGGTAAAATTATTTCTATACAATGCAACTGAAAATAAGGAGTACATCATTATGATAATAACAACACCTAATATGAATAAGCCTTATTATAGATTTAATCAGTATAAAATGCGCCATTTATCATCACAGCCTGAGATTCCATCAATTGATGATTGTGAAAATATAATAAATGAATATATGAATCTAACACCACAAGAAAATAATGAGGTAACTAAATTATCGCGTTCAATATGGACCAGAACTGATGCATCAAAATATGCAATTGATGACTATTCAAATTGTGTTGCACAGATAACAAGAAACCTTGACATTGAACCATATAGACCATTCAAGTCAATTGAGGATACTTATGGTATGACAGCAGCACAGATAATTCAATCATGGTTCATTAGGATGATTGAGCCATTAAAATCTAAAAATGACTCAACATTCTTTACAATATGGGACTTTATATATGATGCAAATATAAGAATGAGTGAACGAGTATTTGGTCAAATATTGTCAACAGATGAGCTACTAATAAGAGTTAAATATATGTTTGCAATGATGGCACGCGGTGCCATAGCAGAGGAATTAGCATTACCAAAATTTGCTAAGTATGCAGCATCTTATAATATGATAGTATCAAGAGCTACTGCTGATTTAGAACCATATGATATAGATTTTGTTATAACAAGTGAACATGGTAATAAGAAATATGTTAGTGTTAAATCAGGTTACGCTGGCAGTGTGTTAAAATTAAAACATAAAAGGTATACTCTTAATCATATGAAACCTGATTATTACCTATCAGTTGATTGTAATGGATGCAATGCAATATTAAGAGAATTTGATGATAAGACTAGGACTGTTTCACTAGAAAAGAAACTGTGGTAAAATTGGATAGAACCACCGACAGCATTTAGTCGGTGGTTCTATTTATCTCATAACCATCTCAATAAGGAAATATGATGGACACATCGGAAAGGAACACTCTAATGTAATAGATAAATCTCATCATATTAGTGGCTTATAACCACCAGCTTATTAATATCATAGAAACATACTTTTTTAATATTAACTGTAAGTTTTTGTAATTTTATAAAATGTTTATCATTGTTATCATGCATTCATTCACATATAATCTATTACGATAGTATGCATTATTTAGCTAAGCTTACATTCAATGAAACAGTTGATAATTCAGTATTTTAATGTATTTACTAATTACAGTTTAATATTAGTTAAAATGAGTTAAAAATGGCTGTTTTTAGGTTATTTCATTTATATAGATGCGACGCGGGCGTTGGTAATTGACACTAAAAAGAGCGTTAGGTACACATCCCCTGGTCTTATTAATGACATATTATAAAAAAAATAATATTTTTTATAATAATGCTTACATTATGTTTACATTTTTAAACTTATGCAATACTACGCACCACACAACCACCCCCCACCACACAAGTTATACATATGCAGACAGCCAGTACTGCATAATAAGTTAATATATTATTTTTTATATTTAATAAAATATTTTTATTTTTATTTTTTTATTGATAGCATATGTAAACAATATGTATACATAACTAATCTAACAGTATATTGTGTTTGATTAGTTATGTATATATTAAATTAATCAATCATTATTATTTTCAAGCTCATTGATTTTTGAAATCAATTCATCAATCTTGCCTGTAGTTATAGCATCTTTCTCAACTGCTGCTGCATCCGACTTATCCTTATTAGACTTAGCATTAACACCAAGAATAGCACCTAGGAATGCAGTAGCTGCTGTTAGTGTAGCACCAATTTGTTCAGTATATGGTAGGTGCCAGATTGGACCCAATGCTAACCATAGTGTAGTAATAGCTGGCATAAGAACAAGTGCAACCCATGTTAGTATTTCTTTAACTTTTTCATCAATTAGCATGATAGATAAACCTCAATATAATAGCAAATTTTCGCATCGATAACTATCAATATCATAGTATTAATTATATAATACAATTGTTAACATTGCAAGCAATAAAGTTATTAAACTATCCAGTATAATTATTTATCTATAAGTTATACTGGATAGTTTATATTTTAATATTACTAAATATGAACTATTACTTTATTAAGAATTTATCCATATATGTTAGAAATAGCATTTACATTAGGTATTACCTTACTACCATCCTCATATAATAGTGGTTTTCTACGATTTGCAACAGCACCATCGAAACAGTCCTCTCTAAGGTGAGTTGCAGATTCATCACCATAAGCAGTACCTGAAATAAGTTCCTTATTAGTAAGATCACCTTTTAGAATTACATTACCAGGTTTGATAGGAGTATATTGATACTCGAATTGTCTGAAATAATTCAGCATTCCAGCAATGTCTTTTCTTGGTGGCACTTTTTCAATCTGAACATTAGCTAGTGCTGCGCAACTAGCAAATTTCTCTTGTGAATATTCGCTGCCAATGTTAGTAACTGTTGATGGCATTACAGCCTCTGTACCTGCATCTGATAGTAATGAACAACCAATAAACTGTCTAATCCTAAAACCACTACCAATTGATGTTAATTTACTAGGCAATGTTTCAATTGCAGTCTTTGAAATAGTCGAACCCTCATATTGTGATTTTCTAAAGTTATCTCCAATCTTTGTTATTGAATCTGGTATTGTTTCATTTATTGCATCTGGCATGTCAGTTCTAAGGAACTGCTCTACTCTAAATCCATCTGGTAATGTATCCATTGTTATGTTTGACATGTCACTTTCAGTCATACCATCTACTGATAGTATCACTGCATCCTCATACATATTTCTCATGAAATCAGTTCCAAATGATGTTGCATTTTTTGGAACTGGATTTACAACACCAGTTGTAAGGAATGTGCTTTCAAATGCATGCGCCATGAATCCATCACCCATATCTTTAATTTCATCTGGGAATTCTGACATGAAATTCTGATGTATAGTGCATGGATGTTCTTTTGAATTACCAAGCATTGTGTGTGTACCATCAGCATGTTCTCTGAAAATATTTGATCCAAATGGAACACCTATCTCAACCTTACCATTAGCATTGAACCTATCAACCATCTTATATCCATTTAGATTACCGCTCTTTAGCATATCATCTGTTATGAACCATGATGGTTTACATTGTATTATTTCTGAAATATAAACATCAGCTGGATTGTAAGTAAAATACTTACTAAATATTGATAAGTTCAATGGAATAGCCCATCCATTGTAATCATCTGGCTCATAATCTGATGGATATATGCATAGTTTATTAGTACGCTCTGTAAAACCTTTATCATCACCTTGAATACCAACCCTGCTCCAGTTAGTGCATTCGTTCTCAAAATTAATATTATTAGAGAATCTCAATTTTCCATTGAATATTTCTTTACCATTACAGAATATTGTATATTTCAATGATGTTTCATATAACGCACCCTGACCACTTACTGGTGAATCTTTAACTTTTGTTGCTAGACCATTAGCAATAAGCCAGTTAGCTTTTTCCTCATATATAGTTTTATCACCGTACTCACCATTGCCAGCACTGAGAACAGGTTTTCCATTCTGATGTGTTAGATAATAATTAACTGGGTCGTATTGAAATAGTTCTAATCCAAAATGCAAGTTCTCCCAGAATTTATTAGAATTATCACCTGAACCTAGTTTTACAATAATGCCTTTATACTTATCTTTTTGTTGTTGCTCATTGCCTGATTGCATCAATAAATCAGCATCAACAAATGCTTTACTTAACCATCCTGAGTCATTATTGAATCCATATGCTATTTCATTGACTGGTATATCATATGCTAAAGAACCCACTCGTAGTGCTGCTATTTCACCCACATTTGCTGATGACATAAACCTAGTGTAGTCAAGCATTGCTTGCACATGTCCGTATGGTGTATTCCTACTAAGTTGTTTAGCATAGCTAGCACATAATGCAGTTGCATCATCATCAGACAATCCATTAGTATTAACATCAAGAGATTTAACCATTCTCCAAATGCCTCGTTGAGCTGTGAATATAGGTGTTGAATTATATGTACCTATCTTATCACTAGATATTGCAATAGCATCACTAGGCGTGTAGTTTACAGATACTGATTGTATAACAGCTGTTTTAGATTCTTGACTAAATAGCTTTTTACCATTTACACCAGTTGGTCTCTTAATTACATACCATTGCCATTTACCATCAATAGGTTTAAGAACAGCTGCAAAATCTGGATATAGAGAGAAAAATTCATCAGCTGCTTTACCTGGGCAGTCAGGGTCGTAGTTTCTTATTGTTATTTGACCAGTTTGTAATTCTGTTGATATAGTATCATTTGTAGCATTTATGATTGGAACTGACCATCCAGCAGGAACACCAAATTTATCTGAATCCTCTGAGCACCTACCAAGTATATTTTTTATTACCTCACTTGGAGTACCTGTCATAGTTGGTTCGCTTGATGTTGTAGATCCCATTGTTTCATATAACCATGAACGAGGGTCTGTTCCTGTTATAGTGACTTTCTGTATATCATTAGAATCAAATGATTCAACTTTTAATCCTGATACTTTATAGAATTCATTTGTATTAAGTGGTGTTCTTAATGACATCCATCTAATAGCATTATCTGATATGTTATTACCACCAATCTTATCTATAATATTCTGTGAATCAGCATATGCTTTAATACTGATTTCATCATAACCATGCCATCTTTTTGTTATAAGAATGTCATATGCTTTTACACTGGCAATGAAATTCTGACCATCTGTATTATCTCCATATAATGAAACTGTTATTGTTTGCATATTATATTATCCAATTTATTGTAAATGATTATTATCTATTGTTATATCATGCTGATATACTAGGACGCTTGTTTTTTGTTAGGTTTGATAATGAATATCTGTAAACCCTGCGTGCAATCAACTTTATATTACATGTACCATTAGCTACAGGCGCATAATCAAATTTTGTTGTAATTGAATTCAATTGGTAGTGCTCTGGTAATGTGAAATACTTAGTAGGTACACCAATTTTTGAGTAAGGTTCAATTACACCAGCACCCTCAACAATTTCAGAATATGATGATAGTTCTAGTGTTCTAAAATGATATAATTTTTCTGGCTGGTTCTTATTTTCATTATTTTTATCATCACTCCTTGGGAATATTATAGCTGATACAGAGCCTGTCCATCCTGTATTACCAACAGCATTTGTCTGAGTAAAATTACCATATAATGTAACAACATTATTACTAGTCCATGTTGTTATTGGTTCATTAGATTCACCTGTCATCTGAACTACAAACTCTGTTCCTTGTGTGTTCATTTGAGCTGACAATCCTATATTAGTTGTTTGACGTGTAGTTTCTTTACTGCCACTGTCTATAGACCATTGATCTATTTGTTGTTCAATAGTTCCAACAAAATAGTTGTATTCGCATAAGCAATCAACTGTTATCTCAGTTGGTCCGTCAATTGGATTCATAGATACACCAGTTATGTATACAGTATTGTTAACAACACCTCTTTTATCATCAATTGAGTTTCCAAACCATCTTGAATCTAATGCTAGGTTATAATAAGTATCCATTCCAAGTGTAAGAAAATCATATATCTGCCGCTGTGTTTCACCAGTAGTATCAGCAACAAGCAACTTGAAACTTAAATTTCTTTGTTTATAATCACGGTTTACTACATTCTGTTTAGCATAAATCATGTCAGCATGTTTAGTGTCAACAGTTGTAAAACTCTGTGAAAAATCAAATAATCCACTTACGCTACTTATGATAACATTTTTCATATTATCATAATCCTGTGAACCTAATGTAATAGCATCTATTATTCCATTTCTATTAGTGAAATGTCCTACTGGTGTTAATTTAAACATTATAACTAAATCTCCCTCATATTATACTATCGTGCCATTTCAATGGCAGCTGTTGCTGCCATCTTTGTATTCATATATACATCCAACTGGCTCTCTGGCTTAGCAACCTGATTTACAACTGTTATGTTTGGTGATGAATATCCTGATGATTTCATTGAACCATAAGTTGATACTGCACCTGAATATGTACTGTATGCATCAATACCAATTGTTGGTCTATTTGATGAAATTGCATTAGTCATACCAGTTGAAATACGATTTGCTACAGACGCTATTGCAGGAATTGTGCTCTCTAATCCCTGCAATATACCAAGACCAAGATACACACCAACCTCATCTCTCATAACCTTACTAGGTGAGTGTATTTTAAACTTATCCCTAATCGCATTAATAATAGCCTTTACAAATAGTCCAAATCTCCAATTACCACCATTAACAAGCAGCATTCCTTGTAGTATTCCTTTTAGCATATTGAGTCCTGTATTACTCATTTTTTCTTTAGCTTTATCCGATGCCATTTGAATAGCATCAGCTATAGCTGGTACTACAACAGTATCTATAGCATTCTTAAGATATGGCCACGCTGTATTATTCCACCATTTAGATATTGCAGGCCATACAGTATCTTTCCACCATGGTATTAATGTACCATCAATGAAAGCCCATATTTCATTCAATGCAGGAATAATATTAGGTGCTATGTTAGTATTCCACCATCCTTTAATTTGCTCCCATATACCAGGACCATGCTCAGTGAACCATGCTACTATACGACCCCAAGCTGCTACAAGCTCTGGCGCAATGATTGGATCCCATACCTGTGCTTTTAGCTCTGAGAACAGTGTTTGCAAATACGGCCATATTATACGCAATCCATTTACGAATATAGGAATCTGGTCTACAACATTTTTTGTAGCAGTCATAAATGATGTAGTAAACTGATTCATTGCAAAATTAAGGTCATCACTATTACCAAATGAATATAATACATTCTGCCATGCAGCCTTTACAGTTAGTAATGAGCCTTGTAATCCAGATGTTTCACGCTCTGCATTACCAGCTGCATACGATGTTGATTCCATAAAATCTTGAATTGCAAGTTGTGTTTTTTGTATAGGTGGCAGTGCTTGCCATGCAGCTGTAGTTAATCCCTTGAATCCATGAGTCAATGCAAAATTATATAATGCTGTATCATTGATAACAACACCAAGTCTATCAATGCTATCATACTCATTTCGCATCATTGCTGACACTGCCGTGAATGCCTCTGTTAATGGTACATTCATAACTGATGCAACATCTGCTGTTCTTGTAAGCACATCTCTAACAGTATCACCAGCTTGTTTTACAGATAACCCACCACCTGTAAGCTGTGCGCCCATCTGAGTAGCCCATTGCCTTATTTCTTTTGTTGAACTCTGCATTGAGAGACTCTGTGTCCTACTCCAGTCAAGCATGACTTGAGTCTGATCTTTATAGACCTGTGTAATGCCTCCTACTTGCTGCTCAGCCTCACCTATTTCACCAACAACTTTTACAAATGCAGACACCATTGCTGCACCTGCTGCTGTAGCAGCTTTTATCAAGGCACCAAACGCAGCTGATGCTAATTTAAATACAGCTGAAATTATATTACCAATTACCTTAGCAACAGCCTTAAATGCATTAAATAATCCACCTGCAACTTTACCAATGAGTGTTGTTACTACTCCAACTGCTGCACCTATAGGTGAGAATGCACCGCTGATAACAGAACCTACAGTTCTAAATCCTCTTATTAAAGAAACAGTACCATTACCAACTGCTGATATACCACCGCCTATTCCATGTACAATAGTAGAAATACCTCTGAATGTAGCTGATATTCCAGTTCCTATACCAGAGAATACTTTACCAGTTGTTGATGCCATACCACTTAATGATGATTTTATTCCATCAACAAATCCGAATTTACTGCTACCATCTTTACTATTTAGTGATGATAAATGACTTGAAATTGAATTCTTAATTGCTGCACCAGCTCTATCACCAATCGCTTTAGCACCTGATGCAATTTTACTTGGTAACGTAATTTTATTTAACTGAGACTGAATTGAATTTCGTATTCTGGCACCAACACCTTTAGAAACAGAATCGCTCTTTTTTAATCCCTTACCAATTGAATCTGATATCTTATTACCAACATCAGGCACTTTTATATTATTAATGCTTGAATTAATTGCATTAGACATGCCTTTTGCAGCCTTAGTGCCTGCACTTGATAGCTGTCTAGTTATTGTATCAGATATATTATCAAATCCTGATAAATCAGGTGATATAGCTACTTTATAAGATCCAATTTTAGCCATTTTTTTTAAATCCTTTTATTTCTTGCGTGCTCCAGCAGTTGTAACTGAATTATTTAGTTGCGTATCACTTTTACGGGATATCATGTTTGTTGGAAATATTATATAAGATTTACCCCATGTGCCATTCAGTGATGTCATGCCATAGAACCAATTAACTGCTGGATGTTCTTTTTTACCATTTGGATTCTCACGGCGTAAAAATCCATGTAGCTTATCATCACTTATTGTATTTCTTGATTTAGCCTCCGCTATACGCTTAGCACTTAATGATACTGATTTTACTGCGTCATCTACATCTTTTGATTTAGCAATGTTAGATAACCATTTTTTATTCATACGGCCTGTTACTCTAACTTTATTACTCATATTCTAACCAGTCCTTTCATACAGCTACAGCCTCTATGTGATAACCATTCACCACCATTATCATATATATCCTTAGCATTACGACAGAACTCACATGCATTATTAGATAATATTCTTATATGTCTGAATGATAAAGAATTATCACCATTTATTATTTTATCCTGTGTGCTAAATAATTGCCTTGTGCAATGATCAACCATGGCAGCTCCAGTCTTATCAGCAACCTGCATAAAATCTGAATGAGACTTAGCAGTATTAAATTCATTTAGAATCTCATATAACCTAGACCATCCAATCTGAACAAATTCACTATGCTCACCAGTTGTTTCATATAAATACTTATCCATCAATGGTGCTGATTTTGCTGAATAATCTAATATTATTGATAGCACATTATTTATAATTGAATCTGTATCAACAGTAGGAACACCAATAACTGATTCAACATACATCCTACATTTTTTAGTGCATAAATAACTATACTTATCCAATGAATTAGATAATTTCAATGCAGCCAATTCTTGACCAGCTTTTGACATTATTTATTAGCCTCCCATTTAAAATCAGACCGATGTAATATGCGCACAGATATAGAATACTGCCACTGCCTTGGTTGATTAACAATTGATGCTGACACATTGTCAACAAACACCCTATTTATGCCATTTTCTTGTTCCATTAAATGAAATGTGTTCTTTATTAAATCACATACATTTGCTGCATCTGATTTACCAACAAATGAGCATACTATGCTAATACTGTCCTCAACCTGAAATGCATTTATAGTAGCAGAATCATCTATTATTACTGATGCTGCACCGCTCTCTGGTATGTATACAAACTTGATACCACTTATATTTTTTTGCAACCATGAGGCAACATATTTTTCAAACATTAAGAATCCCTCCTAGCTGTTATTTTTCTATCGTATGTACCATTTGGCAGCATCCAGTTTAATTTTGATGTAATCATATAGTCATGACCATCAAATCTGATTATATCACCAATAGAAATGACATTCATTGCTGTATCATATTTATGCTCATAAAATACATTTATTACACTAGATATGTCATAATTTTGTTCTGGTGTTGCCATACTACCTATTGCATCTGATGAGCTTACTATAATACCACTAAAATTGATTGGAGTTCCATATGATGTATTATATCCTGTTTTATCATTAACTACTACAGCCTGCAACTCATGCTCATACTTTTTAAACCAACTTTTAAAATAGCTACTCATTTTCAGTGCCCTCATTGTTATCATCTTGGGTTTCATCTTGAGTTTCATCTTGTATTAATGCATTCGCAAGTTCATCTGGTAAACCAGCCCATGATAATGCAGCAGGTGAGTATTTTAGTTGTGGTAAAACTGATGCAAGCTTTACAAACGCATCAGCCTGACTTGCTTTACTTGGTGTACTTGGTTCAGCAAATCCAATTGTAGGCACATCATCAATTCCTAGTGTTTCACATAGTCTAACAATTACAGCCTGTAGCTGACCACGGATTGATTGCTCAAATGCTGATACCTCTAAAACCAAATCCTCTTTAGTTGCATACAATGCCTCAGCACTTGCAGGATTTGTTTTTATAACACCAAGCTCTGATGGGTCTATATTAAATGCAGTTGCAACCTCTGTTGCTAATAGAGTCTGTGTGCGTTCATAAGAACCACCATCAGATGCACTCCATTCTTGCAAATCCATTTTTTCACCAGTATCAGGATCCTTTGGTAGCATTATTACTTGACTTACACCTGCTACTATTTTACTTATACCATTTATAAGCTCGTCACCTGCATCACCGTCTGCAATGCCATCCCACGCACCATTGATTATGCGCTGTGGGTATGTATAATAGTTAGATGCAATTTCTGCTCTTAGCTTATTCCTACTAGCTGCTCTGATAGCATTTCTTATTGCAGGTGATATACGAGACACACCAAATGGATGTGATGCACTAGCATTGTAAAATATTGTGAATGCCATTGTATCAGTTGGCATAAATTTATCACTATCATTTCTTGATATCTCAAGAAAACCATCATCATTCAACCTGGTTTTTATATTATCAAATGTTTCTTGAAAACTTATGTTACCAAATGCATTCATTGCAACAGCACTATTCTCAGGTGAACTTATTCTCATTTCACCATTAGCATCAACAATTATTGTACTTGAACCAAATGATACACAATCACGGATAGCAGACCTAATAGTAGGAATATATGAGCTTATATTATCAGAATATTTACCTGTTAGTCTTGGTATTACACGGTCACAGAATTTTTCAACTCCAATGCGACCCCATGCCAGCTGTGCATTAACACCTGCTATGTTATAGTTTGCTAATGATGGACCTCCTAATGAAACCTGATAATTTTCATCTAAGAATGTCCTTATTTCATTTACCTCTGATTGCCATTCACTGATAAGGCTAGTAGAAATACTCATTTATTACCTCCATTGCAAACATGTGGTGGTTCCATGCTTATTGATTTGATTACAGATTTGCTTAACCCAAGTAGTGCCATATCAGAATGTGATATCCATAGTGGGTTACGACTTGCTATCTGTGATGAACTGTTATAACTTACGCTGCGGCTAACACCACCAACATTTTCACTTATACTTGTTGCAGCTGGTGGTATTCCAATGTTTAACCACCATGATGATACAATGTTTACACTTACAATTTTCAATGCAACAGGATTAGCATTTGATATATCTTTACCAGCTAATGAGAATTTTAATTCAATAAATTCACCTGCTTGTTCAAGCATATTAGCTATTTTCTCAGCATCCTCACCAGAGAATGTCTCACCAATTCTAGTTTCAACATCCGAAACTGTAGCGTATGACGCCATGTTAACCTCCGTTCATAGCAAATTAAGGGTGTATGCTACTTTAATCATACACCCTTAATATCATAAATATTAAATTATATTGTGCAAGATAGTCAGACTAAGCAGTATGTTTACTTTAAGTTCTTAGTCTGACTATCACTATCTTTATTTTTTTATTCTCTCAATTGCTATGCATGCATGTGCTGTCAATTATCATATATTAGAAATATTTTTTAATCAACCACTTAAAACAATCCTAATATTTATTAGGCTTTTGTTGCAGTTACATCACTATAAACAATGTATGATGTTTCTTGCGTTGTAGTACTTGGTGCACCAGTAAACTCAGCCTTTATTGTAATTATATCATCTTGAGTCACATCGTAGTCAAGCTCTAATGGTGCCTGTGCATTAGGCATAACCCAGTAAATATCTTTACCAGAATCTGAGACACCAGCAATTACTAGTGTTCCAACATTTGGTTCACGATTTTTTACTGCAACCCTACGGACACCAGCCTCTGGTACTGTGACGTTCTTAGCACCATAAAGAACACCAAGAACATCAGAATCAAGAAATGATGCAAAATTAACAGTGAATACATCAGAGAAATTGCTGTATATCTTACCTAGATTTGCACCCCACACATTCTTATCATCAGAATCAACGCTCTGTTTTACATTAGCACCATCAGTTGAACCATATCCAAGACGAATCCAGCCGCCTGTTGAGAAATCTGTCTCAACAGTTACATCAGTTTCAGGTGTTGGATTCCACAGTAATGGACCCTTAACAATGTTAGCTTTACCAGCAGTAACTGTTTCATTATTAAATGCCATATTATAAGCCCCTTTCTAATCTAGCTGTGTAAAACATATCATATTGTTTCCAACTTAACTAGTGCTTGATAAGCAGCAGCAAAACCAATTCGCCATGATGCCTTGATTGCAACAGCATTTTCACGAGCAAGTTCAAAGCTTGTTTCAGGGCTGTAAACAGTGAATTCAATACCATCCTTTACATATAGAACAGCACGACGGAAATCACCTACAAGACCAACAATATTACTACTATTAGTAGGTAAATCACGGAAATATGCAGGCATGCCAGCGAGCTGGAAACCATCATTTAAACCAAATGTAAGAGGGTTAACAGTTGAACCTGAGGTAACAGCTGCACGCACATTTGATTTCTGTGAATTAGAAATAATCCAACCAGTAGCATCAACAGACGGTGCCTCAGCAGCTGCCTGCCATGTAGCAACAGTGTTGTCAACAGTTATACTGTGGTTAATATCAGCAAACTTGCTTGATGGAATAAATTCAGTACCAAATACTGCGCGATCAAGAGTCTGACCTAAAACTAGCGGTAATTCAGTCTTAATCTGTTCAATAAGACCAGGATACTCATCAGCAGTGAAATCAGAAACCTTGAAAATGTAGTATTCATTAACCATTGGGACCTCAATAGAGATATCATTTACTTTTGAAACACTCTTTGGGTTATCATCAATGAGTGGATTATGAAATGCAGCGTCACCATAAGTGAATGAGTGAACGAGCTTATCCTTTAGACTTGATGTAGGTACTACATTACCTTGAGCTGCAAGCAACTGATAAACAGCAGATTGTTTCAAGCCGGTGCTCATGATGCGTGCCTGCTCATCTTGACTAAGCTTAATATTAGAAATACCTGTAAGTGCCATTTTATTATTATCCTATTTTTTTACTAATGTCTTGTTTTATATTATCCGGTGAACCGCCCGCGCGTATGGATATGTAATATCCGAGCTTTTAAGTTGAACTCATAACAACAGTTTATGCGAATTCGCACAACCCTCACATAAAAGAATATATGAGGCATTCGTGCCTTGTGAGGCGATGCGAACAATAATGGATAATATTGCACGGATGCCTCATATCACATAATATCATACTTTACATATAATTATGATTTCATATAATATCATAAAATCATAATTATAGTTAATTAAGTAGTACTAACATATAAAAAATGCGCATCACTTTATTTTTTGATGCGCATTTTTTTTGATTATTACTTTTTATTTATATTTTTATTTCTATCCATTCGTAGCATATTCAACAATTCTTGTTTCATTGTATCGTGTCTACTCTTATCCATTAATTGTGGTGCAATTAAATCATCATCTTTCATCTTTTTACCACCTAGTCCGATGCTTAATGCTCTTATTGCATCCAATATGTGTGCAAGTAGTAATGTATCAAATGATACAGATGTATCAGATGCTTTAATCATAGTAGCTGATTCAATTGGTAGGTATGAATAATAACATGCAATGTCATATGCTGTTATGTCATATTTATCAATTTTCTTAGCGTTCATGCCATAGAAACGCCGCATATCAGCTATACCTCGCGGCGTTTCTAACCACATTAACGCAGCTATTATTTTCCCAGCGTTATCTCGTCATCATCATCAGGATTTTCTTTATATTCATTTACATCCTCTATGAACTTGGTAATACCATCAATTGAATCACCAACTACATCAATAACCTCATCCTCATAATCACCTAGATAAAAATCAATAAGGTTAAATGATGCCAATGTCTTATCCTGTGAATTCTTAGAATTTAATTCAGATGTTATTTTAGTAAACTCTTTAGCAGCCCTGAATGAACCATTTACGCGGCTCATTAGATTCTCATGTACCTTTTTTACAAGTTCATTATATTTCTTATTGTTAGCCATAATATTACTATCACCTTTCACTTATCAGATTCCAAGCTCTCTTGTTAGTGCTGAAATGCCATATGATTTACTTTGATTTGCTGCATTGTTATCATTTGCTACAGTATCATGCAATAATGATGAACGAGCTGCTGCGCTATTTGAGTATGCGCTCTTAATACTTTCTGCTAAATTCTTTAACTCGTCACCATGCAAACCACTAGCCATGAGAATAGATTTAGGTACATCATATTGCTGTTCTATATCATTAAGTTCAGCATCATTTTTTAACCTAGATAGCTCGCTTTTTAGTTTTTCATTCTCATCTGATAACTCTTTTGTTCGCTGTTCAACTCCAGCTGTAATCTCTGATTCAATGGTTGCTTTTTTTAATCTGCTTAATCGTTCAGCTACAATATGAGAAACTTGTTCCTGTGTAAATGTTTTTTCTGAACTATCAGCAGCATTACCATCTGAATCATTGTTAGCTTTATCAGTGATAGCAGCATCAGAATTATTATCAACAGTATCTGAGACATTTGCATCGTTCTCATTTGGTGTTACAGTCTCAGGTTTATTTTCATTATTATTATCCATTATCATTTCCTTATCTATTGTTTCAATATTTCTATTGCTCACATTTTCATAATATCATTGAACTACTAATATAACTACCAATCTCTTGAATGACCACGCTCTCTATTTATCCTATAACGAGCCTCTTGAATACTAACATCACTTTTCATTGAATTACATCTCTTATGACATAATCTCAAATTAGCCCTTGAATACATATCACCATCATTTGCACGCGCTACTACATGGTCAACACTAGCACTCCATGGGTTTGATGGTGGTAGGCTCTTATCAACAATCCTACCACATAGATAGCATACATTTTCATCTCGCAGTACTTGTTCACGAGCTTTTTTCCATGCATATCCATGGATGTCATTATCATCTTTCATTTTAACTCCTTTTTCTTAGTCTTATTCATTTGCAAGAAACCTGCTAGATTATCAGCTAATCCAATATTAGAATTTACGCTTATATTTCTCTGAACAGCTTTACCACCTATTCTCTCTGTTAGTATTTTCATTGCATTTGTATCATCCATTGATGAAATTATAAGTTTTGCTGCAATAGCCTCAGCAGCAGTCTGTTTAGCAAATCCATCTTTTTCCATCTCATAGATTTTAGACATAGGCAATGATAATAGTGCTAATAATGCTGAGTCAATCTTATCATCCATTTATACACACTCCATTATTTACCATGAATACACACACTGCTTTTTACTGCGTATATTTGCTAATGAATTTATCTTATCAGCAATGCTACTACCATCATCAACAGAATTATCATTATCATCATTATCAACTACAACATCAGATGGATGATATGCTAAAACTATTGATAGCATTGATGCCATGACATCAGGATCAGCAGCCTCTATTGTAGCTGATCCAGACCTATCATCAAATCCTAACCATGATGTTGATAATGCAATATTAGATTCTGGTGAATCAAATACATGCATAGTGCCAGATTTTACTGCACGAATAAACTGCATTGCTTTACTAGCTGTGATTGGCATTGTAGCAGACTTTAATTTATTCTTAATGCCTCTCTCTGATAACATTTGTTGTATAGCTTTACCACGCGAATTCTGAGGTATAGTAATGTTTCTTATCATTCTTGATCTATCCCTAACCCATTTTACAAGCTCAGTAACATCACCATTTTCTATTGGTATAGTTTTTACTATTTCACACCATCCATCAGTAGCAAAACATACACTAGCAATTGAGCATGATGGATTTACACCAATACCAGCGTAAAAACGACTTTCTAATGTACCTTTATTTGTTAGACATGACCTAACAATTTCTGGCTTAAGTGCAGGTGCATGAACAGTCATATTCTCAGGTATAACCCATGCGCCTAATCGCTGTCGGGCATATGCCTCGTCATCCATTGTAGCCATTTCACGCCTAATTAAACCATTAAAATCAGGTATCCTTGAACTACTTGGATTAGCCTTTTTAGCTGTAGCTAATGTAAATTTAGAATGATTCTTAGAATAGGTACCAATACCATACTCAAACCATCCTTTTTCTGGATTTGTAGGATTACCAACTCGTTTCATGCAATCATTACGCTTTTTTGCAAATACTGAATCATATCCTACATTTGCAATGTCATCATCTGTTGGTGGCGTACCAAGCATTATTATACTACGATTTGTTGATGTAGTCAATGTTGGTATTATCTCAGCAAATGATGATGTGCTCATTTTTTGGGCCTCATCAAATATTATCCTATCCAATGTCATGCCAACTGCTGCACCAGCTGTTCTAATTCTAAAACTAATCCTGCCACCAGATGTAAACTCAATGAACTCAAAACCAGGAGATAACCTTTGTTTAGAAACTATACCAATGTCCTCTAGCGGTTTACATATTGCAGACATGCGTCGTTCAGCAGCCCGTGTTGCATCACCATTATGAGCAGTAAATAATACATTCTCACCCCTGCATCCAGATATAGCTGCTAACATCAATGCAAGCTCTGTTTTACCATTCTGTCGTGGGATTGATACACCAATCTCTGGTAATTTCTCAGCAGCCATACATATTTTTATCTGCCATTTATCAGGTGTGAAACCAAGCATTTTTAATAGTTCTGTAAGTTCTCGTTCATTCATTACATACTCCAATTATAATGGTCGCTCTGATTGTTATGTATATATCAGAGCGACCAACGCTAATTATGCTAATTAATATTATCGGTTATCATCATCATATAATAATGATTGATAATAATCATCATCATAGAGTAATGAATATTCATTTTCATATTCATCATCATAATCTATATTTTCATCATCTATATCAGTATCTTTATCAATGTATGCATTGTAATCAATTTCATTCTCTGTATTATATATGTGTGTGTAATCAGAATAATTAAAATAATCATCCTCATACAAACCCTCACTGTGTAAATATTCAACACATTCAGGTGAAATCCATTTTTCACCATCTACATCAATTATTGCATCCAATCCATCATCTTGTTTAATGCAATCTTGCATGTGGCTAATGTATTTGTATTCAGTAAATGCTTTATCAAATGCACTCAATGGCATGTAATCGTTCCTATATGCGTAATCAAATGTGTGTTTATAATAACTCATTTTTTTTGTATATCCTTTCTTGAGTTTGGTTAATAATAATAATATCATATACTTTTAGATACAAGCTTTCTAAGTTCTGCTACATCAGAAACTACTAGTAAACGCTGTCTTGTATTTATTTTCTCAGGATAGTCATCACCGTTGTAAAGATAGCGTCCTTGCTTACCACCTATTTTAGGCTGCATTAGAACCTCTCTATCACATTTTGGTAGTTTGCTCCATAGCACATTATCAACTATTTCAGTACCAGTTGACATTACATTACCTGATGAAAGCCAATCATTAATTAAGTCAGCAGTTTCACTAGTTAATGTACCCATTACATTATCATTGTTAGTTTCTTTTAATGATTCATATTTACCATTGTTAGCAATGAATACTGATAGACCTAAGAATATAAATGCATCAATTGTTTTATCGCTTGCAATTGTTTCATATACAGTCATGCCATCAATTCCATCAGAATTCCATACATCATCTGATGCTGCTAAAATATTTATAATAACAGCCCTACGCTTAAATGCTGTTATTTTATCAAAATCAGGTATTGAATTTGTTGCTATAATAGGCGTGCTCTCAATGTGAACCATCTTTCTAACACCTGAACCAAATCTAGCATCATCATCAATACCAGTTGAAATGCTAGCTAATGATTGCATTACATTACTTGAAATATTGCCACCCTCATCTGCTATGAATGCTTTTTTACCAATAAGGTTAGCAATTGCACCACCTCTTTCAAATGCACCACCTGATATAGCCTGAACTCTAACAGCACCTATAATGTCATTAAATCTTGATTGAAATGCTCTCATTAGAGTTGTTTTACCAGACCCACCATCATCAGACATAATGAATATGTGCTTTCTTGGTGCTGGTGAAACACATTCAAATAGTGCCATTGCTATCTTATCAGTTTCTTTACCATAAACCTTACGAATAATAGAAATTCTATTTTCATAATCATCTGGCTTATCAACTGAAATAGTGCTAATAGCATTTGAATTAATTGGTAATATACGTCCACCTTTGTAAACAATCTCATGTGAATCACCATCTATGTCTCTCATAATAAATCTACTATTAGATACTAATCTAATTTTTGTATTATCAGTACTTGATTCACAATGTTGCTTTATAAGAATTGAAACACGCCATATAGCCATTCTCATTGAGTAGTCAATCCTATCAATTGCATTGCCAACTATTTTAGTGAATCTATTTCTAATCTTATCATATATAAAGAACTCTGGTGCATCCTCACTTACAAAAATATAACCAATGACTATACCTAGAACTAGTCTAATAATTTCACTACTTACAAATTTAGGCTCATCTATAAATGAATAGCCATCAACTATTACTTTATTTCCATTGTATGATGAATTAGTAGTATCAATTTTTGCAAATGGTCTTGTAAGCAGTGCATAAGCCTGCTCACCAGGTAATAGATTGCTTGAGATTATGTAATCGCTTGATACATCTGTTAATGATAGCATTTTTATATTCCTTACTTATTGATTGGTTATGTGTAATTTTAAATTATATCTATCAAACTAGTATTTACTAGTGTTAATGATACTGTATATTTAACACAGCTATACATTATCTATCAAACTATTATTTACTAGTTTTTGATTTTTATTTATTTGTATTTAAACTATATCTATCAAATTAGTATTTATTTGTATTGATAGTATATATTTTAAATACTGACTTATATCTATCAAACTAGTATTTTAATATTTTGATAGAGTATAGTATTTAAAACTACATTTTATATCTATCAAACTATTATTTACTAGTTTTTATATTACTGTATGTTTTACAGTTATACTTTATCTATCAAACTAGTATTTTAATATTTTGATAGAGTATAGTATTTAAAACTACATCTTATATCTATCAAACTATTATTTACTAGTTTTTTATTTACACTATATAGATGTTTAAACTAGTTTTAATTAATATACAAATATGATTAATAACAAATTACTATAAAAAAATAGCTATATTTATTTTAGCAGTAATTTAATATCAAATAAATATAACTATTTAATTTAAGTACTTTTATCTATTTATAATGATTAGTCATAAACTTTATAATGATTAGTAATAAGCATTATTTTTTTTAACAGCTATAAATAATTAAGTTATCTAAAAATATTATTAAACTTAAAAACTAAACTAAATATATTTTAAAGTTGATATAATGAAACTTTTTATACTATTAAGTTCTATTAAGTTATATTTAATCAAATAAAATTACAATAATAAATACTACAAATACTGTAAACTAATGTTAAAACTAAATTCATTCATTTTTAATGAAATATGTACTACTGGGACAGAATTTTAAATTTTCTGTCCACTTTTTACAATTTCTGTCCAAAATTTGTCCAGTAAAAAATGCTGATTTATCAATTGTTTTTTGCAATTTTTTGATATGTGGACAAAAAAATGAAAATCTGGTAATAAAATATAATAAAATAAAATCTACCAGATTTCTTAATTTTTGTCCACAACCTATTTTTAGGTCAAAAAGTGTTGATTTATCAATGATTTTTAGTGGACAAAATTGGGACAAAACTTGGACAAATTGGGACAAAATGGACAGAATTTGACAAATTTATGTCATTTTTTTTAGTAAATACTGTCAACTAGTGTTAAAACTAAATTCATTCATTTTTTAATGAAATATATACTTTTACATTTTTAAAAAAAAGGCACTGCTTAGATTACAATGCCTATTTTTTAATGGTAATAAATATACTACCAAATTCTTATTATCTGACCTACATATATTAGATTAGGATTTGCTATTCTATTTATTCTTGCAAGTCTATTATAACTAGTACCATATTTGTTTGCAATTCCTGATAATGTTTCACCTTTCATTACTACATGTATATTTGTAGATTTATTTGTATTTGTTTTTGTATTTGTTGTAGTTGAAAGTGAACGACATACAACCTCACCTACATAAATGACATTAGGATTACCAGAACGATATCCATGCCATTCATTCCATGAACCACCATTACGAGCTGCAATTGATGATAATGAATCACCTGAT
>Ga0256406_1002933_pt1 | contig 22615 bp, 10 predicted proteins | sample RumenRJG_03DNA_FD_185986 | JGI IMG/M metagenome (GOLD analysis project Ga0256406, IMG submission 185986) | Bovine rumen microbial communities from Lethbridge, Alberta, Canada - RJG_03 | ecosystem: Host-associated > Mammals > Digestive system > Stomach > Rumen | place: Canada: Alberta | collected... | reverse complement strand
TCCCTGGGGTTGGGGTATTTCAGCTTCAGCTCGTGGCACCTGTCCGACGCGGGGGCCTTCTTCTCCAGGATCTCGCCGAAACGGGCGTCCAGGACCCTGACCGCCTTGGCGACGGTCTCGTCCAGGGGGCCAACCTTCACGGTGTCCCAGGGGGCGCGCCCGGTGTCGGTGGCGGCGATGAAATCGTCCATCACCGAGTAGTACTTGTAGTGGTCCAGATGGTCCACCGACAGGAAGGTCCCGCTGATGGCTGTCTGGGGGCGGTACTCCTCGGCGTACTGCTTCATGATCTGCGGCGACACGGCCAGCCTGATCTTGATGATCCTGGTGCCGCTGTCGAGCAGGTACTCCTCCAGGCGGTTGATGGCCTTCACCGCCCTGTCCAGCTGCTCCTGCCCGCCTTCGTACTTGTTGACCGCCAGGGAGTACCAGGAACGGTCGAACATGCTGATCTGGGACTTCGCCGGGGTCGCCTGCAGCATGCGCGCCAGGGATTTGGACGGGGAAGCGTCCACATCGAAGTGCCAGTAGCTCACTCCGCGCGGCTCCATGATCCTGTCGAGCTCGTTGACGACCTTCGAGATGACCCTCCCGCTGCCGCCCTCGAAGATCACCAGCACCGGCACCTCCGAATTGACGATGGCCAGCTGCTTGGCCACCAGGTCCTCTTTCACGCTCTTGGAAACAAGGCTCTTCATGGGTGCTCGGAAGGGATGCTTGGATATTTATCTGCCCGTGCGCGCGGGCGCGATGGCTGCATCATGATGCATCGGCGGCCGTCGGCGGCGGTATCCCATTGGCATTGTTTTAATACCGTCCTGCGATGGAGAGCCGATGACGAACGAAGCCGGAATCGGCGACTGCACGAAGACCCTGAGCACCCCCGAGGGAGAGCTGACCATCTGGAGCCTCAGGGAGCTCGAAAAGAAGGGGGCCGTCAGGGACCTGCGCAGGCTCCCCTATTCCATCAGGGTGCTGCTGGAGGGCGTGCTCAGGCAGAGGGGCGAGACCATATCGGACGATGATGTCAGGAACATCGCCTCGTGGTCCCCCCGCGGGAACGACGCCGACATACCCTGGATCCCCGCCAGGGTGCTCCTGCAGGACTTCACCGGCGGGCCGGCCGTCACCGATCTCGCGAGCATGCGCGAGGCCATGGCCGCCGCCGGGAAGGACCCGGAGGCCGTCAACCCCCTCATCCCCGTCGACCTGGTCATCGACCACTCGATCCAGACCGACGTCGCCGGGTGCGCGGACGCCATGGAGAGGAACGAGAGGATCGATTTCTCGCGCAACAAGGAGCGTTATGCCCTCTTCAAATGGGCGCAGGGTGCCTTCAGGAACTTCCGCGCCGTCCCTCCGTGGAGCGGCATCTGCCACCAGGTGAACATCGAGTTCCTCTCGCCCCTGGTGCACGTGAAGGACATGAACGGCAGGAGGATCGCCTACCCCGACTCCTGCTTCGGCACCGACTCCCACACCACCCAGGTCGACGGCCTCGGGGTCGCCGGCTGGGGCGTGGGCGGGATCGAGGCGGAGGCCGTCATGGTCGGGCAGCCGTCGTACATGAGGCTGCCGGACGTGGTCGGCTTCAGGCTCACCGGGAAGCTCTCCCCGGGCGTCACCGCCACCGACCTGGTGCTGACCGTGGTGCAGATGCTCAGGAAGAAGGGCGTCGTCGGGAAGTTCGTCGAGTTCTTCGGCCCCGGCTACCAGTCGCTGGGCGTCTCGGACCGCTCCACCATCGCCAACATGGCGCCGGAGTACGGCGCCACCATGGGCTACTGCCCCGTGGACGGGAAGACGATGGAGTACCTCCGCCTCACCGGCAGGCCCGAGGACCATGTGAGGGCAGCGGAGCTCTACGAGAAGGAGCAGATGCTCTGGTACGACCCGGAGCACATCCCGGAGTACTCAGACACCCTGGAGCTCGACCTGTCGACGGTGGAGCCGTCGGCGGCCGGCCACAAGAGGCCGCAGGACAGGATCCCCGTCTCGAAGATGAAGGAGAGCTTCGCGGACACCCTGAAGGCCCTCGGAGTGAAGTCCCAGAGGATGACGGAAGGAGAGAAGATGGGGGACGGAGCTGTGGCGATAGCATCGATCACCAGCTGCACCAACACCGCCAACCCCTCGGTGATGATCGCCGCCGGGCTCGTGGCGAAGAAGGCCTTCGAGCTCGGGATCAGGCCGAAGAAGTACGTCAAGACCTCCCTCGCCCCCGGCTCCAAGGCGGTCACCGACTACCTGGTGAAATCCGGGCTGCAGGAGTACCTCGACGCCGAGGGCTTCCAGAACTGCGGCTACGGCTGCATGACCTGCATCGGGAACTCCGGCCCCCTGTCGGACGAAGTGACCCAGATGATCAAAAAGGACGACCTCGCCGTCGCCGCGGTCGCCAGCAGCAACAGGAACTTCGAGGGCAGGATCCACCCCCTGGTGAAGGCCAACTACCTCATGTCCCCGCCCCTGGTCGTCTGCTTCGCCATCGCCGGCAGGGTCGACATCGACCTTGATAAGGAACCCCTCGCTGCGAAGGACGGGAAGGAGATCTTCATGAGGGACATCTGGCCCTCCGACGCGGAGATCGACGCGATCATGTCCAAGTATGTCACCGTCGACGCGTTCAGGAACGGCTACGGCGGGATCTACAAGGGTTCCGAGCTCTGGAACTCCATCGATGTCCCGAAGACCCCGCTGTTCTCCTGGGACCTTAAATCCACTTACATCAGGAACCCGCCCTACTTCGATCATCTCGCCGATGCGCCGAAGATCGAATCCGTGCGCGGCGCCAGGTGCCTCATGAAGCTGGGCGACAGCATCACCACCGACCACATCTCGCCCGCGGGGCAGTTCTCCGAGAACACCTCCGCCGGAAGATACCTGATATCCCTGGGCGTGAAGAAGGAGGACTTCAACTCCTACGGCTCGAGGAGGGCCAACCACGAGGTCATGGTGCGCGGGACGTTCGCGAACGTGAGGCTGAGGAACCAGGTCGCACCGGGGACCGAAGGCGGATACTCGAAGTACATCCCCGACGGCTCGGTCGACTTCGTGTACGAGACCTCCAGGAAATACGGGCATGACAGCACCCCGCTGATCGTCATCGCCGGGAAGGACTACGGGATGGGAAGCTCCCGCGACTGGGCCGCCAAAGGGCCGATGCTGCTCGGCGTGAGGGCGGTCATCGCGGAATCGTTCGAGAGGATCCACAGGTCCAACCTGGTCGGCATGGGCATCGTCCCGCTGCAGTTCAGAGAGGGCGAGAACGCGGAGAAGCTGGGACTGGACGGGACGGAGTCCTACGACATCGGCCTGGAGGGCCTGGCGCCTAAGAAAGCGGTCAAGGTCACGGCGGTGAAGAAGGACGGATCCAAGATAGAATTCGAGACCGTCTGCCGCGCCGATGTCCCCATCGAAGTGCAGTACATCGCCAACGGCGGGATACTGCAGTTCGTCATGAGACGGATGATCGCAGAGTAAACCTATTAGGCTCCGGAAACGGAGCCTTTCTTTTCATAATATATACAATTTGAATCGGGCGTCTGAGTCGGATTTTCGCCTCTAAAAGGGCTCTTTGCAGCCGACCGAACCGATTGTTGAATTTTTGCTGCCGAATAAGGCATAATTTCTCTGATCATTGAGATTCCATGCCTTGAAAACAATCGTAGCCAGGATGAAACAATGATTCAATTGGATTGATTCCAAGATATAACTTTAATAAGTTATATAACACAACAAACTACATATACCTTATCGGTTATTCTCTATCATGGAGGATTGAATGCCGGCCAACATCGCTCATATAAGAGAAGATGACGACACGAAGGTGATCCAGACTCTGGAAGACCACCTGGAAGGAACCGCCGAACTGGCATCCGCATTCCTGTCGAAAGTAGGTCTGGCCGAGACCGGTCGCCTCCTCGGCCTCCTGCATGACCTTGGAAAGGCCACATACGTATTCAATCAATATATCACAGGAAGATCAGACGCTTCCCGCGGGGAGATAGATCATTCTACTGCGGGAGCGCAATACCTGTTCGAATCCCATCCAGATGTGTGGAACCCGAAGACTGTCGAAGATTCGTTCAAACAGATCTCGCTGCAGATGATGGAACTGGCCGTTGCATCACACCATTCGGGCCTTATCGACTGCGTGACCGAAGACGGAAGAAACCGTTATTGGGAACGTATGATGAAAAACGGCGACGAAACGCATCTGAACGAGGCCATAAGCAGGGTAGGGACCCTGTCGATGGAGAGAATCAAGGCGGCAGAGGATGCCGCAGTGAATGAACTGTCGAAAATTGTCAAAGAGATCTTCAAAAAGTGCAACAGAGAAAAATCGAACGTATCGTTCCAATGGGGCCTGCTGACAAGGCTGCTCCTCAGCGCCCTTGTCGATGCCGACCGCACTGACACCATGGAATTCCAGGACGATTGCGCATATCGTTCGGAGAAGACCGATTGGAAACTGCTCAGGAACAGGTTCTATGATTATACTTCGAATCTGCCTATCCGCAATTCGCTTGACAAGATAAGGCGTGCGATATCGGAACAGTGCTTCGCAGCATCGTCGATGCCCAAAGGGCTGTTCAGCCTGACCGTTCCCACAGGAGGAGGGAAGACCCTTTCGAGCCTCAGATTCGCTCTCGAGCATGCAGAACGTTACAGCATGGACCGCATAATCTACGTGATCCCGTACACGACCATCATCGACCAGAATGCCAAAGTGGTAAAGAGCATCCTGAACCGTTCGCCCGGAGACGACTATGTAACGGAATGCCATTCCAACATCGATGTGTTCGAATCCGATGATCCGTCGGCCGCATCGTTCGCGATGGATACTTGGGATTCACCGATAGTTTTCACAACTGTCGTTCAGTTCCTGGAAGCATTCTATGCTGGAGGCACCAAACGCCTCAGAAGGATGCACAATCTGGCAAATTCCGTGATTATCTTCGATGAAGTCCAGAAGATTCCGATTAAATGCCTGAGCCTGTTCAACGAGATTCTGGGATTCCTAACCGTATTCTGCGGGTCCAGCGCCGTACTGTGCACAGCAACCCAGCTGCCTTTCGAGAAATACGGTAAGCATCCTCTCCCCCACTCAGCTCCCCGGGAGATCATCGGAGATGTCCACAGCCTGTTCTTTTTGATGAAGCGCGTAGAGGTGGAGAAAGTCGCTTCCCCTCCGATGTCCGCGGAAGGCGTAGCCTCCGTAGCGTGCGACCTGATCGACAGGTCGGGAAGCGTGCTCATTATTGTCAATACCAAGACGATGGCAAAGAACATCCACTCGGCACTTCAGGCCATGATCCCTGGCGATGTGGAGCTGTACCACCTCAGCACCAATATGTGCCAGATGCACCGTTCGAAAAAACTCGGCGAGATGATAGGCATCCTCGGGAAGAAGAAAGTCATCTGCGTGAGCACGCAGCTGATAGAGGCCGGGATCGATATCGATTTCGAAACGGTCATAAGGTGCACTGCAGGACTGGATTCGATTGCGCAGGCGGCCGGACGCTGCAACCGCAATGCGCTGAGAGAGACGGGAAAAGTCTACGTCGTCGATACCGATGAGAACCTCGGAAGCCTGCCTGAAATAGAGAGAGGGAGGGATTTCGCAAACCAGGTCATCCGTGAGACCGATGATGTCCTTGAACCTGCTTCTATCAGAAGATACTTTGAACTTTATTTTACGAACGGCTATGAAAAAGTTGACTACGACTATCCAGTGAGTACGGGAAAGACAGAATTCGACCTTCTATCTGTCAACACCGCCTGCTGGCGGAATTACGTGATGGCCTCTGAAGAATCGGGCCGCCCGGTGCACAATATCGCCCTGAAACAGTCTTTCTCTGCGGCCAACTCAAGATTCAGCGTCATCGACGGAACTGATTGTCTGGTAGTCCCATATGATGAGGATGCCCGGGCGGCCATTTCTGCCCTTCAGGGCGACGGATGCAGCATTGAAGAGAGGAGGAAACTTCTCAAATCGCTACAGAAGTATGCAGTTAATGTGCATGCTCTAAATAGAATGCTGACAGAACATAAGGCATACGCAATCGGGGGCGAGACCGAACTTTACTGCCTGGCTGAAGGATACTATGACGAAGACTATGGCATCGTGAATGAGCCAGTGATGAAAACCATGCTTCTGTGAGGAAAGAAAATGAAAAATCAGATCGAATTCTCAGTGTACGGGAGAAGGGCGCTTTTCACCGACCCGGTAACGAAGGTCGGCGGAGAGAAGTTCAGTTATCCGGTACCGACCTACGAAGCCCTCAAAGGCATCTGCGAATCTATCTATTGGAAACCGACGATCATCTGGTACGTCGATTCAGTTCGCATCATGAAAAGGATACGCAACGAATCAGTCAGCATCAAGAATCTCAATTACGGGGGAGGCAACGACCTATCGATCTACTCCTACCTGTCCGGCGTGGACTACCACGTTCGGGCTCATTTCGAATGGAACATGAACAGAGATGATCTAGCAAAAGATCGTAATGAGAACAAGCATTACTTCCAGGCGGTCAGAGCCCTTGAACGCGGCGGCCGGCGTGATATCTTTCTGGGAACGAGAGAGTGCCAGGCATATGTGGTGCCTTGCAGGTTCGAAGACGGAGAGAGCGACTATGACCAGGCTGGTTCCGTAACCTTTGGGCTGATGTTCCATGGATTCGACTATGCCGATGAGACAGGAACAGGCGGACTGGATGCCCGTTTCTGGACACCTATGATGACCGACGGCATCATAGATTTCATACGTCCAGAAAAGTGCCAGATCCGCAAGCACATCTACAATTACCATCCTCGTAGCATCCCTGTTAACTCGGAGGCCGAAGAATGAACTGGATGGAAGCGCTTGTTAAAACTTATGATGAATGTTCGGATAAAGAAACTGGCGCCACAGGCGAATATCCCCTGCTCCCGCTGCACCACACGGTCCGCAATATCCATATCGAGATCAGAATCAGCGAAAAGGGCGATTTCATCAGCGCCAAAGTCCTGCCCAAAGATGTGCAGCCGACAGTCATCCCCTGCACCGAAGATTCTGAGAACAGGACTAGCGGAATCGCTCCCCACCCTCTTTGCGACAGCATCGAATATCTTACATCGAACATCGGGTCGTATCTGACAACCCCCTCTGATAATGATGCGAAGGCTAAGAAGCCGAAGACCGGCGCATATACAGAATACATCAAATTGCTTGATGATTGGTGCAACAGCGGCTGCTCAAATCCAAAGATCATAGCCGTGCGCGATTATCTCTCGAAGAACACGATAATCTCAGACCTCGTAGGGGCCGGAGTGCTGTTCACAGATGAGACTGGCAAACTGGTCAATAAAAACCGCGAAACGTCTGATTACCCAATCTTCAGGATAGCTCAGACCACCGAACAGCAGAAGGCAGTGGTCAGATGGGCAGTAGAGTCCAGGGATGATGTGATGACTGACACATGGAACGACGAAACAATTCGCCAGTCGTGGATAGACTACTGCAACTCCCTGAACAAGGATGAGGGACTAGACTACATCACCGGAAAAATCGTCCCTCTGGCCTCCAAGCATCCTGCCGATATCCGGAGAAGCGGGGATAAGGCGAAACTGATTACCTCCAATGACAAATCCGGATTCACATTCCGCGGACGCTTCACTGACAGCAGCCAAGCGTGCGGAATAGGCATGGATGCCAGCCTCAAGATGCACAGTGCCCTGAAATGGCTCATCAGACGCCAGGGATACAGATGGGGAGAACTTTGCATTGTGACTTGGACACTGTCAGGAGAGAAGGTCAGCAACCCTGTCGATGATCCATTAGAGTGGAATCAGGAGGATGAACAGGAGATAGCTGATACAGGCATAGATAACGCAATACGCATAAACAAAAGACTCAGAGGTTACAACTCCAAGATCCTTAACGAAACGGTATTCCTGATGGCCATAGACTCAGCAGTGCCTGGACGCATGTCCATCCTTATGTTTCGCGACGAGCTTGGAAACGATTTCGTTGAAAAACTGGAAAGATGGCAGGATATCTGCGGATGGAAGCACACTTACGCAAAAGACAAGAACGATCCTAAGAAGAGAGTTACCTTCTATGGGGCCCCTTCGCCTGCAGACATCGTAAAGGCAGCATACGGGAACAGGGGAGATTCGCAGAAGAAGATGGAAGAGAGCTCCATCATGAGGATCCTCGGATGCATATTGAACAGAAGCAACATGCCGGGAGATATAGCTGAGCACGCAGTCAGGCGTTATTCAAACCCGCTTTCCTTCAGAGGGACTGCGGAATGGTGGATCACACTGAGCATCGCGTGCTCGATATACAACGGATCTACGGGAGGAAAATACAAAATGACACTAGAAAAAGACAGAAAGACGAGAGACTACCTTTACGGGAGGCTGCTGGCTATGGCCGACCTCCTCGAGAGCAGCGCACTCAGAAAAGCGAATGAAGACAGACAGACGACAGCGATCAGGTACATGCAGAGGTTCTCGGAGTTTCCCTATACCACATGGGCAGACATTGAACTCGCACTTGTCCCATACAAGGCAAGGCTGGGAAAAATGGCCGCCTATTACGAGTCCGAGATCTCCAAAATCATGGACATGTTCAACGGAGACGATTTCAGAAACAACAAAAAGCTCAGCGGAGAGTTCCTCCTAGCATATCATTGCCAGAAAGAAGAACACTACAGAGGAAAGAAAGAAGACAACAAAGAAGAGGAGTGACAGAAATGACAGCAATAAAAAACAAAATCGACTTCGCAGTGATTATGACCGTTGAAGGGGCCAACCCTAATGGAGACCCCCTCAACGGAAACCGCCCCAGGACGACAGTCGATGGATACGGGGAGATTTCCGACGTCTGCATCAAGCGCAAGATCCGCAACAGACTCCAAGACATGGGATGCAAAGTATTCGTTCAGTCTGATGATAGGTCGGACGATGGGTGCAAAAGTCTCAGGGAGCGCGCCGAACCGATCGTCAAGGGAAAGAACGCAGACGATCTCGTCGAAGCAGTCTGCAACGAATGGATAGATGTCCGTGCTTTCGGACAGCTCTTCGCGTTTAGCAACAAAGGCAAGTCGAAGAAGGGCGAGGAAGAAGGCCTTGAGAACAGCAAAGGGGTTTCAATAGGCATCAGAGGGCCTGTTTCTATCCGCCCGGCTTTCAGCGCGGCCCCGGTTACCATCACCAGCCTGCAGATTACCAAATCCGTGAATTCCGTTGAGAGCGAGACCCGCGGAAGCGATACCATGGGAATGAAGCACCGCGTGGACCATGCCGTCTACACAGTGTACGGCAGCATCAACACCCAGCTCGCTCAGAAGACTGGGTTCTCCGATGAAGATGCAGAAATCCTCAAGAAGGCACTCATCACTCTCTTCGAGAATGACTCTTCATCTGCCCGCCCCGACGGAAGCATGGACGTCGTGAGAGTCTACTGGTGGAAGCACAACTGCCCCGGCGGACAGTACTCCTCTGCAAAGGTGCATGGTTCGCTCACTGTCACGCCCAAGGTCAGCGAGCCCCGCGGCATTGATGACTACGAGATAAAACTGTCAGAGCTCGACGGGCTTAAGCCAGAGATTTACGAGTGAACAGATCATCCTCCCATGACATATCAAGAAGAAGATTATCTTCAGATGTCCGGCATCCAGCACTTCTGCTTCTGCAGAAGGCAGTGGGCACTGATCAATCTGGAGCAGTCATGGGAGGATGATGCCAGGACGTCCGCGGGTCAGATTTTCCATGAGACCGCCGATGATCCCACAATAAAAGAGAAAAGAGGCGATTTGATAATCGCCCGCGCTGTGCCGGTGTCATCATCTTCTTTAGGTCTGGCCGGAAAATGCGACGTCGTGGAATTCCGCAGAAGCAATGACAGTGTGCCCATAGGCACGCACGAAGGAATGTATGCGATTACCCCTGTGGAATACAAGGTGGGCCATCGGAAACAAGAAGAATGGGATGAGGTCCAATTGTGCGCCGAGGCCATTGCGCTTGAGGAAATGTTCGGAGCGAGAATCGAGTTCGGGCAACTGTTCTACGGAGAGGAAAGACGGCGCAAGACGGTGAAAATGACCGAGGAACTGAGAAGAAAGACCGAGCTTTTGGCTGAAGAGATGCATTCGGTCATGTCCGATGGGAAGATCCCGAGAGCGGAACCCTCGGCAATGTGCAGAAAATGCTCTCTGCAGAACATCTGCATGCCGGAGGCCTCAGGGCATTCTGGTTCTGAGGATTATCTTCGGAGGATGGAGGGATCGAATTGAAACAACTGCTCAACACGCTGTATGTGACCACCGACGGATCATATATAAGAAAGGACGGGACCAATCTGGTCATATCTACCAAAGAGAAGGACCTCGGACGGATACCTGTATTCAACATCCAATCCTTAGTATGCTTCGGCAACATAGGCGTTTCACCGTATGCCATGAGGCTCTGTTCTGAGAACAGTGTCTCCGTTTCCTTCATGTCCGATCGCGGAAGATTCATAGCATCTGTGCAGGGTGAAATAAGAGGCAACGTCCTTCTGAGAAGAGAGCAGTACCGTATAGCTGATGACCCCGTCAGATCGCTGGATATTGCCAAGCACATGGTGCGCGGGAAACTGGTCAATTGCAGAAGAGTGCTATCCAAAGGCTTCAGTAATCACCCCGACCGGGTCGAGTCTGCCAAAATGAACTCATGCATACAAACCCTGAAAAAAGCCACTGAAGATGTCATATCAGCCGAGTCCGCAGATGAGCTCAGAGGCATCGAAGGATGCGCTGCCACAGCTTACTTTGAATGCCTGGATCAGCTCATTCTGAAAGATAAGGATCATTTCTTCATTCGCGGACGCAACCGCAGACCTCCGCGGGACAGGTTCAATGCATTAATCTCGTTCCTTTACGCCCTTCTCGCAAACGACATCGCTTCAGCACTCGAATCCGTGGGCATGGATCCATACGTAGGGTTCATGCATACAGACCGCCCCGGGAGAGCGTCCCTGGCCCTGGACATGATGGAAGAGCTCAGACCTGCGGCGGATCGTGTAGCCCTGCGCCTGATCAATCTCGGTCTGCTCGACAAAGACGGATTCATAGAGAAGGAAGGCGGAGCGGTAATGCTCGATGATGACGGCAGAAGATCGGTCCTCGATGAATGGCAGGAATATAAGAAAGGCAATGTCAGGCACCCTTTCCTCAACGAGAATATCCCAATGGGGATTGTTCCTTTTGTTCAGGCAAGCCTTCTTGCAAGGAGCATCAGGGGCGAGATCGACGGATATCCTCCTTTCATACTGGTGCAATGATATGATTGTGCTCATAACTTATGATGTCTGCACATCGGAAGATGATGGAGCCAGAAGACTCCGCAGAGTCGCTAAAATATGCCTAAATTACGGTATCCGTGTTCAGAAATCGGTTTTTGAATGCAAAGTAACACCATCCCAAAGAGTTGTCCTCGAGGACAGCCTTAGAAAGGCAATAGATCTTGACAAAGATTCGATAAGAATTTATGATCTAGGGGATATCCCTGCACATCGGATCATACACATCGGCACATGTCGCCCCATAGATCTCGGAGGAACGTTGATTTTCTAACTATAAGTGCCCAGCAAATCTCCTGTTGTTTAGACGTTCCATTTCTACGAAATACGTAAACATTTTTCGAAATCTACGTATTTGATTACGTATAACGTAATGAATAGATGTTTTATATTTCAATGTATTAATTCCACACTGTCGCACCCTTCGCGGGTGCGTGGATTGAAACGCGGGCGGGGTCGGATGGAAGGTCTGCGACGAGACGTCGCACCCTTCGCGGGTGCGTGGATTGAAACAGAAGCCTTTCGGACCAGGCGGCACCGTAGCGAAGGGTCGCACCCTTCGCGGGTGCGTGGATTGAAACAGAAGCTTCGCCAAGGACGCAGACCGGCTTTACACCGTCGCACCCTTCGCGGGTGCGTGGATTGAAACGATGACTGCACCGTGACGATGGTGCCCTTCGACGGCGTCGCACCCTTCGCGGGTGCGTGGATTGAAACGAAATCGAGGGTACTATTACCAATCTCGAATTGACGTCGCACCCTTCGCGGGTGCGTGGATTGAAACATAACGTCGCCAAGGTCAGTCTCTTGGAGAGCGGAGTCGCACCCTTCGCGGGTGCGTGGATTGAAACCAGGGAGTCTACCTGGCGGCGCTCATCCTCAACACGGGTCGCACCCTTCGCGGGTGCGTGGATTGAAACTGTCGTGCTGGCCATCGCATAGCCGACTATCAAAGTCGCACCCTTCGCGGGTGCGTGGATTGAAACAAGGAACTTGCCGATATGTCGGCTGTCGTCTACGTCGCACCCTTCGCGGGTGCGTGGATTGAAACATTTCCGGTTTTATGGATCAAATTATTAGGAGCATTGTCGCACCCTTCGCGGGTGCGTGGATTGAAACACGCTCGATACCGCAGCGCTCGGAAGCTTAGACTTGTCGCACCCTTCGCGGGTGCGTGGATTGAAACATGATACCGGAATCGGAAATGCGGACAAGACATACGTCGCACCCTTCGCGGGTGCGTGGATTGAAACGGAATATCTCCCTTGACCCTCAATCCTTCGATGCGGTCGCACCCTTCGCGGGTGCGTGGATTGAAACATGGCTGAAAGCGGACTTACGGTCTCAAGCGTGGGTCGCACCCTTCGCGGGTGCGTGGATTGAAACTTTGGGGCCGCCGAGGTCAAAGGTCATCCTCCCGCGTCGCACCCTTCGCGGGTGCGTGGATTGAAACGACCAGAAAATAACCGCCCTCTCCGGCGAGGCGGGTCGCACCCTTCGCGGGTGCGTGGATTGAAACTTGTATTTTGCACCGGGTCCGGTGTGCCCCTCCGTGGTCGCACCCTTCGCGGGTGCGTGGATTGAAACCATTACAAGCTCGGTCTGCGTCCCATCCGGGATCAGGTCGCACCCTTCGCGGGTGCGTGGATTGAAACCGCAAAAACACTGTATACAAAAACGGCCGCCGCGTGTCGCACCCTTCGCGGGTGCGTGGATTGAAACCGCATCAAGAAGGAGTAAAATACATGTCCGCATTGTCGCACCCTTCGCGGGTGCGTGGATTGAAACATGATACCGGAATCGGAAATGCGGACAAGACATAGTCGCACCCTTCGCGGGTGCGTGGATTGAAACACAACTTGAAATACGATCTCGAATTCATCAAATAGTCGCACCCTTCGCGGGTGCGTGGATTGAAACCATCCGACCCCGCCCGCGAAGTTAACCTGGACGACGTCGCACCCTTCGCGGGTGCGTGGATTGAAACTACTGGCTGACAAGCGAACCGCATGCGGCGCTGGGTCGCACCCTTCGCGGGTGCGTGGATTGAAACTGGAACTCTTCGCGGGGGTGGGGGCCCAAAGGATGGTCGCACCCTTCGCGGGTGCGTGGATTGAAACGCGGACTGCCGTGTGGCCATGTTCAGCTGGGGCTGTCGCACCCTTCGCGGGTGCGTGGATTGAAACGCCTGGTCATGGTCGCCATCCATGGGGATGTGCCGTCGCACCCTTCGCGGGTGCGTGGATTGAAACGACGCCATGGCGACCTTGTCAGGGTCGTCATCGTGTCGCACCCTTCGCGGGTGCGTGGATTGAAACTCGGTCAGGGTCGTGCAGGACGACGGCACCGTGGTCGCACCCTTCGCGGGTGCGTGGATTGAAACGCGTGATTGGAGATGCAGATGCGGAACCCGCTGTCGTCGCACCCTTCGCGGGTGCGTGGATTGAAACCCCCACGGCCTGATCCAGACGGTCTCCGTCTTGCGTCGCACCCTTCGCGGGTGCGTGGATTGAAACCATCCCGGCCAGCATGAGGCAGGTAGTGCGCGTCAGTCGCACCCTTCGCGGGTGCGTGGATTGAAACCGCCTCCATACTGCAGGTCGTCATAGTGCTCACGGTCGCACCCTTCGCGGGTGCGTGGATTGAAACTCCTCCGCGCTTGAGTGCGGCGCGGAATCTGTCCGTCGCACCCTTCGCGGGTGCGTGGATTGAAACTCTCTGACCGCCACGGCTGGCGCCACGCTATGCCGTCGCACCCTTCGCGGGTGCGTGGATTGAAACTTCGGGGGCTCCACGACGCTGGCTGGGCTTGCTCGTCGCACCCTTCGCGGGTGCGTGGATTGAAACGCCTACTCGCAGGACTCCATGCTGTGCTCCGACGGTCGCACCCTTCGCGGGTGCGTGGATTGAAACCTCATGGCCCTCAAAATCGCGTGGAAGTCCTTCCTCGTCGCACCCTTCGCGGGTGCGTGGATTGAAACCTGCCCGGTTCCGTGGAAACCCCCAGCCGATGCCGTCGCACCCTTCGCGGGTGCGTGGATTGAAACATCGGATGCACCTCTCTGACCTCGATCACCATCCCGTCGCACCCTTCGCGGGTGCGTGGATTGAAACGGGTGGACAGCGCCCTGTCGTCCACATCGACCAACGTCGCACCCTTCGCGGGTGCGTGGATTGAAACAGCAACTGCACCTCTCTGACCTCGATCACCATCGTCGCACCCTTCGCGGGTGCGTGGATTGAAACTCCTGAAGTCGAAGTCAGCTTGTCGATGCATATGTCGTCGCACCCTTCGCGGGTGCGTGGATTGAAACATGCCGCCATACGCGTGAGCGACGTCGACGTGCCTCGTCGCACCCTTCGCGGGTGCGTGGATTGAAACAGCAACTGCACCTCTCTGACCGCCGTCGACCTGCGTCGCACCCTTCGCGGGTGCGTGGATTGAAACTTTGTACTGCATACAAAGTTACATCCTTTGCGTCGTCGCACCCTTCGCGGGTGCGTGGATTGAAACCGTAAAGAATAGAACCGACGACGGCTATGACGCGTCGCACCCTTCGCGGGTGCGTGGATTGAAACAGCTCTGCGTCGGAGACATCGGCCATACCAGCCTGTCGCACCCTTCGCGGGTGCGTGGATTGAAACACCACCTCTTTATCGTGATTCCATACTGGATGCAGGGTCGCACCCTTCGCGGGTGCGTGGATTGAAACATGTGGGTAATGAACAAAATCGGCCCGAATGGTCGTCGCACCCTTCGCGGGTGCGTGGATTGAAACAGAATTGAACGGCGCGTTAAAATTGAGTACTTTGTCGCACCCTTCGCGGGTGCGTGGATTGAAACCACGACCGCGGTATGTCGATGACGATGTACGGCTCGTCGCACCCTTCGCGGGTGCGTGGATTGAAACTTCCTAGCCCGAACGAAATTATCACTAATGTTGAGTCGCACCCTTCGCGGGTGCGTGGATTGAAACGGCGGTAACCGCTCCCTCGGTTCCGCAGGTCACAGTCGCACCCTTCGCGGGTGCGTGGATTGAAACGAACGGATGCAGGACTTCTGGGAGAACATGAAGGGTCGCACCCTTCGCGGGTGCGTGGATTGAAACCATTATCTGGGATTGGCTTACCCCCTACCGTGGCTAGTCGCACCCTTCGCGGGTGCGTGGATTGAAACCGCTCACCAGTCCTGCAATGGCTCCGGCTGCGGTGTCGCACCCTTCGCGGGTGCGTGGATTGAAACTGGACAAACTGGGTACAGGGGAGCCTGGGCATCAGTCGCACCCTTCGCGGGTGCGTGGATTGAAACGACCAGGTACGCATCGCCTGGGGCGGGAAGGCCCAGTCGCACCCTTCGCGGGTGCGTGGATTGAAACTCCAAGGCCCGTCCGGCGCGGACCCCGAGGCCGTCGTCGCACCCTTCGCGGGTGCGTGGATTGAAACTAATGGCTCATACCCGATTTGACCATATGAATCATGTCGCACCCTTCGCGGGTGCGTGGATTGAAACGATGTGAGGACGCAATATGTGTACTCACTCGACGAGTCGCACCCTTCGCGGGTGCGTGGATTGAAACGGTGGCAACCAGGCGTACATGGACCAGTACGGCCGTCGCACCCTTCGCGGGTGCGTGGATTGAAACATCATGGCGCTCAAGGTCGCGTGGAAGTCCTTCCGTCGCACCCTTCGCGGGTGCGTGGATTGAAACAAGAACGGCATCGACTACTGCGGCGAAGATATCGAGTCGCACCCTTCGCGGGTGCGTGGATTGAAACGACCGCTGCCACTACCTCAAGATCAGGTCGGTCTGGTCGCACCCTTCGCGGGTGCGTGGATTGAAACCTTGGCCCCCCTTTAGGGGGGTCGGAGGGGATAGTCGCACCCTTCGCGGGTGCGTGGATTGAAACGCGAAGGTCGTGTCCGCCCTCGGCAAGGACACCCTGGTCGCACCCTTCGCGGGTGCGTGGATTGAAACAGCCTCGCCGTGTACCTCGTGTCGTACACCAGGCGTCGCACCCTTCGCGGGTGCGTGGATTGAAACCTGCAGCGACTGGGTGACGGTACCACGCTGGGCCAGTCGCACCCTTCGCGGGTGCGTGGATTGAAACAGGACTGCCCGGATGCCATCCAGCCGTCCAGGGTGTCGCACCCTTCGCGGGTGCGTGGATTGAAACGCCTCGATCTCGCGCTCGGCGATCCAGAACGGGAGTCGCACCCTTCGCGGGTGCGTGGATTGAAACATGGACCTCCTCCGCGAGGAGCATGTCGTCGACGCGTCGCACCCTTCGCGGGTGCGTGGATTGAAACATGCTAGGGATAATATATATTGAATTGGGGGTGAAGTCGCACCCTTCGCGGGTGCGTGGATTGAAACGCGAAGGTCGTGTCCGCCCTCGGCAAGGACACCCGTCGCACCCTTCGCGGGTGCGTGGATTGAAACATCATGACGAGGCCGTCGCCCCATGCGCTGATATGTCGCACCCTTCGCGGGTGCGTGGATTGAAACTGGCTCCCCTCATCGATGTTGTGGCTGACATCCAGGTCGCACCCTTCGCGGGTGCGTGGATTGAAACCCGTCGAAGAACACCCACCTGTCGAGGCTCAGTTGTCGCACCCTTCGCGGGTGCGTGGATTGAAACCCATACGTGCTAAGGACACCGTCGAACGTCCCCTCGTCGCACCCTTCGCGGGTGCGTGGATTGAAACAGGCATGGTCTCCTTGGCGAAGCGGAGGCATTCGGTCGCACCCTTCGCGGGTGCGTGGATTGAAACGTCTATGGCTGGATCGACGATGCCGAGCCGGTAGCGTCGCACCCTTCGCGGGTGCGTGGATTGAAACGCCGGAGCCGGCGATGACGACTGTCAGACTATCACGTCGCACCCTTCGCGGGTGCGTGGATTGAAACACGGACAACTCCGAGACGCTCGAAGGCGCGCAGGAAAGTCGCACCCTTCGCGGGTGCGTGGATTGAAACACGGACAACTCCGAGACGCTCGAAGGCGCGCAGGAGTCGCACCCTTCGCGGGTGCGTGGATTGAAACCGGATGAGCTTCTTCATCACGTCTTCGTCTTCGTCGTCGCACCCTTCGCGGGTGCGTGGATTGAAACTCGATGACCGACAGCCGGTCGGCCATCTTCCCCCACGTCGCACCCTTCGCGGGTGCGTGGATTGAAACGCCGAGGTAGACGCACAACGCAGCTGCGGATGTGGTCGCACCCTTCGCGGGTGCGTGGATTGAAACGCCGTTACCAGTGTCTTATCGGTCGCACCGCTCGCAGTCGCACCCTTCGCGGGTGCGTGGATTGAAACCCGTATCTCAGCGTCACGGTGCAGGCGCCGTAGTGTCGCACCCTTCGCGGGTGCGTGGATTGAAACAGCATGCGTTTAGCGTGCTCACGCTCCACTGATCCGTCGCACCCTTCGCGGGTGCGTGGATTGAAACAGCTTCCCGATCTTGTAGAGGTCGATGCAGCCATCGTCGCACCCTTCGCGGGTGCGTGGATTGAAACATGGCAGCATCGTCGGAGACGAGCCCCAACTGGATGGTCGCACCCTTCGCGGGGTGCGTGGATTGAAACCCGATCTATGGACAAGATTGTTAGGTCCGCTGTCGTCGCACCCTTCGCGGGTGCGTGGATTGAAACAAGGCCTCCCCGTAGTTGGCGTGCGTCTTGTTGGCGTCGCACCCTTCGCGGGTGCGTGGATTGAAACTCGAAGATATCGTAAGGGTCGGTGTCGCGGTTGAGGTCGCACCCTTCGCGGGTGCGTGGATTGAAACGGTACATCCCTTGCCAGATGCGCGACCGTAGGATGGTCGCACCCTTCGCGGGTGCGTGGATTGAAACAAGCCGGGGTGGAGCTCGCAGCTGCACCTCGAACGGTCGCACCCTTCGCGGGTGCGTGGATTGAAACCAGCCATTGGTCGTTGAAAACATCGACGGAATCACAGTCGCACCCTTCGCGGGTGCGTGGATTGAAACCTTTCCGGGCTTAGCAAGATCAAAATGCCCGCCAGTCGCACCCTTCGCGGGTGCGTGGATTGAAACGTACTGGATGCAGGTCGCCATAGTGACCAAGACCGGTCGCACCCTTCGCGGGTGCGTGGATTGAAACGACGGCCTGGACATACGCACATCGTGCAGTCTCTATGTCGCACCCTTCGCGGGTGCGTGGATTGAAACATGAGCCATTTGGCGTTGGGGTCCGCCCTCTCGGGGTCGCACCCTTCGCGGGTGCGTGGATTGAAACACTGCTATAAAAACGCTTAAAAAGAGGTTTAAAAAGTCGCACCCTTCGCGGGTGCGTGGATTGAAACCGGAATGGCTTGGACGAATGGGAAAGGGCAAAATGGTCGCACCCTTCGCGGGTGCGTGGATTGAAACTCGATGGAGGACCCCTCGGAGGTCTGGGCATCCGGTCGCACCCTTCGCGGGTGCGTGGATTGAAACTATCATATCGGAGCAGGTCGCTAGGCAGAACGCGTCGCACCCTTCGCGGGTGCGTGGATTGAAACGCAGTAACCAGTGTCTTATCCGTCGCACCGCTCGCAGGTCGCACCCTTCGCGGGTGCGTGGATTGAAACCCTCTCCGAACAGATCCAGTTCGACGACGTCGAGAGGTCGCACCCTTCGCGGGTGCGTGGATTGAAACGGTGTGATCCTTCGCTCCAAGGTCGATCGCGGACGGGTCGCACCCTTCGCGGGTGCGTGGATTGAAACCGGCGGGCAGGTTGGCCTCTCCACGATCTACGGGACGTCGCACCCTTCGCGGGTGCGTGGATTGAAACCGCGAGATGAACGTTAACCCGTCGAAGGCTTTGGTCGCACCCTTCGCGGGTGCGTGGATTGAAACCGCCGTACCGAGGAGGCCGAAGCGGAACAGCATAGTCGCACCCTTCGCGGGTGCGTGGATTGAAACACCGAGTGGAGCTTCTCACCGAGCTTATCCCATAGTCGCACCCTTCGCGGGTGCGTGGATTGAAACATCTGCGATGGACTCCCGGAAGGGTGGCTCAGGTTGTCGCACCCTTCGCGGGTGCGTGGATTGAAACAGCTGGGGGTTCCGCGTCTGGGCCCTCGGCGGGCACGTCGCACCCTTCGCGGGTGCGTGGATTGAAACCCGAAGCACTCGACGGCATCGCTGATTGTGTCGGGTCGCACCCTTCGCGGGTGCGTGGATTGAAACGCCTCCTCTGACGGGACGGCCGTTGAGCCGACCGGTCGCACCCTTCGCGGGTGCGTGGATTGAAACGGGCCGACGCGCACGCGACAGGCAAACGCTGGGAGGTCGCACCCTTCGCGGGTGCGTGGATTGAAACGTCAAGGCGCGTCTATGCCACGGATGCATGCGCGGTCGCACCCTTCGCGGGTGCGTGGATTGAAACAATGAATCCTTTAACAATTGATAGTATAGTAATAGTCGCACCCTTCGCGGGTGCGTGGATTGAAACCAGGAAGATTTAATCATTGCTAAAAATTATATCGAGTCGCACCCTTCGCGGGTGCGTGGATTGAAACACTCACTGGGCCCCTGGTGTGATGGGCCTTAGCGACGTCGCACCCTTCGCGGGTGCGTGGATTGAAACGGAGAACTCGAGAGTCCAGCGGACGACCAGCCTGGTCGCACCCTTCGCGGGTGCGTGGATTGAAACTGCGCTGCAGCTCCGGAAAGGGCGGTGATCTTCTCGTCGCACCCTTCGCGGGTGCGTGGATTGAAACAAGCCCGGATGGTCGCGCCAGCTGCATCTCGACAAGGTCGCACCCTTCGCGGGTGCGTGGATTGAAACTCCTCTCCCCACTTGTCGATATAAGGCTTCATAAGTCGCACCCTTCGCGGGTGCGTGGATTGAAACAAGTACCACTATATCCGCGGGCACTACTACAACGAGTCGCACCCTTCGCGGGTGCGTGGATTGAAACATTGATGCCGGAAGTTTTGGTCCCTCCGGTATCAGGTCGCACCCTTCGCGGGTGCGTGGATTGAAACTTTAATTGCAGGGCGCTTACAAACGTGACTCTTGCAGTCGCACCCTTCGCGGGTGCGTGGATTGAAACGTTTATGAGGTCCCAGATGCAATACTTGATGAACTCGTCGCACCCTTCGCGGGTGCGTGGATTGAAACATGATGGATGGGTACATGCTGACGCGGTCCTCATGTCGCACCCTTCGCGGGTGCGTGGATTGAAACGCTCACATCCATATATTGTTCGATGCGGTTAACGAGTCGCACCCTTCGCGGGTGCGTGGATTGAAACGTAGATCTCCGTCGGCCTGGACTCCATGGCCCAGTCGCACCCTTCGCGGGTGCGTGGATTGAAACTTCCAATATCATCAGCCGGAGGACCAGCCGCACAAGTCGCACCCTTCGCGGGTGCGTGGATTGAAACGCCTTGGCGGCGGGGGTGAGGGCGTGAACAAACAAGTCGCACCCTTCGCGGGTGCGTGGATTGAAACGTGGATATCAAACACGGCGCCGATTTTGTCAAAATGTCGCACCCTTCGCGGGTGCGTGGATTGAAACTAAAACGGAATTCGAAACCCCTTAAAATTTTAGAAGTCGCACCCTTCGCGGGTGCGTGGATTGAAACGACGTGTGCCATAGATACGTCGGCGATTGTCAAGAAGTCGCACCCTTCGCGGGTGCGTGGATTGAAACCATGTACTTACTTAAGCCCGCCAAGGGCATAAAGTCGCACCCTTCGCGGGTGCGTGGATTGAAACCAATTATCGGGGATTTCCCCCATTATTTCAGCAGTGTCGCACCCTTCGCGGGTGCGTGGATTGAAACATGGAGCGCCAGAGGAAGGCGATGGGGGAGCGCGCGGTCGCACCCTTCGCGGGTGCGTGGATTGAAACATCACTTTGATGTACCGTTACGGCTCCACCCAGGCGTCGCACCCTTCGCGGGTGCGTGGATTGAAACATGGAGCGCCAGCGGAAGGCGATGGGGGAGCGCGGTCGCACCCTTCGCGGGTGCGTGGATTGAAACACAGTACGGCCGAAGGCCTACTACCTTTGATGACGTCGCACCCTTCGCGGGTGCGTGGATTGAAACCTCTCGTACTCCCAGTGATCGCTTGCCTCCTCGAGGTCGCACCCTTCGCGGGTGCGTGGATTGAAACCTCTCGTACTCCCAGTGATCGCTTGCCTCCTCGACGTCGCACCCTTCGCGGGTGCGTGGATTGAAACACCGAGTCTGCGGTAAGCGTCACGCTGACGACCGAGTCGCACCCTTCGCGGGTGCGTGGATTGAAACCGCCTCCGCCGGCCGGCGCCCCCCAGGTCGATCGAGTCGCACCCTTCGCGGGTGCGTGGATTGAAACATGGCGCCGACCGACTGCGACAGGCTCGACGTGAGGTCGCACCCTTCGCGGGTGCGTGGATTGAAATATATGCCTGGCAGTCCTGTTTCTCCGGCCCCCGAGCCACATCCTAACTGGTGCGTGAATTGAAAACAACGATAAATCATACTGATTCCGACTGGTCCTCAAGCCGTATATTACGCTGATGCGTGGATTGAAACGGGATTACCCCCGCCTACGCGGGAAATACATGATGGCCGTATTACTCAGATACGTGGATTGAAAAAAGAGCGTTGGCAAATATGATCTGACTCATTCAAGTTCAACAATGCCGTCTTACTGAACATGCCTATCCTGCATACGAAAACGGATAAACATTCCAGTTCTATCACAAATAATGGGCCAGCATATTATGAAATCAATAACAAAACCCCTGATGGGGCCCATTTTCGAATGAAATTGATTAGTAATACCGATCTGTTCTGCTGAAAAATTGATTGCTGAAGACCACGACATATTCCATGATTGCGAAGTATTGAGTAAAGGCTGTGATCCGGAGGGCAATTCTACCCGGCAAGCAGATGGCAGAATGCTCCGCCAATAAGAAGCAATATGGGGACTACGTAAGCAGACGACAAGTCTATCCTGTGCTTTACGTCGACAGATGGGATTGTATGATCTGCATATAAAATTTCTCGACGCGAAGAGGTAAATGACTTTGACTCTCAAAAAACCGTATGTCCATGGTTGACTGCTTTGCAGATACATGCCGTATCGAGCTCCGCCCCAGCAGATGCTCGGCCGATCCGCCGTTGTTCCGATACAATTTGTATTGTAGGTACTCCCAAATAGTATCCACAATCATGGTTGCTAATCCCATATTGGATGCTTGAAAATATTAATATTACAATTTAGTCATACCTTAATCACAATCACTGAGTGGTGAAGCATGAAAACAGCGATAGTTTACTCATCC
>Ga0256406_1002932_pt1 | contig 22616 bp, 18 predicted proteins | sample RumenRJG_03DNA_FD_185986 | JGI IMG/M metagenome (GOLD analysis project Ga0256406, IMG submission 185986) | Bovine rumen microbial communities from Lethbridge, Alberta, Canada - RJG_03 | ecosystem: Host-associated > Mammals > Digestive system > Stomach > Rumen | place: Canada: Alberta | collected... | reverse complement strand
AAGGGCAAAGGAAAGGTCTTTAACTGGCAGGCTGTTATGAACCAATTATTGATTGACGAACGTATGAGCAAACTAATCGCTAAATACGATTGGTTAATCTAAAAACACAAAATTCTTGACATCCCCGGCATTACCGTCTGTGTCGCCTTCGGCCTTCTCTGCATCCTCCTCATCCATTTCAAAGCCCCTGAAATCGTGGCCCTCTTCGTACCGGGAGAAACCGCCGTCATTGCCATGGGGAACGACTACTTCCAATCCTATGTGGCAGACTGCGCCATTGCCGGCATCCACTTCTGCTTCTCCGGCTATTTTGCAGCCTGCCGGGAAGCGGCCTTCTCCTTCATCCACAACGTGATTTCCATCTTCACTGTCCGCATCCCCGGCACCTATGCCGCCGCCCTCCTCTTCCCTTCCACCCTTTACCCCATGGGCATGGCCGCACCGGCAGGATCTCTTCTGTCTGTCATTATCTGTGTGTTCCTTTATAAAAAATATGTCAGGAAGCAGCCCGGCTGCAGAAAGAGCCGCTGACGCGGCTCCCGATTCTCCATTCCCCAGTCTAGGCTATCGACTATCGGCTGACGGCTTTCGGCTTTCCGCTGTCGGCTCCCGGCTTCCGATCCCCATCCCCCAGTCCCCAGCCCCCAATCCCGACCCCGATCCCAATCCCGATCCCATTCCCCAGTCCCCACTCCCCATCCCCCTCCCCATATATGCTATAATGAGAAAAGACATTCTGCAGAAGGATACTTTCAGGAAAATGGGCTGCAGCGTCTGATTTCTATGGAATGAAATACGGAAGGAGCAGATGTATGAAAAAAATCGTAGTCACTGTAATCGGTGCTGACCGTGTAGGCATTGTTGCCGGTGTTGCGGCAGCTTTGGCAAAGGAAAATATTAATATCCTCGACATTTCCCAAACCATTCTTGGCGATATTTTTGATATGGTCCTGATTTGCGACATGGAAAAGGCCAAAGGTTCCTTAAAGGAAGTCCAGGATGAACTGGGCGCCCTGGGAAAAGAACTGGGCGTCGATGTACGGGCCCAGCTGGCTGATATTTTCTATGCCATGCACCGTATCTGAAAGGGGGAGCCATGCTCGATATTGAAGAAATCCTGGCCACTGAGCGCATGTTTGACCAGAACAAACTGGACGTGCGCACCATTACCATGGGCATTTCCCTTTTAGGCTGCGTTTCCGATGATGAAAAGACCCTGAATCGCAAGATTTACGACACCATCTGCACCAAAGCCGAACATCTGACGGAAGTGAGCCATGATATTTCCAGAGAATACGGCGTGCCTATTATCAACCGCCGTATTTCCGTTACCCCTGTTTCCCTCATTGCCGGCGGCATCCCATCCAAAAGCTATGTGTCCATTGCAAAGACCCTGCAGAAAGCAGCCGATGAAGTAGGCGTAGACATTCTGGGTGGCTTCTCCGCCCTGGTAGACCGGGGCATGTCCTCGGCCGATAAAATCCTCATTGACTCCATTCCTGAAGCTCTGGCTTCCACAAAGAGCATCTGCAGCTCTGTCGCTGTAGGCTCCACCAAAGCCGGCATCAATATGGATGCTGTCAAACGCATGGGAGAAGTGGTGAAAGAGACAGCAGAACTCACCAAAGACCAGGATGCCTATGGCTGCACCAAGCTGGTGGAATTCTGCAACGCCGTAGAAGATAACCCCTTCATGGCCGGTGCTTTCCATGGCGTCACCCAGGGCGACACAGCCATCCATGTAGGCGTTTCCGGCCCCGGCGTGGTAAAGAGAGCCCTGGAAGACGTGAAAGGCGCTCCCCTGAACGTGGTAGCCCGCACCATTAAAAACACCGCCTTCATGATTACCCGTCTTGGACAGATGGTAGCCGAAGCTGCCACCGAAAGACTCCATGCCCCCTTCGGCATTATCGACCTTTCCCTGGCCCCCACCTCCGCCGTAGGCGACAGCGTGGCCCAGGTACTGGAAGAAATGGGCCTTGAAAGCTGCGGCGGTCCGGGAACTACAGCCGCCCTGGCCCTCCTGAATGATGCTGTGAAAAAAGGCGGCCTCATGGCCTCCTCCAGTGTAGGCGGCCTCTCCGGCGCCTTCATTCCGGTAAGCGAAGACCTGGGTATGATTCAGGCCGTAGAAAAAGGCAGCCTCTGCCTGGAAAAACTGGAAGCCATGACCTGTGTCTGCTCCGTAGGCCTTGACATGATTGCCATCCCCGGCGATACCCCGGCTTCCACCATCTCCGCCATCCTGGCTGACGAAGCAGCCATCGGCATGATCAATAACAAAACCACTGCCACCCGCCTCATCCCCGTACCGGGAAAGAAACCGGGCGACATGGTCCAGTTCGGCGGCCTCATGGGCTATGCCCCTGTTCTGGAAATCAACAAATTCCGGGCCGACGAATTCATCAACCGTGGCGGAAAGATTCCCGCCCCCATGAGATCCCTCACCAACTGATAGAGTATATAAAAAGGGGCTGTGAAAAAATGATAACCATTTTTCACAGCCCCTTTTGTATACATTCATTTTCACGGAAATTGACCAAATGGCAGTCTGCTGCCCGCCGACGGCTCCCGATCCCGATCCCGATCCCCGAATCCCCCACTCCCACCTTTTCAAATTCTCCTCTCCCCTGTATAATAGATACAATATATCTAACTATTTAAATAAGGAGACTCCTATGAAAACATTAAAATATATATCCTGGAACGTAAACGGACTTCGGGCCTGCATAAAAAAAGGCTTTATGGACGCTTTCAATGCCCTTGATGCAGACTGCTTCTGCCTGCAGGAAACCAAACTGCAGCCCCACCAGATCGAGCTGGACCTGCCGGGATATCACCAGTACTGGAACAGCGCCGTAAAGAAAGGGTACAGCGGTACCGCCATCTTCACAAAAGAAGAGCCCCTCTCCGTCACCTACGGCCTGGGCATCGAAGAACATGACCAGGAAGGAAGGCTCATTACCGCCGACTTCGGAAGCCACTACCTTCTCTGCTGCTATACCCCCAACAGCCAGCGGGGACTGGCGCGCCTTTCCTACCGCATGACCTGGGAAGAAGCTATGAAAGAATACATGACAAAACTGGCAAAAGAAAAGCCGGTGATCCTCTGCGGCGACCTGAACGTGGCCCACGAAGACATCGATATCGCCAACCCCGCCTCCAACCATAAAAATGCCGGCTTCACCGATGAAGAAAGAGGCCGTATGACAGACCTCCTTGCCGCCGGCTTCACCGACTCCTTCCGTCACCTCCATCCCGATGAAAAAGACGCCTACTCCTGGTGGAGCTACTTTGCCAAAGCCAGAGAAAGAAACGTGGGATGGAGAATCGATTACTTCCTCGTCTCCAGCGTATGGAAAGACCACATCAAAGGCGCCTCCATCCACTCCGATATACTGGGCAGCGACCACTGCCCAGTGGAACTGGACCTGGAATGCTGATATGAAAAAAGACCGCCGCGGCGGTCTTTTTTTGCGGGCAAGGGATCTAGCCGCCTGCCGGCGAAGATTGTATCTGTTTTCTCTCAAAGGGCGGCAGTTCCTTCGCCGCTTCAAATGAGAACGCACGTTTTTGGCAGGGGTTCTCACTCCATTTGACCTGCCCCCGAACGGGGCTATGTAGCGAGCGCCTATATACTCTCTTGCGCCCCACTGCTTGTCAGGGGGGAGAGGGCCACGCAGTGGCGAGGGGGGATTGCCGAAGGCACGCCGGAAGCCGTTAGCCGATAGCCGATAGCCGATAGCCGACAGCCGAGACCTCCCCTCCCCGTCATTTCGAGCGAAGCCGAGAAATCTCCCACCGCCATGTCACCTGCCGTAATTGGAGTATGTGCTGCAATCTGCGCTGTCATTCTGAAGTCTGATTGTCTGACGTCTCCCGTCAAAATGCCTCTGCCTCCCCAAATTTCTTACAATCTCATCTTTCCATCCACCATTCCTTATTCTCCAGGTACCAGCGGATAGTCTTCTTAATCCCATCAGCAAATTTCGTTTCCGGAAGCCATCCCAGTTCTTTATGGATCTTTGCGGGGTCAATGGCATATCTCCGGTCATGTCCTTTTCTATCCTTCACATAGGTGATAAGGCTTTCCGGTTTTCCCAGTTCTTTGAGGATAAGCCGCACAATGTCGATGTTTGCCATTTCATTATGGCCGCCGATATTGTAGACCTCCCCTACGGTACCTTGATGGATGATGAGGTCGATGGCCTTGCAGTGATCCTCTACATAGAGCCAGTCCCTTACGTTTTTCCCATCCCCATACACCGGAAGGGGCTTATCCTCCAGGGCGTTCATCATCATGAGGGGTATCAGCTTTTCCGGGAACTGGTAAGGTCCGTAGTTATTGCTGCAGCGGGAAATGGTCGCCGGCAGGCCGTAGGTACGATGATATGCACCCACCAGAAGATCCGCTCCTGCCTTGGAGCTGCTGTAGGGAGAGCTGGTATGAAGAGGCGTCTTTTCCGTGAAGAAAAGATCCGGCCTGTCCAAGGGCAGATCCCCATATACCTCGTCGGTGGATACCTGATGATACCGGCCGATGCCGTATTTCCTGCAGGCATCCATGAGGACGGAAGTACCGATAATATTCGTTTCCAGGAAAATTTCCGGATTCAGAATGGACCGGTCCACATGGGATTCCGCCGCAAAGTTCACCACCACATCCGGATGTTCTTCTTCAAAAAGCCCATACACCGCATCTCGGTCACAGATGTCCATTTTCACGAAGCGGAAATTAGGTGCATCCATGATAGGTGCAAGAGTCTTCAGGTCCCCTGCATAGGTCAGCTTATCCAGGCACACGATGCGGTAGTCCGGGTACTTCTTCAACATATAGAAAATAAAGTTGGATCCGATAAATCCGGCGCCGCCGGTTACTATGATGGTCATAATGTATGCTTCTTTTAATTTTAATTTTATCATTTTTTATTTATAGAATCGGGCTTTGGTCATCTTCATGGAAAAGGCTTTGTAATTCTATCATACGTCCCTTGCAAAGCACCATTTATTCAAGCTGCACTGTGCCTATAGTTTGTGCGTGGTGCCACTCTCCTGTGATGGTCCAATATTCATACGCGCTCAGCCAGGACAGAATCCAGGGGACTAGAGTCTTACCCCAAAGCATATCCTTACGGAGTTCATTACACTCTTTTCTACAGTCAAATACGCATAATTCCGGATATTTACCTGGATGCTTATGTGTATAAAGATGATGCGGCAATTTACCATTTACCTTTTCCAATTGGGGAGACAATAACCAGACATGTGGCCACTCTTCCGGACCACTTTCTATTCTCACCTTGTATTCGCAGCTTTCTGGACTTGGTTTTAAGACCATAATACAAGTCAACCTGCCATTCGCCAACTTTATGGATTGGATACAATTACTATAAAGATCCTTCAAGCAAACCAGTTGGCGAGGCAGACCAAGCCTGTTACCCGACTTATAGTTATGTCCCATAATGGTGAACCGCCGGTACTACGATGCTTCCCACAGGCGAAATCGTGCCTTTTTTCGAATCCACTTTCAAAATCCCCTGCTCCTGTTTGCGCTTGTTTTCTTCGGCCATTTCATTGTAGACCTGTACTACGACTTTTTCGCCGAGGACTTTCTTCAAATGTGCAGCTATCTCCATCATATCCATCTGCTTTAGCTTTTCTCGGTCAAAATCTTTTCGTGCTTCTTGCAGGAAATAATAAAAAGCACTTACCCTTTCCGGATGCTGGTTCCATTTGTTTGCCAAATTTTCCTCCGGATTGCAGGGGTCAGCTATAAAATACTGATTTCCCCGATGCTGAATATATTGATTTGCTTTTCCCAGGAACAACCCAATCGCGTCTAAAATGCTTTCACCATTATCATAGGATTTGGCTGCCAAAGTCGTGATAATGATGGAAACCGGTTTTAACTTTTCATCTTTCGACTCAAATTCTACATCCCGATACCGCTTGAGAATCTGTATGGCTTTCTGCAAAGGTGTCTTCAGTTTATGCCTCTTCAGTTTTTCAATTTTGGCATCTGCACGGAAAGCGCGATTATATTCCTCGAGCAAAGCCTTCCTTCTAATTTCACATCTTTCAAAAAACCACTTCTGATACTCTTTCGGATCACTTCTGATATATCTGTAAATCGCATACGGTTCGCGTTTGTCTGTAATCAAAAGCTTATTCTCCTGAATACATCCGGGCACGACGTCCGTATGGAATCCGGGGTGGGCATTATTTTCGACATGCCAGCAGCGACGCTTTTCCTCGATTTTCCCACCATTACAACCATACCTATTTTCCCGCAGATAGTCATCGAGCCAAGGCTTAACGACACCGCATTTCATTTCCATAGCATCCAGTCCATATTCCTCTTGAAAAGCAAGCACCCAATCCAGATCAAAATCGGCATCCTTGTTCCCTACAGGCAGCGGACGGACAACAGTTCCCAGCGCCATAGAACCCTGTGGGAAAATATCCACCTTATAATCTCTTCCTTCTTCATCAACTTTAGCTGCTATCCATTTACCTAAATTACGATATTCATCTTCCGCCTGTTTAAAAAGGTCATCGCCGATATCCAGATCTCTAGAAATACGGTTCAACACATCATCTATATATTTTTCTGTAGCCATTCAAACCTCCATTATTTCAAATCAATCTGCTCAGATTCATTGAAACATCGTTCCCCTTTCGAGGACTGATAGTACACATAGAGACGCCCGATGAAATCTCTTCCGCCTGTCTTGAAGACTTCATTCACGATTTCGTAAGTATTCCACGGATTCATCGTAGCAAAAATATGCAATTCATCCACCGACTCCGGCAGTTTTCTAACCTCATTTAATACCGACTCCACGAACTTCCGGCTATGCACCCGTGTCTTATCTTCCGAAGACCTGCTGATATACAAAGTCTTTCTGACAGCCACTGCTTTCGGAAGCTGCTTCTGTAAATCAATCCGGTATGTATCACTTAGAACTAAATTCATTTCGTAATCTTCTGGTCCCAACTTTCCTTTATAGAAAATTGAAATGTTTGAATTCGGCTCTTCTTCCCTATCGTGCGTTCCCTCCGTGTAGGAATATTGAGTAAACGGACTCTGCAATATGACCTTAAACTGCATAGGAATCGGCACGCGTATCAATTTACACTTTTCCACGCCCAACACATAATAGGCTGCCAAATATTCCCAGTAGGCATGCTCATGCAAGTACTTGAACCCGTTATTGCCATTCAAGGTATAGCCCCTGTTACTTTTTCTTATCCTAAGAATCAGCCAAGCATAAATAATAATCACAATGGCATCGGCAGGTAGTGTTGGAGATAATTCTAAATAATCTGCAAGAACTAAGAGAAGCTCTAACGAATCCGGTAGCAGCTCCTGATGTGGGCGAGTAGATTCCACCAACCAACTTCCCGGATTACAGTAGAAAGCGAAAGAGAGGAAAAGGGCCAATAATGCAAGGCACAGGAAAGCCTGAAAATACAATTTATTCCAATCCCTGACGGCCCTCATCCACTTCGTATCCATATTCCCTCCATTTGCACATCAAAATCTCTACCTTGATTGCCGTATTTCCTTAGCAGACAAGGATCCCGTCCTGCTCAGCCTTTTCAAAGAAGACATTGAAATTGCTGCAGCGTTTCAGAGAATTCGCCCCGGTTTCTATGAACTCCCAGCTTCCTGTATAATCATTCCCACCCAGGGCAATTTTGGGCGACTTGATAAAATGTACAAGCTGCTGCGGATTCTCTACCAGTATGTCTTCCAGCTGATTGGCCCACGAAACCTTCTCATCCCTTGAAGCATTCGGGACATTGTAGAACACGTGCTCCAGATTCATCGACATGTAGTAGAGCTCATACGGAATTGACCGATAAATCTTCGCGCATGTTCTCAGCCGGTTTACTTTGGCCTGCTTGAGATGGTTCCTATAGATGACACTCCCCGGATTACGGGCCCAGATACCACTCGCCGGGTCATAGTACACGCCTTTCCCGTAATCCGAAAGTTCAGGATTTCCAGTCATATCCAATACCTGCGTATCCGGGATAAAGGCGGCATCTGTATCGATGATCTGCACGACCTTGTAGAAATCCTTCGCCTCAAAATGCTGCCGGCCGGCAAAGTCTCTTACCCTATTTCCCACTTCTTTAACAATATCTGTCGTAGGGATATGAAAATCGGCGGTCAGATCTCCATCCATGATTTCAAACCGGATATCACTTTGACTGAGCAGCCGAGACATAGCCAGGCCCAGAGACGTCTTATCCGTCGCTCCTTCCACCAGGAAGAGCAGTACCTTTAGTCTCGATCTATGTGCCATGCCGGACCCTCCGTCTTATCAACCGGCCGGGTGATCCGCTTCAGCGCATACTCGATAGCCATGTTATTTGTTTTTTCATACAAGGACTCCGGCGTGCCTCCAAGCTGGATATCCCCGTAGTAGACAGACCGCAGGTTATTATTCGGCTTTATATTTTTCAGCCGGATATAACGATTTTGGGGATTGACCGTGGTGAAAACGATCGCTTTCTTTTGCAGCGTTTCTAATGGCCGCAGGTTGTGGGATGTAAAAATCAACTGCCCTTTTCCTGAACTTTCAAAAATAGCCAGAAGTTCTCCCAGAAGATATTCAAAAATCCCTGCATCAAGCTCATCCACCACCAGCGTAATTGACGGATCTGCATAGGCGGCAATAAACATATTCAATATAGCCACGATTTTCTTGATGCCTTCCGATTCATACCGGAGCGGGACTTTGCTATTGCTCCGGATGGATATTGCCTCAAGAGCCATTCCCTCTTTTCCATTCTTCATGACCTGCTCCCCCATGTCCTTCAGCTCCAGCTGCAGGTGAGGAATCAGCTCACCGAGGACAGGATTCATCTTGGCAATGACTTTCTTCAGCGGTTCATACAACTCTTTTGGAAGTACCGTCGGTTTATCCAACCGGAAAAAGACCACCCCTGCAGCCAACCGTTTATTCTTCTTATTTTCCACGCGGAAATAAAGCGGCAGTCCGGCATTCATATTTATCGGCCCCCATCCCCGCGTATCGATGACGTACAGATACCTCCGTCCATAGGCCTGCAAAGCCTTGAAAATACGGCCCAGCACAGTCCCGCCATTTCCCGCAAGCAGTGGAAACGCATCCGTCGAAAAGAAGAAAGAAGTATACTGCCTCCTCGCAAGCCTCTTTGCTACCAGCAGATTGATCAGCCGGTCATTCTTCTCGCCAATGATTTCCTTCGCCAGTTTTTGTGGAGAAAAGACAATTTCCTTACCCTGGTCCTGTGCAATCAGCCTATGCTTCTTTTCCCACTTCGTGCCATCAAAAGCGGAAACCTTCAATTCCTCCTGGCTGACATAGACCCCGGGTCCCTTTTCGCCATCTTCTGCATTCCCATCCATTTTCTCTTTCGTAAGCATCACCTTATATTCCGTGTAATACATAGTCCCGCTCACAGACAGCTGAAATGCCGCCATCATCCCGGCTTCCTCTTTTCCTTCCGTAATATAGGGTAACGCTTCATCCCGAAGAGAATGACCGTTTAAAATCTTCTTCAGCAGCCCCATGGCATGAACAAAGGTCGTCTTGCCCGATCCATTCTGTCCATAAATGCCCAAAACATCTGCTTTAAAATCTACCGGCTCATTATTATCCCTTGGGGAAATCGTAATCGTGCCATACTCGACATTCTGCAGATTAAAAATATCCACTCTTTTCAATCTGATCCAGTCCATCATTTCCACCACCCACTTCCTTTTTCATAGAGTACCACGATAAAAGAGCTCAGTCAATAAAATCGTAACAAAATGTTACGATTTTATTGACTGAGCTCTTCCAATTTGCTTCTCAGAGAAAGCATCAGTGAAAAAAATTTCACTAAAATATACACAAGCCGAATGGGTAGCTAGTGGCTAGCAGCTGGTAGCCAGGTGAACGCGCTAGCGGCGAAAAAGAAAGAGTCGAGAGTTGAGTTTTGAGAGCCCCGGTCCCGCGTCGAAGCCGCTAGTCGTCAGCCTCCTTCCATCGAGTAGGAGGCGGGCTTCGGCCCGCCGACCTCTCACACCACCGTACGTACCGTTCGGTATACGGCGGTTCTTTAGTTTTCGCATTCCTGCTTATGCAAGTCTGCGATGATGTTGTTGTGTTCAGCAATCCTCACATGGATGGGCACTCCGGCATATCCTTGCTGTTCCGCAGCTGCTTTCTGCCAGTAGTCTTCTTTCTGAAGTTGTCTGCCTTTAAGCCCATGGTTGGTTACTTTCATTGACTAACATCTCCTAAAGTTCGGCCCTTCCCAGATGCCTATGAGCCATCTGGTACTATGGCCTCTGCTGACTTCTCACGGCAAATCTTATTTCAACCACAGCACAGCCCAGTCCAGTAAATACAGCCTTATTCTGCTGTGTCCGTGAGACCTCCCCAGGTAAGAACGCACTCTTTCTCTCCATATATCCGCCACATGTACTCTGCAGGATTCCGTACAGCTATGGGATTTCAGTTTGTCGAGCAACCTTATCCATCCTGCCGTAGCCTTATGTGGTTCTTGTACATCGGACCGGAGATTTGCCTGCACCTTCCTTCAGATTCCACCTCACGATGGACACCCTTGGTGTTCGGCTATGACCTTCCCGCTGTCGGGCGGTCTAGGGACTTTCACCCTTAAGAGTGCGCCCATGCTGGGCACACTCGGAAAGGCGAGGGTCCTGCAGAGGACCCTCGAGTCGGGTCTAAGTGGGCGCCTCTACTGCACAATAAGGTGCCTTCCTTTTGTGACCCGACGGTGGCGCCGCCAGGCGACGGAGGTTAGCTGAGGGGAAACGCCGTAGGCTGATTCCATGCGGCGCCAGCCACTGACAACAGTCCCCTTTCTCAAAGGGGGATGTCTGCGCTAGCAGACAGAGGGATTCTAGTGGGCTTACACACTTAGCATTTTAAATGCTCGATTGGCATAATTCCTACAGAATCCCTCACCCCGGTGGGGAGCTCCCTTTGAAAAAGGGAGCCTGCTGCACAGTCAATTGGAACGTTATTTGTGCAGAGTCATTAGGGGCCCATCTGCGGCTTCGCCGCTACTGGGCATAATACTGCGTCACTTCCCAATTTGTGCGCCGCCACCTTTGCGGCGAAGCCTCAGATGGAATTCTGTTGAAAGCGCCGCAGGCTGGACCTCAACTCTCAAATCTCAAATCTCAAATCTTTCTTTTCCGCCGCAGGCTGTTCAGCTTTCCTGGCCGCTAACAGCTAGCAGCTAAAAGCCCCCATCCGTTCGCACGCCGCTCAGCCACATGCCAATCGGCCCGCAGGGCCTGTCCGCCCAGCTGACAGCTGCCTTGTCTCTAACCACATTAAATACCTGCTGCAACCAAACCGTAAACACGCCAATAAGACCCGGTGTCCGTATACTGCAAGAATTTGTCCAGTGAATCAGGCGCCGGCGTAAGGATGGAAACCGAAGTTTCTCCAAAAGCCGAACTAGTCGTCAAAGAGGCAAAAGCATGAGCCAGTATAAAGTCCTTGGGTCTTATGGTGTTTTTTTGCATTTCATTGTCATGAATCCGGATTACATAACATGGTGCGAGGATCGAGATCGAGAGGAATTGCGGCAGAGCCACTGGCCTGCTCGGTCTCGGTACAGGCCCCACTTCCCTATTCAGCTGAATCGGTGAGAAGCGTTCAGGGTGATATCCATATCCGGCCGGTCTTGGCAGCTGCTTCCCTTTTGCTAGCACTGGGGAATATACTGACCGGCCTTCTATGCTGCAGGTCCCTGATTTACTTCTCTACTATATACATACCGCGAAGTTGCATTTTGTAAACATGAAAATATAAATTTTATCATTAGAATTTTATGAGACGAAATCGTAAACCTTAAGTGTGTAATAGATAGTGGACCTGGAACAGAAAATCCAGCACTATTTGCTATACGTAACAACACCCGCAAAACCGGACCTCCAGCTGTTTGCCCTCACCCCCGGTTCCTTCAACGTACAGCTGGGCTCCCTCAATGATAGTGACTCCCTCTTCTACGGCAGTGGAGAGGAACGAAAGGTCAATGTGCTCTATAAGTCGGGCATCCGCCTTCTTCATATCATGGACTCCCTCCATAAGAAAGAAGATCCCGTCCGGCATCTGGCAGAAGAGAATGATGAAATTCTGGAATCCATCAGGTCCATATATGAGACCATGGACACCGCCAACCTGTCCCTGGATATCAGCTGGAATTACCATCCCATATACGACACCTTCTCCATTTCCCATGAAGAAACAGCCCCCATCGCCAGGGCCATAGAAACCTACATGAAGCACCGGCAGGAAACAGAAACAGACCAGCTCCTCACCGGCACCATCACCAGCGTGGACGTGAAGAAATACATCATCCGCCTGCAGAAGAAGGACGGTACCCCATTACCCATTAAATTCCGAAAAGAAGACCTCCCCGTCCTCATGGCCCAGGACGTGAACCCATTATATCCTCAAGAATACAGGATTCACGTACGCTGCGAGACAAAACCCATGAAAAAATGTACATGGCAGTTTAAGTGATTTGAAGAAAACTGAATAGAAAATGCAAAAGTCCGAATAGCTGCGGAGTAATAACTCCATAGCCGTCGGACTTTTTTAGTGGATATGAGGGGATTGCTGAGACAAATGGGATGACGGGTCAAGGTGGACTAAAACAGGTTGCCGGGCTTACAGTTTACAGCTTGCAGCTTACCGCTATCCGCTTACCGCTGACCGAAATCTGGCATAAAATAAAATTCTTATAGTGCCGCCTTATGGGTTCTCATCACAGTTGCAACTCTCGCCTGAAGTTCCACCCCCCACTCAATCGGCCGGGCTTTGAAAAGAATGCGCTTTATTGTGCAGTAAGAGCACCACATCCTTTCAGTGGAACAAGTGGAAATAACTCCACATATCCATTGTACAAAGACATCAGGTGGCTCTCTAGCGCGGATTCAAACAAAAATCGCAGTGGCTCTCTCCAACGGAACGGGTGGCTCTCAGTCGCAGATTGGGTGGCTCTCTGAACGCGGAATACTCACAAAATCTGCAGAACGTCCGGTGCACCTCGGCGAATAAGCAGTACACTTTCCGCGGAAAGGCGGTACTTCTCTTTCTCACAACTCTCCAATACGGGCTAAACAAAAATTACAATGATTCTCGTCACCGGACCTGGGTAGTCCTCGCCACCAAAACAGGAACCCTCTGAGAGGGTAATACTAGCAAAAATATTGTTCATGCTTATTGTAGGTTATGCAAAGTATTTAAAGTATATTTTCACCAACTCATCGTTCAAACCATTTTCAAGATACGCGGCTTTAAGCCGTTCAGCAATATTAGTCTTCAAGGACTGATTTTTCTCTATTTCTTTCAATACATTTACTGGACATAAAGATACCCACTTAGGCTCAAACTTTTCAAAGGCTTTATCATCATTCATATGAAGCAGCCAATACCCAGCATCCAAAGAAATAAGACTGCAAATCCTACTAAGCCGTTCGGTGTTAAGAAACTTACCATCCTTCGCCAGGTAAATGAAGTCATAGATGCAGTTGATTACATCCGTATCCTTTGAACTATGAGAGCCTTTTTCTCGGCTTTTGACGAAGCTTTCTCCCCATTCTTCTAAGTTTTTAAGGCAAATATCTTCAACCTTGCGATCGTTTTCAAATATATTGTTTCTTATACACGTCGCATATATCCGGCATTCTTCTATTTTTCCAGACAATTCACGTTTCCACTTTTGAAACCATAACTGAATTGGTTCTTTGACTTGTTTTGAACAATAGGGATAACAGCTTGCCCAAAAGCTGGCCTTAAACTGATCCTGTAAAGAAGACAAAAGTGACTCTTTAACTTCATTGACATTTGAGTATTCACTTCCACAATCTTGAAGAATAGAGAAAATGGTACCACATATTGCAGTAATAATGGATAGCTCATAATCCCGATTACATTTCGGCAGTATTTGCATTATATTGCTAATAAATCTACAAAGTAACGTGATAATTCCCAATTTCCCTTCGGAAACCTTCTGGTCCTTTACTGCTTGCAAGAAATAATAGGCATGAATACCATTTACCCTTACATCATTAACATTCTGCATATGATGAAACAAAGTTTTTATAACCTTCTTAACCAAGGACTCTGACAAATCAAAATGACTGCAAAGAGCCAAAAGCGAATTAAAATAATGCCTTTGTAAACGTATCTTATCAGGTTCTACTGATAGATTAAACGCCACCGATTCTACATATTTTAATGCATTTTCAGAAATCGGCACATGTTCACAATTACCCAAAATCTTTTGTATCTCATCTGCATCTAAAAAACGAATTGCTAAAAGTACCTCTAAAGGTCGTATTTGCTGTTCATGGATATTAACAATTTGGGGTGCATTAGGATTAATACTGTTTTCTTCCTGCATTTTATCTTTGATCAAGGCTGACTTGATCAGAGCAGCCGCTGACCATTTATACACATTCGTAGCCTCAGCATATTCATAGGCGAGTAAGTGATTTCGTTCCTGATAATTATAAAAAGCTAGAATATCCTCTCTTAACTTTATATAGGCTGGAGTTCCAATATATAAAATAAAAGGAGTATCGGCTTCTTCCTGTACTTTTTTAGAGTTCTTCACTACATCCTGAAGTATATGGTAAACCAGCTGGAAAGAATAAAGTGCTTTCAAAAAATCCTTTCCTTCATTTCCTGATTCCCCATACTCATCTGTTAAATCCGGAATATTTGAGAAAATCTGATCCAAATCGATTCTGTCTGTTTCTCTCTTTATTGCATCTCGATTTATACTTGAAATAGACTGACCCACCTTCATTGTATATCCAATCGACTGACCAATATAATATTGATTACATTTAGCAATAAAATACTTTGCATAATTGGGCTGCTTAAAATATCCCGCAGCTGCAGCTTTAGATAAATTATATGCTTTTAAATCCTCTCCAAGGAAATATTCAACATGTGCCTGTCTTAGACATACATCCGGATTCAAAGAAGTCAGGAATTTTCCATCTGCCTCTTTTATGTCCATTAATTTTTTAAAGTTGAAATGGTCAATAGCATCTGCTACAATCTCTTCGTCCACACTATTTTTGCTCTTACGAAATGGAATGAATATCTCTTCTTTTGGACTTACATTAACAAGAAATCCTTTATAGCCGGTTTGGGCAAAAACAGATAAAAGAACTTTACTTTGCTCTATTTCTGCATCGGTTAGTTTTAAACGAAAATCACTGTCATGTGCTTCTTGCTCAAAATGTTGTGCTTTATCTATTTGCTGATACCATTGTGTATTTTGGACTGCCTCTCTACCATAATAATTATTACCCACTAAGCTGTTGGCCATATAGCACAATTGAAAATATTGTACGACAGCAGAGTTTGCACCATTTTCGCTTTTCAGTCCAGCTTTTTCCAAATTCAAATAATCATCACCAACATAAGGTCCGCAAATAACATAACCGTCAGGTTTATCAGAGTCTGAACTTTCGAAAACATTAATTTCAGGATTATCGCTTTTTTCTTTTTCATCATAATCTTGCAAAGAAATTTTTTGAATAGAGAACCCGCATCCTCTTAGCTTTTCTCTAACATCATGTTCATAAGGCTGCTGTACATAATAATATCCTCCAAGTTTCCGGTATACTTCCGTCAGCAGACTCTCACTTTCATTTTGCAAAATCCAATCCAGTGCATTTTCCAGTATTGTTGTCTTATTTACCACGTCTCTATTACATGGAAGCTGCGCAGCATAAATGACACGTATGCCAAAATTTTTAAAATAATCTGCTTCAATAGGATTATATTCTCCTACACTAATCATATAAGCCTGCTGGGAATCCTCCCGCAAAATATCTTTTAGTAATGAAAAAATCTGCTTTACGTCCGGATCACTAAAACTATAACCAATAAACAGAATTGTCTTCGTTCCTGCTAGTGAAACTATATAATTTTTTATCAGCCTGAAGTTCCGCTCAAAATTCAAGTAGTCATCTTCTTTAAGCACAAAATTATCATGTTCAAAATCCCCATGCATCTTAATAAGTTCTTTTCCATGTTTGTAGGGAAGTTCTTTATCAATACTAACGACATGACGAATCTCATTTTCTGCTCGACACGCCTGTTCAATCAAGTGATCATAATTCGTCGTAACAATAGTGTCTGCCTGAAAAGAAATAATCTTATGATGAATTTCCTGCTCCTGCAAATGGATTTTATATTTAAAAATACGGCGCATCAACTCCGTATAATCCTTTTTCCCTCTTTCATTATAATAATACTGCGGAACTTTCAAGGTATCTTCCGAGCCAGGCTGTATATTAAGCTTCGACGCAATCTGAGACACAGCATTATTCCAACTGGGCATACCGGCATCTAATGAAGTCCCAGCCCCCACGAAAAGGACAAGATTATTCTCCACCATAGCTTTACGTATCTGCCGTCGAGATTCAATATAAGAATCAAGTAAAAATGCCGACTTTTCTTTCTTCATACTATGGCTACCTCCTATCAGATATGGCCAGATTTACTTTATACTATCCCATCAGAGAAATCTATCTGTAAACTATATATTGAGAGAAATCATTACGATCATGTAATAGACTACTATTTCAGCTATTATTTCATTATAAAGTATAGAAAAGAAGATTTTCCCACATAGACTTAAAAGGGATAGATCCCTGCTATAGTGCCTTCATAGGCTATTGCCAGGAAGAAGAAGTACATGAGCGCCCCACGTGGAAAGAAGTGAGCTCTTTCATGGCTATATGACAACTCACACGGCTCTCAGAAGCAAGAGCCGCCTCATTTGCCCGTCTTGCAGCGTCCAGTATGCAGCTCATGGGCACTGGCCCAGTGGCGTCCTTTTCATTGCACTCCACTTCCACGTCCCGTTCCGGTTCCTTCACCGAAATGAACTGGACCAGCCTATTCTCCTGTCCCCGCTGGTGCTCCTGAGTAAGGGAATGCATGTCCGTGACTTAAAAATAGTGAATAAGTCGGAGCGCTCCAAGCGACTTCGCATCCAGTAAGTCTCTTCACTATCTTCCTGACTCTCAGTTGCGAATTAGATGGCTCTGAAGCTAAGTAACAATAAAGTCTATAGAATCTCCGTCCGATACATTGCAACATATAAGTGGTACACTTTCCGCGAGTAGGCCGTTCACCCAAGGTTGAATATTCACTTAAACCAAGTCACAATCCCCAAGTACCTAAAATGGAGTACGCCTCTTTATTTTTAGTTCAATGTTCCCCATATAGGAAAATATTATGTATTCCTTTCAATGTAATTTCCCCAGCCTTCAGCCTCTGGTAGTAACCCATGTAGTCCACAACTGGAACATTTATCACAATCTTTCCGGGAAAATCGTACTCTTTCTCGAGCCCTGCCAAGGTCTTGTTAACCTGCTGCACGATGTAGTCAATCATCTTTCGTTTCATTATTCGGAAGTGGCAGGTACGCCAAATCAGGTGAAAATCACTCATCAGCTTAGAACGATCCACAGGATATCCTACATAGAAAATATCTTTCGTCGCTTGTATTATCGTCATTTCCCGATTCCGGACCTTCTCATTGAAGTTATACCCGGGCTTTGGGTGCTGTACGTTTTCCATCTCGTCACTAATCTGAGGAAGTCCGCGAATCTTTTTGAAAGCCGCTGTAAAGAGGTCTTTCGGCAGCCCGGCGCCTTCCAACGATAGCGGCACGAGGCAATGGGCGTCTACTTTGAAATCGACCGGCTTACCTTCCCATGTAATAGAGGTAAATTCTGTCTCTTCCATTCCCTCCTCCTTCAACTGGGCATGCAGGAGGAGAAACCGGACACTGCAGACGTTATTTCCTTCATCAAGCCCCAATCGGATTTCCAGCCAGGCGCGACCGTGGAAAACGAGGGCTCGGACAGTTTCGCGGATGATATTGCCAAAAGTATAGTTGAAATCTTCCCCACCATGCATATATAATTGGCACAGTTTACGTGATTCCGTTTCATCCGTTTGTTCTTCACAGCCCTTGATGGAGAAGAGGTCTCCCTTCACTCTTAGTGCCCGTAAGCTGAGTGGCTCGCTGAGATCATCTACGATTCCCCGGATAAGATTACTGTTTTCATCAAAGGGCCCTTCGTAAGCCAGTTTTTCCAATACGGTAGGCTCTCCCAAGAGATAAATATCCGGCAATTCCGGTATTTCTTTCACCATTTTCGACCTGTTCATCACTCATCCACCTCCCATCGTCTATGGCTCTTGTACTGTTTCTCCGCCGGCACTGCTTTATTCAAGACTGTAATAGGATAAAGTTCATCGACAGCATCCACATCAATCAGGCAGCGCCCACTCATCACTTGGATGCAGTTCTCCAGCACCGGATTCCTTTTTCTTTTTTCCGCTTTTCCCAAAAGAGGAAACGCATGGCGGTGAAGAATTTCTTCAAATACGGGCAATCTCCCTATGGCCTTATCCATTTTCTGCCTCCAGTCAAAGCGTATTTCATCACCATCCGTAAGCCTGCCTGAGTCATTTTTCCAAAAAACAAAATGCAGCAGCAGCTCCCTATCCATCTCCGGCGCACCGGCAGCTTCAACGGTTTCTCTCCACCGTTTATCTCCTACTGCTTCGCTCCAAAGCAGTGCATAGCCACTAATGGCAATAAAATTAATAATGGGCCGGTTCACCTGGTCCATTACCCATAATGGATTCCGGTCTTTCGTCTCAATTGTATGCACAATAAACCAGGCATAAGAAGTGACGATTTCCTTATAAGTAGCATAGGCCTTGGTAAAACTTGAAAAATCATTTTCAGCAATGCACTCTATAAGCCACTCATCCTCCATGCCCACAAGTCCCCCAAGAAGAGTCGTATCCTTTTGTAGCCACCAGGTATATTTATCACGATCCTCCAACAGATGCTGGAGAATAGGCAGCCGCATTTCTGCGATTTCACCTGCCAGCACTTTCCACTGATGGCTATAATCCAACTTCTTTTCCATCCATGGATAGGTCACCTCATCCTTGCAATATGTCCGACATTGTATCTTTGCCTGGTCAATTTCCATTTCGAGCAGCTTACATTTGCTGTGATATTCCCGCATACGGAGAAGAAGGTAAGCTGCCGCCACATATTCATTCCGCCTATAGACGGCATCCAGCATTTGCTTCATCCGTTGCGGCTCTACAACACAGGCATCCGCCTTGATCGCATCCAACTTTTCAAAGATTGTCTTTGCATGATACTGCCTGATAAACCAATCCGGCGTTAGTGTCTCCCCAGTCACTATCATTTCATTATTGATTTGATCTAGAAAAAATCTGCACTCCTCCACATTAGAAAATGGCGCCTTCCGGAAATCCACTTTTCTGAAATCCTTGCATGATGACACATAGGAGACAATGGCATCCACATCCATTTTCTCAATACTCTTCCGTACCCCGAGCACATAGGATACATATAGAAACCCGATATTCTCCGTCGTCACGATTATAGACTCGCTCTTTTCCGTTAGCCCCCAGACTGTAATCCATTCCTTTTGGATATCATAAATCCTATCTGCCACGAAACTGCACGATGACAATGGAGCCCCGACTGCCAGATAATTTCCTAAAAATTTGAAATACTCCTTTCGGTAAGTCCAATTATCGTTTTGCGATAACCGCGGAATCCCCCTGCCATTGATAGTATGAATCCACTGCTCTAGAAAATAATAATTTTTCTCTCTTTGGTCCCAAGCCACACCACCAAGCTGCACCGCGATCTTTTTCTGATATCCCGGTAATTCATACCACTCCGGCTTCACCTGCCTCTGTGGGAACCAGACCGAATCATAAGGAATTCTCTCCTTGATTGTCATATAGTGCCATACCAGCACAACATTGCTGCACATGAAAACAAGAAGTGACGCTTCCGAGAAATCTCCTGATGAAATGGCATTTTTCTCCATTATGTCCATGACCCGCAGACTCCTTGCTACAGCCCCACGGATATTTGCTATGCCCTCTCCCTCAGCCAGTGAGGTTCCATTTTCTATCAAATACAGAGAATGAAAAATATCCTCATACTCCCGCTTCAATAGCTTGAATGCATCCGTCAACGCCAACGACTTCTGCCCCAGCTCTCCAAAAACTAAGATAATCAAAACAGTAAAAAAGCCCCAGAAACCCGTAAGCAGGTACGAAGTCTCTGGCACTTTCCATAGATGATAAATGAAGCAGAACGAATAAACGATATAGTACAAGACCACACGCACCCCGGCGCCGGTAATGAAACTATTCATAAAGAGATCGAAAACCTCATTCGGCGCACGGGAATACCGGGCTGAAAAAACAGCGGCGATATTCGAGCAATATAACGCTAGAAACACCCCGGCCACGCTGATGCCTGCCGCAACTATAGCGATGAAATCACTTGCCTTGATATCAAGCGCCCAGCCCAAAAGACCATTTGCCCACTCCAGCCCATACAGGATTCCAACCGAAACGCCCAGGGCAATCAGCGCAGAAATAAATACATGCTTCAATAATTCCCAATACGACTTCCCATGCTGAAGCCATAAGAAACCATGAAATGCCTTCCCCTTGACCCCGTTTGCCTTCTGCCGGAATATATACCTGTGCTTCTGCCAATCCATCTCCGTTCACCTCTTTCCAATAATTCAAGAAAAATTTGGGGTTATTTAGATATCATTTTAGAGTCATTATCCATTTTGTAAATAGCCTGAATAACTCCACCAATTTAATGAAAGTTCACTATTCAATAATTTCGAAATGGGCCAGCCAACCTCTCTATAGCATCTAAATGCTTGTTTATTTAATTATACCATATGTTATATCCCCTTAATTTTACTTATCTTCTTTCTAAAAACCCATCCATCTGACGTTTGACTACCTATCAGCTGTAAGTACACACGAAAAAGAGGGAATGGCGCATGCAGGCCACCGGCTTCGCCGCCGGAGGTTCTCTTCCCTCTTTCCTCTTCTCTCTTCACTTATAAAATTACTTCTCTCCCAAAATATACTCCCTCAGATCCTCATGGAGTATCTTCTTATAATCCTCCACCCCAGGCTGATCATAGGCGTTCACGTTCGACAGCGCCCCTTCGTAGGCGATGGCGAGGAAGAAGAAGTACATGAGCGCCCCCACGTGGAAAGGAGTGAGCCGTTCCATGGTAATGTGGCAGCTCATGCGGCCTTCCGAGGCCAGGGCTTCCTCGTTCGCCCGGCGGGCGGCGTCCAGCATGCGGCTCATAGGCACGGGACCGGTGGCATCCTTTTCATTGCACTCCACTTCCACATCCCTTGTCGGTTCCTTCACCGAAATGAACTGGACCAGCTTATTCTTCTGTCCCTGCTGGTGTTCCTGGGTGAGGGAATGCATGTCCGTGGTTCCCACCGAAGCCACCGGAGTCCTTCCGTTGTACACTTCGTGGCCATCCATGTCATACTTCTTTCCCAAAGACTCCCCGAGGAGCTGGGCGTACCACCAGCCCAAGGACCGCAGCTTGTCGCCGTAGGGCATGATGATTTCCGTGGCAATGCCGTAGTCCTTCATGGCGATATACTTCAGCGCCCCCAGGAGGAGCGCCGTGTTCTTATCAATTTCCTTGCTCCGACAGGCCTCTTCCACCATGGCCGCCCCTTTGAGAAAACTATGGATATCCACGCCCGTGAGCATACCAAAGACCAGGCCCACCTGGGAGAACACGCTGAACCGGCCGCCGATGCCGTCGGGCACCGTAAAGCAGGGAAAGTGTTCTTTCGCTGCCAGAGGCCGGATTTGCCCCTTCTCCTTGTCCGTAATGGCCATGAGATGGATATCGCAGATAGAATCAAGCAGTTTTTTCAGCCCCCGTACGGCTGTCACCGGCTCGATGGTAGTGCCTGACTTAGAAATCACAAGGAAAAGCACCTTCATCCGGCGTTTGGCAATCCGCCCGGCTTCCCTTTTGATGCAGGAAGCCAGCTCCGTAAGGCTCACTGGGTCCACATTCTGACCAGAAAAATAAATCTGGGGATATCCTTTCCGCTCTTCTTTAGTCAGCTGGTTCCAGTAGGGACCGCAGAAAAGATCAAAGAGCACCTGATTTCCCAGATAGGACCCGCCGATACCGATGGAAACGACTGCATCATAGTCTTTGGCTTCCCCTCGAAGTCGAAGGAGCGCCTTTCTTTCTTCTTTGGAAATCAGCACCTCTTCCTTGAGCAGATATGGCAAATGGGGAAAGAGGACCTGACTTCCATCCGGTCCCTTCCCACTCTGCCTCAGTTTAGATACATCCTTGGCCGCTCTCCTGATCTGCCTGCTATAAGTGTCTAAGTCCTCACGCTTCACACTCCACCGGTTTCCCAAAAGATGCTTGATGTCAACAAAAAGTTCATTTCCAATATTCATACTGCCACCATACTCAAACTATTTATATTCCCATTTCATACTGCTAGTCCCGTATCTGAACTCTGCTTTTTTCAAAATTACAGAGGAAGCGATTTCAAATATTCCCGAAATCCTTCTCCCAGGTCTTCCCGCCGGAGAGCAAACTCCACCACCGCTTTCAGATACCCCAGCTTATTGCCTGTATCATATCGCTTGCCGGTAAAATTATAGGCATA
>Ga0256406_1002931_pt1 | contig 22622 bp, 14 predicted proteins | sample RumenRJG_03DNA_FD_185986 | JGI IMG/M metagenome (GOLD analysis project Ga0256406, IMG submission 185986) | Bovine rumen microbial communities from Lethbridge, Alberta, Canada - RJG_03 | ecosystem: Host-associated > Mammals > Digestive system > Stomach > Rumen | place: Canada: Alberta | collected... | reverse complement strand
GCAGCAAGGAAGAAACATACACGAACCCAGCCAACAACGCAAACCCACCCCCAACCAACACCCCCAAACCCCTACAAAACACTAACCACCCACGGCGTGTCGCAAACCACCCAAAACACCAACCAAACACCACCCAAAACCCAAGAAAACCACCCAGACACCCAAAAACAACCCAACAAACACCCAACACCGGCGTGTCACAACACTGCAGGCCACCTCCAAGCCACCACATAACCGAGTTCCCCGTCACAAACCGTCCATCAGAATCGTCCATCGTCGAAAACCGCCACCTACACCCCGAACCATCTCCTGCCCCACACCCCGCCCATGGCACCCCTTCCCATCGCAAAGCGTTCTCTCCCGAACTCCCGAACAATCCCATGCGCAACTCGTGGGACAAAGGCCAGTGGTCGTGTGAGAATCGTATATGGCTGATGAAGGGGCCACTTACGACGGAGGGGTTATGAAGAATCCAGACAACACGCCGTTTGCAGACGCGAACGGCTCGAACAACAACAATCCACAGGGCGCCGCCGACGCCAACGCGACGCACACCACAGACACGACCATTGTCGCGGCCACGATGGGATCGTCCGCCCAGGCCGAAGCAGACGACCCCGCGAGCGCCGAGACTTCCGCACCCACGAGCGCGGGCGCCAGCGCAACCGCACCAACCGCAGCCGCCCCGCGCCGCCGGTGGACGAAAACGCTGATCGCCGTCCCGATCCTCGTCGCACTGCTCGTCGCCTGCGGATGCGCGTGGGCATGGCAGACACGGTGGCGCAGCATCGCGGTGACAGTGAACGGACAGCGCCTCGAGATCTCCGCGGGCATGACCGTGCAACAGCTCATGAGCGCCAACGGCGATTTCAATGCCCGCCCCGGCAAGCTGCTCGCGCTCGACGGCACCGTGCTGAATGACAACGGCGGCGATCCGGCCTCCTTCACGATCGACAACCGCCAGGTCTCCCCCGCTGATTGGAACAGCACGCGCCTGCCGGGCGACGCGACGGTGGCGGTGGCGTCCGGCGCCGACGTGACCGAGTGCCATTCGACCGAATACGAGACGGTTCCGCGCGGCGTGTCCGTGAACGTCACCGGCGGCGTGGTGCAGATGGTGCAGTCGCGCGGCAAGGACGGCAAGCGCGAGGTCTGGGTCGGCGACGTCTCCGGGCAGCGCGTGGAGAAGGACGTGGTCGAGCAGCCTCAGGATGCGCAGGTGGTCGGCGTGTCGCCGCATCCGGAGGGGCGCAACGTCATCGCGCTGACCTTCGACGACGGACCGAGCCAGCAGTACACCGGTCCGATCCTCGACATCCTCAAGGACAAGGGCGTGAAGGCGACGTTCTTCGACGTGGGCACGTATTCGCTGGCGTATCCCGACGAGGAGAAGCGCATGATGGCCGAGGGCCACGAGGTGGCGAGCCACAGCAACACGCATGCGTATCTGCCGGGGCTTTCGCGCGACGAGCTGCGCTCGGAGCTCAGCGCCGGGTTGCAGAACATGCAGCAGGCGTCGGGCGTGAGCACGCGCATGATCCGCGCCCCGTACGGCGCGTTCACAGCAGACCAGTGGAAGGACGCGTACGACCTCATCGACTACAACGTGATCTGGAGCGTCGACACCAAGGACTGGGAGCTCCCTGGCGCGCAGGCGATCCGCAGTGCGGCCGTCTCGGGCGCGTACAACGGCGCGGTGATCCTCATGCACGACGGCGGCGGCAACCGCGACGAGGATGTGGCCGCGCTGCCTGGCATCATCGACGACCTCAAGGGGCAGGGATACGAGTTCGTGACGATCAGCGAGCTGCTGCAGATGGCCGGCGCGAGCGCCGCGCCCACGGAGGGCGACGGCGCGGCGAGCGACAGCGGCGCGTCGGCGTCGGATGACGCAGGCGATGGCGCGAGCGGTGATGGCTCCGCCTCGTCGAGCGCCGCGTCGGATTCCGCAGCGATGGCGGCCGCCGCCACCGCTGCAACGGCCCGGCAATCGTAGGAACCGACGAACCGCATCCGGCATATGCCGGCAGAACAAGGCAAAACCGGACCCCGGCCTTCGCGTCGAGGTCCGGTTTTTTGTGGCGCATTGGCGCGCAGATTGTAGACGCAAACGTGGTAGGCGGTGCGGCGGAAACACGATTTTCCCGCTATTTTCGGGAAATGTAGTCTGGCTCCATCGTCGCGGGCGGCGGAGCCGGACCCGACAGAGGCGGATCCCCACCGGACCGACCGCGTTCGGTGTGAGGAAACGCTCACACCGAACGGCCCCGACACCCGGAAAAGCGGGCATGAGCGGAGTCAAGGGCCTTCAGTGCATACGAACACTCACACCGAACGGGCGTGTGGGGACGAATCGGATCCGAAGAGACCGGCCGAGACGGCTCGTGGCGAAGATTCCTCACCATGAACGTGATTCCCCTGCCCCAAACCCCAGACCTGCGCCCGAAAACGAGCCTCACGGCGAAGAAACCTCACCACGAACGTCACAACAACGGACCAACGCCGGGAAAATCGTGGAAACGTGGCCTCATGGCGAAGAAACCTCACCACGAAGGCGATTCCCCAACCCAAACCCCAGACCTGCGCCCGAAAACGAGCCTCACGGCGAAGAAACCTCGCCACGAACGGCCCGCGGCAAACTCTCGATACCGCGGCGAAAACAAAAAACCGGAACGCCGTGAAGCGTTCCGGTTACCTGTGCCCCCGCAGGGGCTCGAACCCTGGACACGCGGATTAAGAGTCCGCTGCTCTAGCCAACTGAGCTACAGGGGCAATGGCTAAGTACCAAAGCCAAGAGGTAAATATACTCGCGTTTTCCAAACATGCAAATCGAGAGGCACCATCGGCGTGTCGCATGCATTTTCAACGATTTTCCCAAACGCTTCCCCGTCGCTCAACCAGGCGCGGCCCAACTGCATAGCCGGCCCGCGCACCAGGCCCCATACGCAAAACCGGCCGGTGCACAAGGCATCGGCCGGTTTCAGGCTATGGACACGCGGTGCATACGCGCCGAAATCGTCACACGATTCGTCACACGATCTTCGGCATCGGCGTGGTCAGCGAGGTGGTGAGGTTGACGTGGAGCAGTCCGGCTCCGGCGTGCACCTCGCACTTCTTGAGCGTCACGGTGCGCTCGGCCTCGGGGGCGGAATCGTTGTCGGTCATGGTCGCGGGCGACTTCACGGCCACCACCACGAGCTGGTTGATGTCGATTCCGGCCTTGGAGCACAGCTCCGTGGCCTCGGCGAGGCTCGGCTCGAAGGAGTCGCGCTCCAGGACGCGCTCGGCCGGCACGCCGTACGCGCTCTGCGCAATCCAGCGCACGGTGTCCTTCACGGACTTGCCCTTGTTGCTGGCCGGGGCCTGGGGCACGCCGGCGGCGTCGAGCGCGGCCACGAAATCGTCGAGCTGCGGGCTCAGCGCGTCGCCGCCATCGCGGAACAGGTTGCCGAGCACCGGCGTGCGGAAACCGAGCTCCGCGGCCTTGGCCTTGAGCGCCGGAATCTGGTCGTCCTCGCCCTCCCACAGGTTGATGAGCGGGAAGGTGGCGATGCCGAGGCTTTCGAGGCGGTTCACATGGAACGGGTAGCGCCAGCTGAGCGTCGGGTCGTCGTTCCACGTGGTGGCGCGGGTCACGACGACGGCGGCGGACGGCCACTGCGCGCCGTATTCGCGCGCGGCGATGTCGAGCCACTTCTGCGCGCCGGCGTCGGTGCCGTAGCCGGCCTCGACGACCACCACGTCATGGCGGGCGCAGGCGAGCTCGACGGACACCAGCGAGGGGATGCCGATGGAGACGTTGGCGAACGGGCCGCAGTGCACGTACACCGGCGAGCCCTCGCGGGTCTCGGTGTAGGCGGGCATGACAGCGGTCGCGAGGATATTCGTGATGCGCCACAGGTCGATGAACTCGCCGAACGTCACGGGCTGACCGTCCTTCGTGCCGGCGATCATGGCCGACACGCGCCGGCCGAGCTCCTCCATGGAGCGCGAGAGCACCACGATTTGCATAAGCTCGCAGGTCGGGGTCAGCACGACGCGCTCAGGCACGTCGCCCTTGCCGCGGTCCACGGCGATCTGGCGCAGCGAGCGCGACGGCACCTCGGAGACGCGCGGCACGAGGATGGTGTCGAGACGGCCCTCGTCCACGGCCTTCTCGGCGAAAGAGACGAGCAGGTTCTGCGCGGCCTCGATGCTGCCCATCTCACCGCACAGGCCCCAGTCGACGAGCTCCGGGTGGGACAGCGACGCCTTGCCGCCGCCGGAGGCGCCGCCCTTGGAGCCGGCCGCCGTGATGCCCATGGACGGCTGACGCAGGACGGCGGCCGCATCGATGCCGCGCTTGCGCAGCGCGTCGATCAGCGCGATCGTGGTGGTCGTCTTGCCTTCGCCGCGGCTGGCCTTGAGCGGCGTATCCGCGGTGACGAGCACAACCTTGCCATGCTTGCGCGGAACGTCGGGGTTCTGCCTGAGATAGTCGAGGTACCCGAAGGCATCGATCTTTTTGAACACGCCGTATTGAGACACGAAATCCTCGTATGCGGTCATCAATCCTCCTGTTGTTTTTCCCGGTCGACGCCCATCATGCTCCGTCGGAGCCCGTCCAGGCGCACCTCATCCATTATCCGACATGTGGAAGCCGTTGCGCATCCCCATGCTCGTGGCGTACAGAACCTTGCCCAGCAGGTCGGAGGTCTCCTGGCGCACGAACTCGGCGATGTCCTCGTTCGCCTTCGTCAGGATCGCACGGGCCTCGTCATAGCCCTTGCCGGCCACGTTCCGGTCGACGCGCGCGACGAACGCGTGCCCCGCGCCGCCGACGCGCTCCTGGTACTGCTCGATGGCCGCGCGCGTGTCGTTGTAGCGTGCGTCCGCGAGCGCCCCGATCAGACGGTTCGCCCAGTAGAAGTTGTTCGTGTCGACGGTGCCTGTGGTGTCGCGGAAGTAGGCGGGGACATCGTCGATATTCGCGAACAGCGGCACGAGGGCGTTGAAGGGGTTGCTGCCGTAGGCCGTCCACTGGATGGCGGCGTTGCCCGCGTCCACGTAGGGGCGCAGCTGGATGACGCACAGGTGGTTGTTGCGGTTGATGCCGATGGGGCGGAACATGCGGCGCGTGGCGGCGTCGCCGGCGGTTCCGTACGGATCGAAGGGCGTGCCCTGGTAGTGCGAGGAGAGCACGTACTTGACGTCCTCGATGGTGATCTTGCGCTCGGGCTGGCGGCACCACGGGATGTCGTCGCTCATGGGCGTGTGCAAGGCCTCGGCGCTGTCCCAGTCCTCGTCGAAGGGGTTGAGGAAGCGCTGCATGTACCAGGCGCGCGGCGTGTTGTACACGTGGTCGGAGTCGGAGTGCGAGCCGAAGGCGTCGCGCGGATTGAAGGGCGAGACGCCCTCGACGGCCAGGTCGAGATGGTTGTCCTCGATGAACTCGCGCAGGTCGGCGGAGCACATGCAGTTCTCCTGGTCGCCGAAGGCGTCGTCGAGGTCGAATTCGTCGATGCCCAGCTGGTTGGGCATGGTCACGTAGCTGTCGTCGGGCACGCGGCGGGCGATCCAGTGGTGTCCGCCGACGGTTTCAAGCCACCAGATCTCGTCGACGTCGCTGAAGGCGATGCCGTTCATCTCGTAGGTGCCGTATTTTTCGAGAAGCGCGCCGAGGCGCTCGACGCCTTCGCGCGCGGAGCTGATGTACGGCAGCACGATGGTGACAAGGTCTTCCTCGCCGATGCCGCCGGCGCGCTCGGGCACGTATCCGGGCTGGCCCTTGGTGCCCTTCCCGTGCACGGGCGGAACAAGCGGGTCGGCGCCGAGCACGCGCTCGTTCGTGGTAAGGGTTTCGGTGGCGCTCATGGCCACGTTCTTGGCGTTGACGCCGTGCTCGGCCCAGATTCCCTCGTCGGGCAGGGCGTTCGGCACGGCCGTGTAGCGCATCGGATTGTCGGGAAGGTCGATTTCGACGTGGCTCAGCACGCTGCGGTAGTGGCGTGGCTGGTCCTCGGGCTGCACGACGATCATTTTCTTCGCCGTGAACTGACCGTTCGGGGAATCCTCGTTCCTCGCGATGATGGTGCTTCCGTCATAGCTTGCGTTCTTGCCCACAAGAATCGTGGTGCAGGGCATGGTCGCTCCTTCCGCGGGGCGCGAAAGACGATTGTGTCGTCGCGCCGCCGCGCTCTTGTATGTGGTTCTGTTTATGTGTGCGTCCGGTTATGTGCGTGTCCGGGCGGCCTGCGGATTCAGGCCTTGCCCAGCAGCCAGACGCTGTCGAAGGCGACGAGCGTGCGGCTCGTGCGCATCGCGTTGCGCAGCTGGTTGAGCCAGAAGCCTTCCTTGATGTCGGGAATCGGAGCGCTCGTGGCCCACACGCTGAGCATGTACTCGTGGTCCTTGTCGGGCGGGTTCGGGCCGACGTAGCGCTGCGTGACGGCGGGGTTGGTCTCCCCCACCATCGGCGAGGCGTAGCTGTTGCGCCCCTGCACGGCCTCGGGGATCATCGACGGCATGGTGCGGGAGAAATCCTCGGGAATGCGCAGGGCGGTGGAATCGTGGAAGTCATACATGATGGCGCCCACCGGCACGTTGGCGACGCACCAGTGAATCCACTGGAAGCCGCCGACCGCGATGGCGTCGTCGTCGACGAGCTCCCAGTGCAGGTACTGGGCGTCCGCCGGCAGGTCGCTGATGGCGAAGGGGAAGGAGACGATGCTGTGCGAGCCGATTTTGTTCTCCTCGGGCGCGTGCTTGGCGTAGGCGTCGGGGATTGTCGTGAAGTCCGTTTGTATTCTCATGGCTCCATTATCACGCATCGTGGTCACGAAACGCGTGAAGGAAACGGGCGGATCGTGGACTCCCGCGCGCCGCGCCACGCGAATGCCGCGCGTCTTACGACGCGGGCGCGAACACGATGAGCGAGCACAACAACGCCTCGAAGTCGAGCTGGGCGTTGCCGTTGCCGCGCAGGCGGCGGCGCGTCAGGGCGATGCGGTCCATGCGGTCCACGGCACCCTCGCGGCCGATGCGGGCGGAGAGGTCGTAGATGGCGCGCTTGTTCTCGAGATTCACGATTCCCACGGCGTCGACGGCTCCGTTCTGGATGACGGCGACGTCGCGGTAGATGCTCGCGATCGAGTTGAGGGAGCGGTCGAGCACGTCGCGCACGAGGCGCGTGGCGCGGCGGGTCCTGTCTTCCTTCTTGCCGATGGCGTTCCACTGGGAGCGCAGCACGGAAGGTATGGGGTCTTTGTCCTTGAGGCCGTTGATGCGGCGGAACTCGGTCTTCTCGCGCTCCACGGAGCGCTCCACCGAGGTCTCGGCCTGCGTCTTCGCGTTTTTCAGCAGCGTGTCGGCGAGCACGACGGCGTCGGAGACGCGGCGCAGGTTCAGCACGCCCACCACGAGCTCGTCGCGATCCGCGAGCGCCTGGTCGTCCTTCGCGTAGAGGCGCGCGATGCCGATATGGCCTTCCGACAGGCGGGCGCAGCGCAGCGCGAGGCGCTCGTCCACGCCGCAGTCCTTCTCAATGAAGGCCGCGACGTCCTTGGTCTGCGGCACGGCGAGGGTCACGAGGCGCGTGCGGCTGCGGATCGTGGGCAGCACGTCCTGCGGGCTGGGCGCGCACAGCATCCAGATGGTGTGCTCGGCCGGCTCCTCCACCTCCTTGAGCAACACGTTCGTGGTGCGCTCGAGCATGCGGTCGACGTCCTCGATGATGATGACGCGCCACGGAGAGGTATGCGGCGTCTCCTCGGAGTCCTCGACGAGCCGGCGCACCTCGTCGATGCCGATCGTGACCTTGTCGGTGGCCATGACCTGCACGTCGGGGTGGCGGCGTTCGAGGATGGCGCGGCAGATCTCGCAGTCCCCGCACCCGTGGCGCGGGCATTCGAGGGCGGCGGCGAAGGCGATGGCCACGTTGCTGCGGCCCGATCCGGGGGGACCGCAGAAAAGCCACGATTGCGCGATATGCGCCGGGTCTCCCTCGGCGATGCCGCGCAGCATGTCGACGACGGGTTGCTGGCCGACGATGGTATTCCACACGCTCATGATGCGTTCTCCTGTGACGTTCGCGACGGGACGGGGGCGGGCGATGATGCGTACGGCGATGATGCCAGTGCGGCGGACGGCGCCGTACGCTCGAGGTCGTCGCGGTGCTGCGCAAGCAGGACGTCGGCGTCGGCGCGGATGGCGTCCCACACGTCGTCGACGGTGAGCGAGGCGTCCACGACGCGGAAGCGCGCGGGGGCATCGTGCGCGAGGTCGAGGAAGGCGCGGCGCGTGCGGTCGAAGAACGCGGCGCCCGACGATTCGAGGCGGTCGGCATCGCCGGTCAGGCGCGCGGAGGATGCGCGGAAATCCATGTCGAGCAGATATGTGCGGCCCGGCCACAATCCGTCGGTGGCCCATTCGCTGAGCATGCGGATGTCGTCGGGCGTCAGCTCGCGCCCGCCTGCCTGGTAGGCCAGGGAGGAATCGATGTAGCGGTCGGAGATCACGATGCCGCCGTTCTCAAGCGCGGGGCGGATGACCTCGGCCACGTGCTGCGCGCGGTCCGCGGCGTATAGAAGCGCCTCTGTGCGCGGGCTGATGTCGGCCGCGGGCGCATCGTCGGACACATCATCGTCGGACACGTCATGCGGCGCGGCGCCATCGTCGGCACCCGCGAGGCGCACGCCGTCCACGCCGTGCAGCAGCAGCCCGCGCACGATGGTGCCGAGAGGCGTGCCGCCCGGCTCGCGCGTCATCGTGACGCGATACCCCAGGCCCCTGAGGTAGTCGCGCAGGCGCAGCGCCTGCGTGCTTTTGCCGACGCCGTCGACGCCTTCGAAAGACACAAACAACCCGGGCATACGTCTCCTTGCCTGTTCTTTGCCTGTTCCGCCGGCCGTGGCGCGGCATCCGCCCGCAAGCGGGGCTTCTCCGGCCTACTCGGCCGCCGCCCCGCCGTCGGCGGGCTTGCGCGTCGCGGTGCGGCGCGTCGTGGTTTTCTTCGCGGTTCCGGTTTTCTTCGCGGTGGTCTTCTTCGCAGTGGTCTTGCGCGTGGTCGTCTTCTTCGCGCCCGTGGTCTTCGAGGAAGCGGAGGACTTGCGCGTCGTGGTGCGGCGGCCGCGCTTGGACGGACCGGCCGCGCGCTTCTCGGCGAGCAGATGGTACGCCTCCTCCGGTGTGATGGACTCGGCCGTGTACTGCTTGGGCAGTGTGCGGTTCGTCGTGCCGTCGGTGATGTACACGCCGTAGAAGCCGTCCTTGATCGTGACGGGCTTGCCCGACTCGGGATCGGTTCCCAGCTCGCGAAGCGGCGGCTTGGCGGCGCCGCGGGTGCGGCGGCCGGTCTTGGGCTGCGCGAACAGGGCCTTGGCCTGGTCGATCGTCACCGTGAAGATCTCGTCCTCGCTGCCCAGGGAGCGCGAGTCGCTCGAGCCGTCGGGCGACGTCTTCGTGATATATGGGCCGTAGCGGCCGTTCGTCGCCAGCACCGGCACGCCCACGAGTTCGCCGGTCGCCGGATCGGTTTCCTCGATCTGGCCCACGGTGCGCGGCAGGCTGAGCAGCTGCAACGCCTGGTCGAGCGTGACGGTTTCCGGCGTCATGGACTTGAACAGGGACGCCATCTTCGGCTTGGGCGCGGCGGCCTTCTTCGTGGCGCGCTTGCGTCCGGACGATGCGGCGCTCGATGTGGCCGCGGAATCGTCCGTTTTCGCGGAATCATCCGCCGGCTGCGGCAACGTCAGCGCCACATACGGGCCGTAGCGGCCCGTGCGCACGGTCACGACGCCGCCCGTCGCCGGGTCGACGCCCAGCTCGCGCGGACCGCCCGCGTTCTTCTCGATAAGCTCGTGGCCGCGCTCGACGGTCAGCTCATCGGGAGCAATCGTGTCGGGAATCGTGGCGCGCTTGGGCTTGCCCTCGGCGTCCAGCTGCTTCGTGTCCTCCAGATACGGGCCGTAGCGGCCGACGCGCACCTGCAGGCCGTCGCCGATCTCAATCGTGTTGATCTTGCGCGCGTCGATGTCACCCAGCTGCGCCACCTGCTGGTGCAGACCCTCGTGCGCCTCGGACGGATTCGACACGGAGCCGTCGCCTGTGCCGAAGTAGAAGGCCGTCAGCCAGTCCTTGCCGTTCTCCTTGCCGGAGGCGATCTGGTCGAGGCCGTTCTCCATCTGCGCCGTGAACTCGTAGTCCACGTACTGCGGGAAGTTGCTCTCCAGCAGATTCGTCACGGCGAAGGCCAGCCAGCTGGGAATCAGCGCGCGGCCGCGCTCGTACACGTAGCCGCGGTCGATGATCGTGGAGATGATGCTCGCGTACGTCGACGGACGGCCGATCTCCTTGGCCTCGAGCGTGCGCACGAGAGAGGCCTCGGTGTAACGCGCCGGCGGCTGCGTCTCGTGATGCGCGGGCTGCGCGTCCTCGGCCACGAGCGTGTCGCCCTCGGCCATCGGCGGCAGCGCCACGTCGGCGGAATCATCGTCTTTCCTCTTCGCGGCATGCCCGCGGTCGCCATACGCCGCAAGGAAGCCGGGGAAGTCGATCACCGTGCCGCTCGCCTGGAACACCACGGGGCCGTCCTCGCGAGTCTCGGCCTGCAGGCGCACGGTGGCCGTCGAACCGGTGGCATCGGCCATCTGCGAGGCCAGCGTGCGTGCGTAAATCAGCGAATACAGCTTGAGCTGGTCCGGCGGCAGCGTGCCCGCGAGCGTGCTCGGGTCGCGGAACGACACGCCCGCCGGGCGAATCGCCTCATGCGCCTCCTGCGCGCCGGCCGTGCGCGTGGCATACTGCTTCGGCGCGTCCGAGAGGAAGCGCTCGCCGAAGCGCTCCCCCACCGCCTGCCGGGCGGCGTGGATGGCCTCCTGCGAAAGCGTGACCGAATCGGTACGCATATACGTGATGTAGCCGTTCTCGTACAGGCTCTGCGCCGCGCGCATCGTGGCGCGGGAGCTCATGCCGAGGCTGTTGCCGGCCGCCTGCTGCAGCGTCGACGTGGTGAACGGCGGCACGGGGCGGCGGCGGTACGGCTTGGTTTCCATCGAGACGACCGTCAGGTCGGCGCCCCTGACCTCGTCCACGATGCGGTTGGCGCGCGCCTCGTCCACATGGACGGCGCCCTCCTTCGCCGCCGCGGGCACGAGACGGCCCTCGCTGTCGAAGTCCTTCGAGCCGACGACGCGGGCGCCGCCGACCTGTACGAGACGTGCGTCGAAGGTGGCGTCGCCCTTGCGCGACGTGACGACGACGTCCCAGTAGGAGGCGCGCACGAAGGCCATGCGTTCGCGCTCGCGCTCCACGATGAGGCGCGTGGCGACGGACTGCACGCGGCCTGCGGACAGGCCCGGGCCCACCTTGCGCCACAGCACCGGCGACAGCTCGTAGCCGTACAGGCGGTCGAGGATGCGGCGCGTCTCCTGCGCGTCGACCATGTTCTCGTCCACCTGGCGCGTATGCTTCAACGCATCCTGGATGGCGCTTTTCGTGATTTCGTGGAACACCATGCGCTTGACCGGGACCTTGGGCTTGAGCGTCTGCACCAGATGCCACGCGATGGCCTCTCCCTCGCGATCCTCATCAGTCGCCAGATAGAGCTCGTCGGCGTTCTTCAGCGCGGTGCGCAGCTGCGACACGGTTTTCTTCTTGTCCGGGCCGACCACGTAGTACGGAACGAAGCCATCATCCACGTCGACGCCGAACTTGCCGAATTTCGCCTTGTCCTTGGCGGGAATCTCGGAAGGCTGCGCGAGGTCGCGGATATGGCCGACGGATGCGAGAACCGTATAGCCGTCGCCAAGGTATCCGCCGATTTTCTTCGCCTTGGTCGGAGACTCGACGATCACCAGCTTGTTCCCAGTCGTCATGTGCCCTCCTTGGTCACCTCATCGTTAGAAGAATATACGCCCGACCACACGCACAGCGTTTCGCGACGTCCCCGGCGGACGCTTCCGGCGCGTCCTGCGCCCCGAATCGTCCGGGGTGCATCCAGTGCCTTGCGGACCCTGCGGACCCGCGGACGCCCCACGGATTCCGCGGACCCGCGGACCCCGCGCAGGGCGGCCGCCCTCTCTCCCGGGCATCGGCCGTTCCCTGCGCTTCGGACTATGCATTGGTATCTGTCATTGTGCCACAATCCCTGACAAGGGCGTGGACTACCTGCCCGATTTCGCCGGGGATTTCGGCGGTCGCGGCGGCGTGCCGAAGATGCCCGAGCCTGTCAGCGGGCAGGCGGACAGCTGCCGGAACGCGCACACGAGGCCGAAGGTGAGCATCGTGACGCCGAGGATGCCCGCGGTGGCCGACACGCAGACGCTATGCGAAGCCCACATGGGCTCGAGGTCGAGGTCCGCCGACAGCTGCCAGATGCCGAACACGCCGTACAGCGAGAGAAGCACGCCGCCCGCGATGAACGCCGACGCCACGATTTGCACGGACGGCGATTCGCGGCGCGTGGGCAGCGGGTCGAGGCCCGAGCCGATCGAGAAGGCCATCGTGACAAGCGCCAGGCCGCCGGCGATCAGCGCGGCCATGACCACATCGGTGGGGCGGTGCCACTGGCCGGCCACGAGGGCCAGGCCGAGGGCGCCGCAGTACACGAAGCCAAGCGCCGACGTCAGGGCGCGCCACGCGCGGGGCACGGCCATGACCAGCGCAATCGTGCAGCACATGGCGACGAGCATATGCCCCGACGGCGCGGAATTCGCGGGATTCGGGCGCAGCGGGCTGAACACCGGGCGCTCGAGGGCGGGTTTCAGCCAGCGCGCGCAGGCCAGGCCCACGGCCAGGTAGACCACGAGCTGCACGAGCAGCGCGGAGCGTTTGCGCACGGCGGCGATAACAAGCGCCGCGAGCGCAAGCACGGCGGAGATGCCCTTGACCACAAGGGATTCGTGGAGGGCCGCCTCAGCCGCGGATGCCGCCGGAATCTCCGTGGAGAAGCCCTGCCAGGCGATGGTGTCATACGCCTGGCCGGCGTTCGTACGCACGCCGAGCACGAAGGCGAGCGTGGCCGCGAGAAGGCCGACGATGCCCAGGATGGCGGCGACGACGATCGTGGAGCGGCGCGGGCGCGGGCGGCGGGCGCGGGACGGGGTGGCGAGTTGGGCGGCGGTGGTGTTAGTTGGGGTGGCGTCGGTGGTGCTGGCGTTGGTTGGCGCAGCGGTGACGTCGGCGTTGGCGGTGCTGGCGGTGCTGGCGTCGGCGTCGGGCGAGGCGGGCGCGAAGGCTTTGTCGCGCTTGCGCTTGCTGACGCCGGCGGCCAAAGCGGCCAGACGATTCGATGTGCGTCCGTAGGCGGAGGAATCGTCATCATCCGCCGCCACCACACGGGAGCCGCCCAGCATGTCGCTGTCGGGGTCCGCGCCGAAGCCGGAGCCATCGGCGAGCAAGGCGTTCAGCGCGTCGTTTGCGCCCGCGGACGGTCGCGTGGGGTCGTTGAAAGACAGCGAGGGGTACGATGCCGCGTCGATATCCGTGAATCCGCCTGGCGTCAGCGGCAGTGCCCGCGTGGCGTCGTCGAGATCGGAATCGTCGCCATCGCGCGCGATCTCGGTTATGCGCGGACGGGGCGAGTGGATGGACGCGGTTTCGGGAACGGGCGCGGATGGGGCGGGCGCAGCCGGGGTCTCGGACGGGGCGGGCGAAACCGATTCGGCGAATCCGCCCGGAACCGGAGCGTTCGGGGCGCTCTCGCGCGGAGCCGGCGCGGGGACTGCCTCGAATCCGTCGGTTCCGTCGGCGGCGGCTGCGGCATCGTCCGCGCCATCGTAGGCAACGGCGCCATCGTTACGCGATGCCCCGTAAGCCGGCGTTCTCGCGCCATCGTTCAGCGATGCTCCGTATGCAGACGCCGGAGCGTATCCGTCATCATCCGCGGCGGCCGGTGCGGCGCCGAAATCGTAGTCGGCCACCGGCGCGGACGCTGCAGAGGGCGCCGGAGCGGGCGGCATCGGCGCAGCGGCATGCGGTGCCGACGATGGGACCGCCGAGGAGCCCGGGGCCGGGGCGGGCGCCGGCGAAGCGGGTGACGGCGTCCCGCGCACGATGCCGTCATCGGAGGCCGCGAAGCCTCCCTGTTCCTGATCCATGTCTTCGGTCATACCCTGAACGCTACCCCAACACCATGGAATTCGCCTATCGCCGGGCGATCACAACTCCCGGGCCGTGGGCCCGTTCAGTGTGAGCGAACACTCACACTGAACGCGTCAATCGTCGATTCGGAAGAAGCAGACCGGCGCGAAAGAACCCGGAGGAAGAAAACCATGAGAACCGACGCGGCCCACTGCGCAACGTCGCGCTGAATCGGAGTCGGAAGAAAAGAAAGACTCCCACGTACCCGACAGAGGCCACTTACCCTTGCTGCATTCCTGCCCTGGGGGGGTTGGGTGACATAACGCCACGTGGGAGCTTCCGTCAACTATACATGTAGTTTCCCAGAATGCAAACACCGACCGCTCCACCGTCGGTCCCGCGCCACCGCGATTCCGCCGAAATCCCGCCGCAATCTCATTGCCCGACCGCGCCGCTTCGCTCGTGGCGAAGAATCCTCGCCATGAAGGCCAGACAACACCACCGAAGGGACAACCGCCAAGAAAAACAAACCCCATGGCGAAGAAACCTCACCATGAACAACGATTCCCCCGGCCTGCCCCGCAACCGCCGGCCAAAACCACCCTCAAGGCGAACAATCCTCACCACGAACGCCACGCAACGCCACCGAAAGGGCAATCGTCAAGAAAAACAAACCCCATGGCGAAGAATCATCACCACGAAGGCCAGACAACGCCACGGAAAGGGTAATCGTCGAGAAAAAACAAACCCCATGGCGAAGAATCATCACCACGAACGCCACACAACGCCGTCAAGAGGCCACACCCCGCCCCCACGGAGCGCAAAAGGGCTTTCCGCCTGCAGAAGCAGACGGAAAGCCCTTTATCGGGTCGCGGTAACCTCACGCGAAGCAACCGGTCCCTCTTAGCTCACGCTCACGCGCAGACGCTCACAACGCGCACTTACGCGTGCCACACGTCCTTGCCGGCGGCCTTCGCAGCGGCCACGTCGGCATCGAGCTCGGCCTCGTTGGCCTCGGACTCGCCGGAGATGAACTTCTCGACGAGCTCCTTGGCCTCGTTGTCCTCGTGCTGGACGGCCGGGGACTTCATGAAATACGCGGAGGCGGACAGCACCGGGCCGCCCAGGCCGCGGTCGAGGGCGATCTTGGCGGCGCGCAGGGCGTCGATCACCACACCGGCGGAGTTCGGGGAATCCCACACCTCGAGCTTGTACTCGAGGTTCAGCGGAACGTCACCGAAGGTCGTGCCTTCGAGGCGCACGAACGCGAACTTGCGGTCCTCGAGCCACGCCACGTAGTCGGACGGGCCGATATGCACGTTGTGCGGATCCATCTCGTGGGGAACGATGGAGGTGACGGCGCGGGTCTTGGAGATCTTCTTGGACTCGAGGCGCTTGCGCTCGAGCATGTTCATGAAGTCCATGTCGCCGCCCACGTTGAGCTGATAGGTGCGGTCGAGGCGCACGCCGCGGTCCTCGAACAGGCGGGCCATCACGCGGTGCGTGATCGTGGCGCCGACCTGGGACTTGATGTCGTCGCCGACGATCGGGAGCTTGGCATCGCGGAACTTCTGGGCCCACTCCGGGTCGGAGGCGATGAACACCGGCAGGCAGTTGACGAAGGCGCAACCTGCGTCGATGGCGGCCTGCGCGTAGTACTTGTCGGCCTGCTCGGAGCCCACGGGGAGGTAGCTCACGAGGATGTCGGCCTTGACATCGCGGAGCACCTGCGCCACATCGACGGGCTCTTCGTCGGACTCGGTGATGACCTGGCGGTAGTACTCGCCGAGGCCGTCGCCGGTCGGACCGCGCTTGACGATGACGCCGGAAGCCGGCACGTCGCAGAACTTGTAGGTGTTGTTCTTGCTGGCGAAGATGGCCTCGCTCAGGTCCTTGCCGACCTTGGCAGCGTCAACATCGAATGCAGCAACGAATTCGATGTCCTTGATGCGATAGCCGCCGAACACATTGTGCATGATGCCCGGAATCTTCTTATCGTCAGGGGCGTCCTTGTAGTACTCAACACCCTGCACCAAAGAGCAGGCGCAATTTCCAACGCCCGCGATGGCAACACGAATCGTCATAAAAACTCCCTCGCAAGATGAGTTATAAACATACCGTATCGTAGCTTACTACCAAACGGGGATGAAGAACACTTGCGGCACATGTGTATGCAAGCCGCTTGAAACCGTCCCGCGGTGGGGGACGAGCAAGGCGCGGGCATTGCCGGAAACACGATGCACGGAATATCGTGGGATGCATGGCCGAAGAACCGCATACGCACCGTACCCCCGCCGAACGCCGGGCATCGCGCCCCGCACACGGCGCGGGGGACGATAGCTCCGCGCCGCGCCGCACCCGCAGCGCCTCGTCGGGAGCGTCGGCGCGGTCGGCATCGGCACGGTCGGCACGGTCGGCGCGGTCGGCGCGGTCAACATCAGCGCGGAAATCGTCGGCCCACGCAACACCGGCCCGTGCAGGATCGGCCCGCGCGACGTCAGGAAAAGCGTCGACACCCTCGGGGCATAACGCACCATCGGGGCACCGCTCGCCCCGCAGCAGCCACAGCACACCCCGCCCGCGCCGGAACCGCACGCCCTCCCCCGCCGCGCAGCCGCATGCGAAGCGCAGGCACCACGCGCTGCTGTGGATCGTCGGCATCCTTCTGCTCGCCCTGGCCGGCGGCATCGGCGCGCTCGCGTACGAATACTCACGCATCGAGATCCCCGAGCCCGACGCATTCGCCGTGGCCCAGGCAAGCACCGTGTATTACAGCGACGGCACCACCGAGATCGGTCGCCTGTCCGGCAACGACCGGCACATCATCGACTGCTCCACGCTGCCCGATTACGTGGGCAACGCCGTGGTGGCGTCGGAGAACCGCACGTTCTGGACCGACAGCGGCATCGACCTCAAGGGCATCGCGCGGGCGCTGTTCACGAATATCACCACCGGCTCGCGGCAGGGCGGGTCCACCATCACGCAGCAATACGCCGAGCGGTATTACCTCGGCGAGACGAAAACGTATCCGGGAAAGGTCAAGGAGGCGCTGCTCGCGCTGAAGATCTCGCAGACGCAAGACAAATCCACGGTTCTGTGCAACTACATGAACACCATCTACTTCGGGCGCGGCGCGTATGGCATCGAGGAGGCGGCGCAGCGGTACTACGGCAAGTCCGCGGCCGACATGACGCTGAGCGAGGCGGCGATGCTCGCGGGCATCATCCCCTCGCCGAGCACGTGGGACCCGGCGCAGGACCCGGATACGGCGCGGCAGCGCTTCGAACGCGTCATCTCGATCATGGCCGAGGACGGCACGATTTCGCAGGCCGATGCGGATGCCGCGTCCATGCCGGCGACGATCGACTACACGCCGTCGGCGAGCGGCGACTACGGCGGGAACAACGGGTACCTGCTGAGCATGGTGGTGAACGAGCTGCAGAACGCCGACGCGTTCTCGCGCAACGACGTGGCATCGGGCGGGTATTCGGTCGTCACCACCCTTGACAAGAACAAGCAGGCGGCGATGGAGAGCGTGGCGTCGCCGTCGGGCAACGGGCTGAACGAGCCGGACGGCGTGCAGACGGGCGCGATGAGCGCCGACCCGCGCACCGGCGCGATTGTGGCGCTGTGGGGCGGCGAGGACTACCAGACCAAGCAGCTCAACAACGCCACGCAGGCGCACTACCAGCCGGGCTCCACGATGAAGGCGTTCGCGCTCGTCGGCGCCGCGCAAAACGGCGTGAACATGGACACCACGATGTTCAACGGCGATTCGCCGCAGACCTACGCGGGGCTCGCCACGCCCGTGGCGAACTACGGCGACACAAGCTACGGGCAGATCTCGCTGAGCCAGGCCGCCGCGTACTCGGTGAACACGGTGTTCATGCGCGTCACCGAGCGGCTGGGCGCGGGCACCGTGGCGCAGATCGCGCAGGAGGCGGGCGTGTCGAGCACGCTGAGCTCGGACTCCCCCTTCGTGACGCTCGGCATCGACGGAGTGACGGTTCAGGACATGACGCAGGCGTATTCCACGATTGCGAACCAGGGCACGAAGGTGCAGCTGCATATCGTGGCGAGCGTGACGGATTCGAGCGGAGCGCGCGTGTATGCGGCCGCGGCCGCGGGCGCGGCGGGTGCGGGTGCGGCCGTGGGCGCGAGCGCGGCGGGCGCGGGGACACGCGTGTTCGACGCGAATGTGGCGAATATGGCCACCGCGGCGATGCGCTGCACGATGACATACGGCACGGGTGCGAGCGCCGCGAAGGAGGTCGGGCATACGATGGCCGGCAAAAGCGGCACGGCGAACGACAACACCGCATCGAGCTTCATCGGATACACGCCGTCGCTTGTCACGACCTTCGCGATCTGGTACCCCGGCGCCGACGGGTCGGCCCAGCCGCTGCCATCGTGGAACGGCCACGACTACGCCGCCGGCCTATCTACGCGGCTGTTCGCCGACTACATGAAGCAGGCGCTCGCGGGCACGCCCGACGAGCAGTTCACCGCCCCCGCCGACCCCGGCACCCAGGGCGGCGCAGACGGCACCTGGGGCACCGCCGGCGGCATGTGACGGCACGGGCGCGAGATCTCTCCCATCTCTCCGACCTCCCCCCATCTCCCCGATCTCCCCCCCATCTCCCCGATCTCCCCGATAACAATGTGATGGGTTGCGGACAGAAATCCACGATTCCGGGGCAGAAATCACCCGAAAATGTCCGCAAGCCATCACACTGTTCCGGGAGGAAGGGCGCACGTTCGGGGTTCGGGTATGCAAATAGTTCGGGTATGCAAATATGCAAAAGGGGGACCGGGAAATCCCGGTCCCCCTTTCTCACAGGTTCACAGACCTACTAGCTCGCGTAGGCACGCAGGCCCGCCGGCTCTTCCGCTCGAGCTCAGTCCTCGCGCGGGGCGGTGGCGCGCTCGTGGCGGTTCACCGCGGAGATGATCGCCTTCAGCGCGGAGGTGGTGGTGGAGGAGTCGATGCCGACGCCCCAGATAACCTCGCGATCCGACTCTTCGCCGATCTCGCACTCCACATAGGAAGCGGCGACGGCATCCGCGCCGGTTCCCATGGTGTGCTCGGCGTAGTCATTCACCGAAACCGTCATCCCCAGCACGTTCAGTGCGCTGACGAATGCGGCGATCGGACCGTTGCCCACGCCCGAGATGATGCGCTCGGTCGGGTTCTTCAGGTCGGCGCCGCGGTCGAGGAGCTTGACCTTGAGCACGGTGTCGGAGCCGTCCTCGCCGGAGCTCACCTGGAGGTTGAGGAGCTTGAGGCGGCCCCACGGCTTGAGGGATTCATCCTCGGAATCGCCCATCATGTGGCCCGCGGCGGTCGAACCGTTCGCCTCGACCGGCAGGTACTCGTTCTTGAACAGGCGCCAGATATCCTCGTCCTTGACCTCGCGCTTCGTCTCGTCGGCGTAGCGCTGCACCACCTTCTCGAATTCGATCTGGAGGCGCTTGGGCAGGTCGAGGCCGTGGTTCACCTTGAGCAGGTAGGCCATGCCGCCCTTGCCGGACTGCGAGTTGACGCGGATCACGGCTTCGTAGGAGCGGCCGATGTCCTTCGGGTCGATCGGCAGGTACGGCACGAGCCACACGAACTTGTCGAGGTCCGCGCCCGCGCGCTCCGCGGCGGCCTGACGCGCCTCGAGGCCCTTCTTGATGGCGTCCTGATGCGAGCCGGAGAACGCCGTGAACACGAAGTTGCCGGCGTAGGGATGGCGCTCGGAGATCTTGACCTGGTTGCAGTACTCCACGGTCTTGCGGATCTGGGGGACGTTCGACAGGTCGACCTGCGGATCGATGCCCTGCACAAGCAGGTTGAGGCCCAGGGTGACGAGGTCGACGTTGCCGGTGCGCTCGCCGTTGCCGAGCAGGCAGCCCTCGACGCGGTCCACGCCGGCGAGCAGCGCGAGCTCGGTGGCGGCCACGGCCATGCCGCAGTCGTTGTGCGGGTGGATGGAGAGCACGACGGAGTCGCGGTTCTTCAGGTTGTTGTTCATGTACTCGAGCTCGTCGGCGAACACGTTCGGCGTGGTCATCTCGACGGTGGCGGGCACATTGATGATCATCGGGTGATCGGGGGTCGGCTTGATGACGTCGATGACGGCGTTGCACACCTCGACGGCGTACTCCGGCTCGGTTCCTGTAAAGGACTCCGGGGAATACTCGTACGAGATGTCGATGCCCTCGGCCTCGCTCTCGAGCTTCTTGCACAGCTCGGCCGCATCGGTGGCGAGCTTCTTGCAGCCGTCCTTGTCCTTGCGGAACACGACTTCGCGCTGCAGCACGGACACGGAGTTGTAGAAATGCACGATGGCGCGCTTGCAACCGCGCAGCGACTCGTAGGTCTTGCGAATGAGGTGCTCGCGCGCCTGGGTGAGCACGGCGATCGTGACGTCGTCCGGGATGAGCTCGCGCTCGATAAGCATGCGGATGAAATCGTAATCCGTCTCGGACGCGGACGGGAAGCCAACCTCGATCTCCTTGTAGCCCATCGACACGAGGAGGTTCCAGAAGCGCAGCTTGCGCTCGGAATCCATCGGGTTGACGAGGGCCTGGTTGCCGTCGCGCAGGTCGACGGAGCACCAGCGCGGGGCGCGGTGAAGCCTCTTGGTCGGCCACGTGCGCTGCGGGTAGTCGAACGGAACCTGCTTGTCGTATGCCACGTACTTGTAGTACGGCATCGAGCTCGGCTTCTGAGGAGCGCCCACGAATCGCGCCGGGGGCAGCAGCGGATCATTGTTCCCTCCATTGGACGCCGCGGCTTCGGCTGCCAAATCAAACACTGATGACTGATCCATGCTTTTCCTCCTTTGCTGGATGTGTAAACCGTTCCTTTTCCTGCCAAACCGAGCCGAAAAAGGCCATAACGCGCCCTAGTTTACGCGTTCGAAACGGAAAATGACTACTTACGGCACGTCGCGTGGACACCACGGCTGCGGCGTATGCGTCCCGCGGAGAAATGCGGAATGTCGCGCCGGCTTTGCAACGCGGTTGCGACACGATATGCGCGCGGCTGCGGCGCATGGTTCGCGAGGTCATACGATGCGCCGGTGGGCGGCCCATCGTGCGAGTTCCCCACGATTCGACAGCTGCAGTTTGCGCAGCACCGCCGAGACATGGGTCTCGACCGTCTTGACCGAAATGAACAGCTCGGCGGCAACCTCCTTATATGAGTACCCGCGCGCTATCAGGCGCATGACCTGCTGCTCACGGGGCGAGAGCACATCGATCGAAACATCCTCCTCCGCGCCATCCCCGAGGGCGTCGAGCGCGATGCCCAGTTCGAGATCGGTTCCGTTGGAAACGCCGGCCCCGCTCGCGGCGCCCCGCGCACCCGAAGCGCCCGTACCGCCAGCGACCAGCGCGATGCCGCGGCCGGGTACGCCTCCGAAGCCGCGCGCAACGGGTATCCCGGCGCCGGCGAGCCGCCACGCACGAGCGACCCCTACGCCGCCTATCCGGGATGGGACCGCGGCAAACGCAAGGCCGTGGTCTATGACAAGCCGGGCGCCAGCATCGGCACGGTGGTCCTGGGCGCCATCGTCGCCATCTGTTCGGCGGCCATGATCGCGCTGCTGATGTTCGGCAACATGCTGGCCGTGCCGGATTTCTGGCAGCGCTTCGGCGCCTTCGCGGCCATCGGGGTCGGCATCGTGCCGATCATCGGAGGCATCGTCTCGGGCATCCGCAACCGTCGGCAGAAATAACGCCCGCCATGCACTACCGGCTGAGCAGCGACACGCCCACGCGGGCCATGCAGTAAGCGTTGCCCAGCCAAGTGTGCTTGGAGTTCGGCCACACGCTTCCCAGACGCGCGGAGTTCTGGCTCATCCAGATACTCGGCACGCGGCCATCCGTGGAGCGTGACCCCAGAAGGTTGAATCCGTTCTTCGCCTCCAGCCATTCCGTGTGCTGAGTGGCGATGGCGAGCCCCTCTTCCATCGTCAGGGGCAGGCGGTCGTCGGATTCCATGAGTTTGCGCGCCACGTCGGGCTCGCGGTTGAGGTAGCACGTGCCGGTATGCGGCTGCACGACGAGGTAGAACGGCCCCTCCGGCGGCTCGAATCCCTCGGTGGGCTCGAAGCTGGCGATATCGCGCGGAGGCATCGTGGTAAAACCGGCATGACGGTTGATGCTGGTGCGCGCGATCAACGATTCGGGGCTCACGAGCTCGCGCGTCGGGACGAGCAGGACCTCGTCCGTGAGCACATCGTTGAGCTCGAGGGCGTGGACGAGCGGAGACGCCAATGCGCGGAAGGCGGCCGCCGACATATCGGCGACATCGGGGTAGCCGAGCGCCACGAGCCGATCGAGCTGTTTCAACACTTCATCTGATGCCTGGGACATATCTCCAGACTACCTCGCGATCCGCCGCCCTCCGCGCAAATTCGGCGGGCGAGACCTCCGCGAGGCGTCGCAACCATGCGGCGATGAATCATGCGAAAGAAGCTTCCGCCTAGAAACGCGAGCTCTTCTGCTTTCTGGACCGGAAGTGAATCAATTCGACGGATATCCACTTCTAACCGAGCCAAATGGCTATTTGG
>Ga0256406_1002930_pt1 | contig 22633 bp, 21 predicted proteins | sample RumenRJG_03DNA_FD_185986 | JGI IMG/M metagenome (GOLD analysis project Ga0256406, IMG submission 185986) | Bovine rumen microbial communities from Lethbridge, Alberta, Canada - RJG_03 | ecosystem: Host-associated > Mammals > Digestive system > Stomach > Rumen | place: Canada: Alberta | collected... | reverse complement strand
CGTAGCACTTGTCATCGATCAGAGAGCGGATCATGTCCTCCCAATCATGGATCATCTGCACTTCATCAATGATGAGGCACATCTCCTTGCCGTCCCCCAGCCTCTTCTTTATTTCACCGTACAGAGCATCTGGATCTCTGAATTTCACATTGGATCTCGCACCCATGTCGAAGAAAACTGCTCCGGAGCCTTTCTCCGGCGGGATCATCTTCAATATCGAGGATTTCCCGCTTCCCCTGGTCCCGATGAGCACCTTGGCAACGGAACTGCCGATGAACGGCCTGATGCGTTCGGTATAAAGAGGGCGCGAACAATCCTTGTTCATTATTTCCTGATAACAGGAAATACATACTGAAAACTTACTATGTTTTCTGAATTCAGGAAATTGTTGCACTGGGGATTTATCACTGAAACCGGCCACAGATCCATCGATAATCTTTCGATGCCAGGAATTCCCTAAGCGTCCTGAACCTGAACCCGCACATATCGGCTGTGAGGGAGATCGGCTCCAGGGACACGATATGCTTCGGAAAGAAGTCCGGAGCGTACCTGAAGGCGGCCAGTTCCCTTTTCGCGTTGCCGTCATCGAGCTTCTGCACTGTGCGGACATATATCCTCACGCCGTTCCTGATGCCCATGAGGGAAACGCGGACGCTGCCGGCATAGGCGTCGAAGACCGTGTACCCCCGGCGGGCCAGTTCCGCAGCGATGAAGCGCTCGGCATCCTCTGACCCCGAGGCCGTCTCCCTCGGCGACGGAACATCCGCATAACGGCTCCGATCGGGAATGGACCCCTCCGACCCCAGGTCGAACGCATGTATCTCTGTGCGTCTGTGCCCGTCCGGCTGCTCTTTCCCTTGCATGATCCTCCTCTCCTGACCTCCTCAGGGACCCAGAAGTCCCAGGGGAACGACGATGACGCCGTCCTTGCGGCGGTACGACGCACCTGGGGCGCCGGAGATGACCATCTCGAAAGCAGGGGGATTGTCCTCGCCGACGATGTCGCGGAGCTTCAGAAGGTTCTCGGCAGCATCGTCGAGGGCCGCATGGCCGCCCAGTTTTATCTCGGCCGCCGCCCACCTACCGTCGTTCAGATCGATGATGGCATCGCATTCTAGCCCCGACGAGTCGCGGAAATGCTTCACGGTCCCGCCGATCCTCTGCGAATAGATGCGGAGGTCCCTCACGCACATGTTCTCGAAGAAGAGGCCGAAGGTCATGAGGTCGCGGATGAGCGCCTTCGGGCCCATTCCGAGCGCGGCGCAGGCGATCGACGGGTCGACGAAATAGCGGGTGTTAGACGACCTGACGGCCGCCTTCGACCTCACGCTGGGAGTCCATGCCTTGGACTCCTCGACTACGAAGAGGCTTTTCAGGTCCTTCACATAGGCCAGGATCGTATCCTCATCGAGGGAGCTACCCTCATTGGAAACGATGTCCTTCTTGATCACTCCGTTGCTTGCCTGCGTGGCGATGTTCCTCGCGTAGCTCCTCAGCAGCAGGCCTATGCGTTCCGGGTCTCTCTTCGTGCCCTCAATCATCTCTACGGAGACGAGCCTGTCGAAGAAGTCGGAGGCCTGTTGGAGGGCGACGTCATCCGGTTTCCCGACGGCGAAAGGCCATCCGCCCCTCGCTGTCAGGAACGAGTACTCGGAAATACCTAAATCGCATTTGGCTCCCGGAGGGTCCTGGCCTTCGAAGAGCTTCTCCAGGGAGACTGCCCCGGTGCTCTCCCCGGACTCATAGAGGCTCATAGGCCTCATCATGAGGTCCGATATGCGGCCGACCCCGGAATGCAGCCCTTCCTCCGCGGCTTTGTTGGGGGATCTGGACCCCGTGAGTATGAACTGCCCGACAGCGTTGCGCTCATCGACCTCGGTCCTTACTTGGTTCCAGATGAAAGGCACGTCCTGCCACTCGTCGATAAGGACGGGCGTTTCTCCGCTCAGGAAAAGATGCGGATCGGCCTCTGCCAGCGCGATGTTCTGCTTCCGCGTGCTCTCATCCTGCATCAGGATGGCCGTTTTAGCGACCCTCTTGGCAGTGGTGGACTTCCCGCACCATTTGGTTCCTCTAATCCAAACAGCACCCTTGCTTCTGAGTTTGCGTTCCAGTTCAGAATCCACGATTCTTGGAAGATATGCAGCCTTGGAAGAGATTTCTGGCATCTGGCACATGCGATGGCGTTGCATGTATATAATATTCTTCGGTTATTTGTGTGGTTTTTCTTCGGTTGTTTGATGAAAGATTCTTCGGTTGCCTCCCCTGTTTATGGGAAGATTCTTCGGTTATTTGTGTAGTTTTTCTTCGGTTGTTTGATGAAAGATTCTTCGGTTGCCTCCCCGATTTGTGAGAAGATTCTTCGGTTGTTTGAGGAATTTTCCTTCGGTTGTTTGACGGACAGCCCTTCATCCGTCTGCCGGATCCCCGCGGCCGCCGCCCCGCGCGCGGGTGCCTTTTAAATAAGGGGTAAGCATCGGACATGGCACGGGATTCTGTTCCCGTCGGAAATGTACCGTCTAACGGCGAATCCGGAAGGTGATTATCATGGCAGAAGAGTCTACCGAGAAAAAGGCCCCCCAGGGCAAGAGCATGTACAAGTACATCGCCGAGGCCTGGGCCGACAGCAGGAACACCTATGTGAAAGCCCTCAACCAGGAGAGGCGCATCAAGTGGAGGAGCGAAGAGAACTTCCTCCGCATCGAGAAGCCCACCAGGCTCGACAGGGCCCACGCGCTCGGCTACAAGGCCAAGCAGGGATACGTCCTCGTCAGGGCCAAGGTGAGGAAGGGCGCCTACCGCAAGAGGCACATCAACACCGGAAGGAGGGCGAAGAGGAAGGGAGAGGAACAGCTCATCGTCAGCAAATCCCTCCAGTCCATCGCCGAGGAGAGGACCCAGAAGCGCTATCAGAACCTCGAGGTCCTGAACTCCTACTGGGTCGGAGCGGACGGGCAGAACGAGTGGTACGAGGTCATCCTCGTCGACCCCGGATGCCCTGTCATCCAGCATGACCCCAAGATCAACTGGATCTGCAACAACAAGCACAAGAACCGCGTCTACCGCGGACTGACCGCGGCCGGAAGGAGAGGACGCGGCCTCCAGAACAAGGGTCACGGCGCCGAGAAGGTCAGGCCTTCCGGCGGTGCCAACGGCAACAGGAACAACTGAGTTCCCTGCCCCGCCAAACTTCTTCCCCGTCCCGTCTGGGGCGGGCTCATATTTTCCCAGACAGGTGCAGGATGGAGCATAAAAATCTTCATTCCTGCGCATAACGATTTATCGCACCCGGACCATTCGGTTTCCATGAGCAGGATCGCCGATGCGTTGAAACTCAAGACTCATGCTGTGGCGCTGTACCGTGCCCCCGCTATCCCGGACGGAGCGGAGACCCCTGAAGAACACTGCGTTCTGCCGAAGACGTTCTTCGAATGTGCCAGGACCGGACGCCTATGCGCCGTGGCCGAGTCGGGGACATACTGCGGAGGAGCGATCTACGGGTTCGGCTGGGAACCGATAACCGACATGGCCACTTACTCGGAGAGCCTGGCGCGCCGCGGATCCTTCCGCAACAGGGACGCCGCGGCAGAGGTCCTGTCGAACATCCCTGTTTTCCAAGAGAGCGGGGATGCGCTGGTCTTCGAGGACCTCGACGATGCGGTCCGCGAGAAGAGGCCTATCGAGGTCGTCGTCTTCCTCACCGACTTCATCGGCGCGATGTTCCTGCAGCAGCTGGCCGATTACGGCAGAACCGAGCCCGGCGCGGCTGCGATCATGCCGTGGGGACAAGGATGCCAGCAGATCTACGCCATGCCCCGGAAAGAGGGAGAGTCCGAGAACCCCCGGGCGATCATAGGCATCACGGAGACGTTCGTGAGACGCACCGAGATGGGCCCCGGCGAAGTCACTTTCGCAGTGCCCTGGAAACTCTACGAGCGCATGGACGCGGACTTTGCAGAATCGTTCATGGGAAAGGAGAACTTCGGAACAGTCCTCGAAGAAGCGGAGAAGGAGAAGAACGGAAATGGGCTGCATAGCTGCTGCTCTTGATATGACGATACGCCCGGTAGCGATATACCGCTCCGTGGAGATCCCCGCGGATGCCGATGTGCCGCAGGGCCACTGCTCCATTCCCCCTCTCCTGCTGAAATGTGCCAGGACCGGGAAGAAGTGTGCCGCCGACAAGGCACACATCTATTGCCACGGGGCGGTCAGCGGGTTCGGCTTTGGCGGCATCCCCGACAGGGAATCTACGGCCTGCGCCATGTCCACCGGCGTTCCCGGGTCAAAGCATCCCGCCAAGCTGCATTTCAGGAACCCTGACATCGCGAAGGCCCGCCTCTCCGGGATCCCGGACATCGGCGACGGGAACGACGCCATAGTCTTCCAGGACCTCAGAGAGGCCGAGGCCGAGAAGAGGCCCGTGGAGGTGGTCGTCTTCATCGCCGACCCGACGAGGATCTCGGCTCTGGCACAGCTCGCTTCCTTCGGCTACGAGGGCGAGGGGCAGGCAGTGATCATGCCTTACGGGCACGCCTGCCAGCAGATCTACGCCATCCCCGCCGGAGAAGGGATGAAGGAGCACCCCCGCGCCGTGGTCGGCTTCACCGACCTTTATGCGAGGCGCTACATCGACCGCGATAAGATGACCTTCGCCGTGCCATACAGCCTCTATCGGAGGATGGAGGCCGATGTGCCCTCGTCCTTCATGGGGGCCGAGGGCTGGAAGGACACCCTCGGCAGATGCCTCTGACCGGCGGTCAGGCGTGCCTGATCCCGGTTGCCGCGGCGATATCGCTGTCAGTGGTGCAGAGGTCGTCGAGACCCAAATCATGGATGTCGTCGTGGCCGGTGACCCTGGCGAAGACCCTGAGCTCCTCGGAGAGCGCTTTGAGGTAATTCCCCACGCGGACCGCTCCCTTGGAGAGGTCCAGCCTCGATTCGAGCTCCGGGTCCTGGGTGGCGATGCCCATGGGGCAGCGGCCGGAACCGCAGGCCCTGTACCTCTGGCACCCGAGGGCGATGAGCGGCCCCGATGCGAGCGCGACGGCGTCCGCCCCCATGGCGATGGCCTTGGCGCAGTCCCCTCCGGTCCTGAGGCCGCCCGTGATGACGAGCTCCTGGGTCATCCCGTGGGCGTCCATGTACCTCCTGGCGCGGGCGAGGGCGTAGACCGTGGGCACCGAGGACGCGTCCCGGAGGAACTTGGGCGAGGACCCGGTGGCCCCGCCCCTGCCGTCGATCGTGATGAAATCGCACCCGGAATGAGATATGAACTCCAGGTCGTCCTCGATTCTCTCGGCGGCGATCTTGACCCCTATCGGCTTGCCCCCGGTCCTCTCCCTGAGCGTCGACACCATGTCCCTGAGGTCCTCGGGGGAGTTTATCTCGGGGAACCTCGACGGGCTCTGGATGTCCTGCCCCGGGGGCTTCCCGCGCATCTCCGCTATGGCAGGCGTGACCTTGGCGCCCGGGAGATGCCCGCCCATGCCGGGCTTGGTGCCCTGGCCGATCTTGATCTCCACTGCAGAGCATCTCCCGAACGTCGCGTCGCTGACGCTGTACTTGTTGGGGACGTACTCGAAGATGTAATGGTCGGAGGCCTCCATCTCCGCGGGAAGGGCCCCGCCCTCTCCCGAGCACATCGCGGACCCGGCGGCGGAAGCGCCCATGGCGAGAGCGGTCTTCGCCGTCGCGGAGAGCGCCCCGAAGCTCATATGGGATATGAATATCGGATTGTCCAGGACCATGGGCCTGGCGGCCGAGGTTCCGATGACCGTGCTTATGTTCACCGGGGCGCCGTCGTCCAAGGGAGGATGGGCGAGCTGCCCTCCCAGGATCAGGATGTCGTCGAACTTCGGCACCGGCAGGAGGGTGTCCATGGCCTGCCCGGGACTCTTCCCGGTCGCGGCCATCTCGTGGATCTCGTCCAGGACCCCGCCGTCATGCTTGATCAGGCTCGGGTCGAACTCCGTGTCCCGGCCGCCGCGGGACTGCCCGGGGCCGGGCTGGCCGGATTGGCCGGAGGGCGGGCAGTCCTCCAGGAGGATGAAGTTCTCCTTCCTCTCGCCGCACATGATGCAGACCCAGTCATCGGGGAGGCTGTCGAAAGGAACGCCCTCGAACGCCTCATCGTAGATCCAGCCGCAGGTCGGGCACTGGTAGCGCCTGGGCGCCCTCGGGCCGCCGGAGGCCGCCGGAACGCTTTCCGGCCCGTCGGCGATCTTCTTGAAGGCGCTCTTCGGCGATCCGCAGACAGGACAGACCCAGTCATCGGGGAGGCTGTCGAAAGGAACCTTCTGATCAGCATCGTCGTAGACCCACCCGCACAGGGTGCACTGGTATCTCGCCATGAGGCCTGATTGGCGCGGCGGTTAATAATGTGAACGACGGCGGACGGTCACTCGGCGGAACGGCCCCAGGAGGGGGATTCCTCCGCCTCTTTCCTGATCGCCGCCACTCTCTCCGCCACCTCGGCATCGGTCATCCCGACGGTCGGGAAGAACGCCGGCCGGTCGCGGGAGGCGGGGTCGAACCCGGCGGCCTCCTCTAGCCCGTACCCGAACACGTACCCCAGGTTGCGCTCGACGCGGAATCCGGGATCGATGACCTTCAGGCGGGGGTCGTACTGCCTGAGCACGCCGAGCCCGTAGTCCCCGACCACGTAGACCCTGCATCCCCTCTTCATCATCAGCCAGGCGCTCAGGAGGCCGCGGTCGTCATCGACATAGGCGACCACCCTCCCCTGGGTGCCCAGGGGCAGGCCGGCATGGGCGTAGATGTACTCCTGGAAGTAGTACGTCTTCTTCGGCCTGACCTCCACCCAGAAGGTGATGTCGGGTTCGCTGAGGTTCACCTTCGGGTGCTTGTCCAGGTTGGCGTCCCAGATGGCGTCGCCGACCTGCCTGGCTATGTCCATGGAGGTGTACTTCTGGCCCCCTTCCCTGCGGGCGCGGACAGCGAAGGTCTTCCCGTCGGCCATGCGCGTCTTGGAGTATTCCGCGAGCGCGGCGCATATCTCCTCCGGGTCGGTGCTGTCCAGTTCCTCGGCGACGCTCAGCGAGGAGACCCCGAAGACCTTCCTCACGGACCTTATGGCCGCCTGGATGTCCCCGGCGGTGATGTAGAAGCGTGCCTGGCCCTTCTCCACCAGGGATTCGACCCCGTCGGCCTCCAGCATCTGCATGAGATTGTCTTTCATGCGGTTCTCCCAGCGGTTGCGGACCGCCGAGCCTTTGAGGCCGATTTCCGAATACCTGATCAGCAGCACTGCCATCGCATTCCCAATCGGGCGGAGGTCTTTCTACTTATCGACCCCGGCCGAGATGATGCGCCGTGCGGACGTTGGATCCGACACCCGACCGTTATTGCAACATGCATCGGATGCCGACGTCCGTAGAACATTGCTTATCGTTCCTCGCGCATAGCCCCGGCATGACCTCGACCGTAAAGGTAAACATGCGCGTCTGCGACAAGAAATGCAGGATCACCGCCACCCACAAGGAGAACGGGGACCTCATCGAGATCGTCTCGGACTGCAGCAAGCTGCAGAAGATGGGGGAGGACCTGAAAGAGGTGTCCTCGGACGATATCATGGACGTATACCACAGCAGGATCATGTCCCCCGAGGTGCGCGGGAACGTCTGCTTCGAGTGCCTCGCCGTGCCGGCGGTATTCAACGCCGCCTGGCTCGAGGAGGGCATGATCTCCAAGAACCTGGCCCGGAAATCCGGAAGCAACTCTGTTGAATTCGACGAGCTCTGAAACGTTTTCCCCCGCCGGGGGGCATCGGGCCCGCTCCCGGCGGAGTTCGCGTCAGTTTATTATCTGTCCCCTTCATGGAGAGGCCCGATGGAACCCTTCCTGCTCCTGGTGCTCATGGTCATCGCGGTCGGCGCGGGCATAGTGGGCGCCCTGTTCGGCCTCGGAGGCGGCATCGTCTTCGTCCCGGTGCTGACGATCCTCTTCGGGCTCGATGCCACCGAGGCGACCGCCGCCTCCCTCGTCGGGATTGTGGCGACCTCCACAGGCTCGGCCACCAGCTACATCAGGAAAGGGATGTCGAACGTCCGCCTCGGGATGATGATGGAGATCACGACGACCCTGGGAGCGGTATCGGGTGCGATAATCGCCGCCTACCTGGACAACACCGTCCTCATCGTGCTGTTCGCCGCCGTGATGCTGTACTCCGGCATCAAGATGGGCCTGTCCCCCGAGAGGCATTATGCCAGCACCGACGAGAAGGACTCCCGGTTCACCTTCTCCTACGTCGAGGCGGGCGCGGAGCCCTCTGAGCAGAAGTACACCGTCCAGCACGTGCGCGGCGGGATGGCCCTGTGCACGGTGGCCGGAGCGGTATCGTCGATGACCGGCATCGGAGGGGGGTCGATAAAGGTCCCCCTCATGAACATCTACATGCACCTGCCCATTAAGGTCGCCACCGCCACCAGCAACTACATGATCGGGATAACGGCATTCTCCGGGGCGGTCATCTACTTCCTGATGGGGGAGATTATCCTAGACGTCGCCGCCGCGGTCGCCATCGGAGCATATATCGGGGCCAGGCTGGGCACCCGCATCAGCTCCAGGATCAACGCCAAGGCGCTCAAGAGGTACATGACCGTGGTCTACTTCTTCATAGCCGCCGTGATGCTGTGCCAGGCAGGAGGGATCATATGAGCCTGAACTCCGACACCTCCAACGTCCTCCACTGGGGGACCCTCATAGGGCTGTCCATCATGTGCGTGGGATTGCTGCTGAGCGTCCTGGACGTCACGGACCTCCTGCTGGCGGCCGGGATACTGGTCCTCATCTTCACTCCGGTCGCCGGGATAGCGGCGGCCACTTACAACCTGAGGAAGGAGCACGATACGTTCTGGACGAGGATCGCCTACGCCCTGTGCTGCGTGATCGTGATAGGCATGCTGGCGACCGTGTTCCTCTGAACCGCCCGCCGGGGAAACCGAAGGCTGTCCGGGGCCCGGTCAGGAGAGCGAGGTCCCGATCTCCTTGATCCTGGCTATGATCGAGTCGATCGTAGCGTGGTCCAGGTTGGGGTTGAGGAGCGTGAACTTCAGCATCACGCGGCCGTCCATGACGGTCTGCCCGATGACTGTGCCCTCGTCCATCAGGCGGCGCCTGATCCCCTTGTTGACCCCGTCGCCCCTGTCCAGGGCGAACACGACCGAGGAGATCTCCGGTTCCACGGGGGCGATGAAGTCTGGGTCGCCGGAGATCCTGCGGTAGAAGTAGGCGGCGTTCTCCACGGCGGTGTCGATGAGCCTCCCGTAGCCTTCCTCTCCGCGGGTCTGGAAGGCCATGAAGACCTTCAGGGCGTCGAAGCGGCGGGTGGTCTGCATGGACTTGCCGACCAGGTTGATGTATCCCTCCTCCTCGTCCTCCTCGCGGTTGAGGTAATCGGCGTGGAGCTCGAAGCATTTCAGCCTCTCCCCGTCCTTCATCAGCAGGGCCGAGCAGGAGATCGGGAGCAGGAACATCTTGTGGAAGTCCACCGTGACCGAGTCGCAAAGGGAGACCGCGGAGATCCTCTCCCTGTACTTCCTGCTCATGATGAGCCCGGAGCCGTAGGCGGCGTCGGCGTGGAGGTGCATGCCGTAGCGGTCGCAGAGCGCCCTCATGCCGCGGGCGTCGTCGATGGACCCGAAGTCGGTCGTCCCGAGGGTGGCGACGGCGCAGAACGGGAAGAGCCCCGCCCTGACGTCCTCCTCGAGCATCTCCGCGAACGCGCCGAGGTCCATCCTGCACTTGGAGTCCACTGGGACCTTCCTGACCGCCTCATACCCCATCCCGAGGATGTGGCAGGCCTTCTCCATGGTGAAGTGGGAGACATCGGACGCATACAGGCGCAGCTTCCCGAACTCGGGGGGCAGGCCTTTCTTCTTGACGTCCCAGCCGAACTTCTCCATGCAGTACCAGTCGCGGGCGGCCAGTATGGCCGAGATGTTGGACTGGGAGCCGCCGGAGGTGAAGCACCCGTCGGCGGTCTCGGGCGGGAAGCCGTAGAGCCCCTCCAGGCCCCTGATCATGCTGACCTCGAGCTCGGTGGCGGCGGGCCCCTGGTCCCAGCTGTCCATGCTGTCGTTGAAGCAGGCGATGATGAGCTCCGAGCAGATCGACTCTGTCAGCGCGGGCGAGTGCAGGTGGGGCATGTACTTGACGGACCAGGTGCGCAGCATGTTCGGCAGGATGACCTTCTCGGTCTCCTCCAGGACCTTATCGAAACCCTTCCCCTGAACGGGCAGGAACCCCAGGTCCCTGACCTCCTTCCTCAGCTCATAGGGGCCGATCCCGGAGAAGGCGCTCCCGTCGGAGTACGATGAGAGGACAGCCCTCAGGGTCTCCTCTATCATCTCTGTGAATCTTTTCTTCACATCCTCCGAATCGGAGAGGAGCACCGGGATGCTGTCAGACGCGGGCATCGGCGTCCACCTGCCTGATGACCTTCTCGAGGACGGCCATTGCCTTCTCGATGTCGGAGTCGGGTATGTTGAGCGCGCAGAGGCACCTCATGACGGCGCCGTTCCTCCCGCCCCTCTCCATGATGAGGCCGTTCTCGAAGCACAGCCTCTGCACGCGGGCGGCGATGTCCCCGCTGGGCTCGGGAACGCCCATCAGGTCCTTCGGCCCGCGGGGGTCGATGAGCTCGATGCCGTACATCAGGCCGCGGCCGCGGACGTCGCCGATGATGGAGACCTCCTTCTGGAGCTTCCTGAGGCGGCCCATCATGTACTCTCCCTTGCGGGTCACCTCGGCCAGGAAAGCGGGGTCGCTGATCCTCCTGATCACGACGGTCCCCGCCGCCATCGCCAGCTGGTTTCCGCGGAAGGTCCCGGTGTGCGCCCCGGGGCCCCATTTGTCGAGGTCCTTGTCGTAGACGACCACGGACAGGGGCTGCGATCCCCCTACGGCCTTGGAGATGAGGATGACGTCGGGGACGATGCCGGAGTGCTCGAAGGCGAATACGTTCCCGGAGCGCCCCATCCCGCACTGGATCTCGTCGCAGATGAGGGGGATCCCGAGCTCCTTGGTGACCCTGCGGACGGCCTGCAGGAACTCGTCGGGAGCGGGGATCACGCCTCCTTCTCCCTGGATGGCCTCGAGGATCACGGCGGCGGGCCTGGTGACCCCGCTGTTGGTGTCCTTGAGGAACCTCTCGAAGTAATTGATGCAGGCCCTGGTCCCCGCCTCGCCGCCGATGCCCATCGGGCAGCGGTAGGAGTACGGATAGGGCATGAACTGGACCCCGGGCATGAGGTTCTGCACGTGCTCCTTGGGGTGGAGCTCCCCGGTGAGGGCGAGGGCGCCGTGCCCCATGCCGTGGAACCCGCCGGAGAAGGCGATGACGGTGCCCCTGCCGGTGGCGGTCTTGCAGAGCTTGATCGCGGCATCCACGGCGTCAGTGCCCGAAGGGGAGCAGAACTGCACTTTGGCCCTGGAAGCGAGCTCTTTGGGGATGATGGAGAGGAGGGCATCGACGAACCTGTCCTTGACAGGGGTCGCAAGGTCCAGGGTATGGAGCGCGGCTCCCGACTGGATCAGGTCGACCATCGTCCGGTTCACCTCGTCGTCGTTGTGCCCGAGCGCAAGGGTCCCGGCCCCGTTGAGGAAATCGATGTACTTCCTGCCGTCCGCATCCTCTATCCATGATCCTTTCGCGGACTTGATCGCGATAGGGAATTTGCGGGGATAGCTCCTGGCGGAGGATTCGTACTCGTTCTGATGCTCAACGAAGTACCGGTTGTTCTGCATAAGTGCTCGAAAAAACCCATCATATAAAAAACATATAACTAAAAATTCTGAATAAAACGGATATTTGTCTAAAATTATTTTATAATATTCATTGCCCATCTAACAAAATAGACTACAAACAATTGAAATATCCGTAACGGAAAATTCCGGGCCGGAAGCACCCCAGATCATGGGAGATGCGCATATAGGTGCATTCGCGAACTCGCAGGAGAGATGAAACCAGGCCCGAAAAACAGTAACAGTAACCCAATTAGTCTGACATGCTTCTTTGCGATGAGTTCCGATGTTGCGGCCCCGAACGCCCAGCGTCTGTGTCGCACTGGGTCCGGGGAGGCTCTTATAATATTAAAATTGGCCCCAGCAGGCGGCCTTACGGATGCATCATCCATCCTGGCGGGCGTTCAGAGAGGCGGGTCCTTCCTGATGCCCGCCTTCCAGTCCCTGATCGCCTTCAGCCTGCGGGCGTAATACTTCTCGTCGCCCTTGGTGCCGGGAACGTAGTACCTCCTGTCCCTGAGCGAGTCCGGAAGACACTGCATCTTCGTGATCTTCTCCTCCGAGGCCTCGGCATGCTGGTACCCCTTCCCGTAGCCGAGGCCCTCCATGAGCTTGGTGGGCGCATTGCGTATCTGCATGGGCACAGGCTCCCCGGGGGAATGGTGGACGTCCCAGAGAGCGTGCCCTATGGCCATGGGCACCGCATTGGTCCTCGGGGCCATCGACATGTAGATGGCCGTCTCCGCGAGGATGAGCGCGCTCTCCCTCTCGCCGAGCTCCGAGCAGGCCTCGTAGCAGGCCGCTGCCATCTCCATGGCGGTGCTGTCGGCCAGACCGACGGTCTCCGGGGCGGCCTCCATCAGCCTCCTGGCTATGTACTTGGGGTCCTCCCCTCCCGCGAGCATCCTCGCCAGCCAGTAGACCGCCGCGTCCGGGTCGGTGTTCCGCATCCCCTCGTGGAAGGCCGAGATGATGTTGTAGTGCTCCTCGCCGTTCCGGTCGTAGCGGACCGCACGGTCCCCGAGGCTCCCACTGATCGCCTCCTTGGTAACGATATCCCCGCCGGACAGCTCGACCGCGGTCTCGAAGGCGTTCAGCGCCGCGCGGGCATCGCCGTCGGCGAAGGCGGCGATCCTTCTCAGGCCGGCGTCGGAGCATTCAATGCTCCTGCCCGGAAAGCCCTCGGCGGCCGCCTTCTTCAGAAGGGCGGTTATGTCCCCCTCGGACAGCTTCGAGAGGACGAAGACCTTGCAGCGGGACAGCAGGGCCGAGTTCAGCTCGAACGAGGGGTTCTCGGTGGTGGCGCCGATGAGGGTTATGCTCCCCTTCTCCATGTACGGCAGGAACTCGTCCTGCTGGGTCCTGCTGAAGCGGTGAATCTCGTCCACGAAGAGGACGGTCCTTCCGCCGCGAGAGGCCCTCGCCTCGGCGTCCGACATGATCCTCCTGATCTCCGGGACACCGTCTTTGACGGCCGATATCGATACGAACTCTGCCCCCGTGGAACGCGCGATTATCCCTGCCAAAGTGGTCTTCCCGGTGCCGGGAGGGCCCCAGAGGATCATCGAGGGCACCCTGTCCGCCTCGATGGCGTGCCTCAGGAACTTCCCCTTCCCGAGGAGGGCCTCCTGCCCCACATACCCGTCCAGGGTCTTCGGGCGCATCCTGCTGGCCAGGGGCTCGGGGTCCTCGGTCCCTGTATCCAATGATGTCTGGGTCATTCGGGAGGCTCCCCGCGGCGGCCGGCCTTCCAGTCCCGGATCCCCTGCAGGCGCTTGGAGATGTACGCCTCGTTGCCGCGGTTCCCCGGCTCATAGTAGATCCTGTCCTTCAGGCCGTCCGGAAGGCACTGCATCTTCGTGACCTTGGCCTCGGTCCCCTCGGGGTACTGGTATCCCTTCCCGTATCCCAGCTGCTCCATGAGCTTCGTCTCGGCGTTCCTGAGCTGCATGGGGACGGGCTCGTTCGGCTTCCCGCGGACGTCCGCCATCGCGCTCTCTATAGCCTTCGCGACGGAATCCGACCTGGGGGCGAGGGAGAGGTATATCGCCGTCTGCGCGAGCGCGAAGCGGCATTCGGGCATGCCCATGTTCTTGCAGGCGAAGAAGCAGGACACCGCCTGCAGCATGGCATTGGGGTCGGCCATGCCGACGTCGTCCCCCGAGAACTCGATCATCCTCCTGGCGATGTAGCAGGGGTCCTCCCCGCCGTCCAGCATCCTCGCCAGCCAGTAGACCGCGGCGTCCGGGTCCGAGTTCCTCATGGACTTGTGGAACGCGGATATGAGGTTGTAGTGCTCCTCGCCCGTCTTGTCGTAGAGGAGGGAGCGCCTGCTGACGCAGTCGGCGACGGCTTCCTCGGACACCATGATGGCCCCGTTCTCCTTCGGGGAGTCCGAGGCGGCCGCCTCGAGGGTGTTGAGGGCGGTGCGGGCATCGCCGTTGGCGAACCTCGCGATGACATGCGCCAGGTCGTCCGATATCACCGCCTTCGTCCCCGGGAACCCCCTCTCGGCGGCGCGGAGGACCAGCCCCGCGACGTCGTCCTCGGACAGCGCCTTCAGGACGAACACCTTGCAACGGGACAGCAGCGCCGAGTTCACGTGGAACGACGGGTTCTCGGTGGTGGCGCCGATGAGGATGATGCTGCCTTTCTCCACATAAGGCAGGAACGCGTCCTGCTGGGCCTTGTTGAAACGGTGGATCTCGTCCACGAACAGCACGGTCCTCCTCCCGGACGCACGCCTCTTCTCGGCGGCGTCCATGATCGCGCGGACCTCCTTCGCGCTGCCGGTGACCGCCGAGAAGGGGATGAACTCGGCCGAGGTGCGGACGGCGATTATGTGCGCCAAGGTCGTCTTCCCGACGCCCGGCGGGCCCCAGAGAATCATGGACTGCATGCGGTCCTGCTCGATCATCATCCTCAGCACCTTGCCTTCGCCGAGCAGGTGCTCCTGGCCGACGAAACCGTCCAGGCTGTCCGGGCGCATCCGCCCTGCCAGCGGCTCCCCCGGCCCGCGGACGGGCTTCCGGGCCGATTTCGGCTCGTCTCCGAAAAGCGTTGTCTGCGCCGTGACCTTCCCCTCCTTCTTCATGGACAGCATAAGGATTAACTAGATAAACGCTAGACGGAGGGCAGATGCACGGAACCGATGTCCTGACCTCTGAGCCCCGCACCGCGCTCAGGGCGATGGCGGTGCCGATAGTGATCTCGCTTCTGGTGGCCCAGATCAACGCGTTCGCGGACACCTTCTGGTGCTCCGGGCTGGGAGGGGAGGCGCTGGCCGCCCTGGGGCTGGGGATTCCCATGTACGCCGTCGTCGCCGGGATCGGGAATGGGATGGGGATCGGCATCTCCGCCGCCGGGGCCAACAGGATAGGCGCGGGGAAGAGGGACGAGGCCGCCGAGATCGTCAGGCAGGCCATCCCCGCGATGCTCATCGTCTCCCTCGCTGCCGCTCTGCTCTTCCTTCTGGCCGGGAGGCCCGTGGTGGATTGGATGGGAAGCGGCGGAAGCGTCAGCGGGGAGGCCTGGGAGTATTGCATCCCCTGCTTCATCTGCTCGGCCGCCATCATCATGCCCAACATCTACGCCGGGGCCCTGCGCGCCGAGGGGGACGCGGGACGGTCGATGTACATCCTGGCCTTCGGGGCCCTGCTGAACATGGTCCTGGACCCGGTCTTCGCTTATGGCCTCGGATACGGGATATCGGGCCTCGCATGGGCGACCTCGGTTTCCTCCGCGGCGGCGGCCGTGCCCGCGGCCTACTGGTACCATGTGAAGAAGGACACCGAGCTCCGCATCTCCTACGGAGGGTTCAGGTTCAGGAAGGGGCCGGTGAAGGCGTTCTCCTCCATCGGGGTGCCCAAGGCCGTCGAGCTCGACATCTTCTACATCTTCAACATCCTGATGCTGTACTTCTTCGTGAAGGTCGGAGGCCCGGACGGGTCCGCCCTCTACAATTCCGCGTACAAGTACGTCGACCTCATCGGAGTCATACCTGCGGGGATCGGCGGGGCCATCGCCACCGTCTGCTCCGCCCAGTTCGGGATGGGGGACTTCGGCAGGATACGCAGGACCGTGTCCGAGGGGCTGAAGATATCCCTCATCGCCGTGACCGCTGCCGCCGCCGTGCTGTTCGTGTTCTCCGATTGGTTCGCGGCCGTGTTCGCATCCGGGGACTCGGCGTACCTGAGGGCGGACCTGGCCCGCACCATCCGCCTGTACTGCCTGTTCATACCGATACTCGTCCTCAGGGACATCGGATCGGCCCAGCTGCAGAGCATAAGGATGGCAGGGTCCTCGATGGCGTCGGCGCTCATCAGGAACCTGGAGATGACCGCCGCGTTCTGGGCCGCATCGTATTTCTCGCTCGATGCCGAATGGTGGGCGCTGATAACCGGGCACTGGCTGGGGGCCCTGCTCATGTGGGCCTGGGCAGAATGGGGGCTCAGGCTCAGGGAGCGCGAGCACAGAAAAGCAGAAGCGGGGAGAGAGGCTGCATGACGGGGCCGCCGGGGGAAATGCCCTCAGGCAGGCGGAAATGAGAGTGATGGTGCAGAGAGCGGGATTCGAACCCGTGGACCGCTAGGGATTAGACCCTGAATCTAACGTCGTTGGCCATGCTTGACTATCTCTGCAGGTGGGGTTCCCCATCGCGTTCTTCTATTAAAGGATAAGTGTTGGAAGAAGTTTGTGGAGTTTGATTTCCTGTCCGGAGATGTGCGTCCGTTCAGGCGTTCATGATCTTCATCCAGCCGCCGGACTCGTAGACGGCCAGGTTCCTCTTCTTGAGGATCGCCTCGAACTCATCCCAGGAGATGACGTCGAGACGCCCGTTGGTGCCCTTGGTGAACTGGACGCCCTCGGTGCCCTTGACCTTTCCGGGGTTCAGACCCTTTATCTTCGCTATCTGCTTGGCCTTGGCTATTGTTATTCTCTCCATCGCCATTTCAAAACCTCATACTGCAGTTTCTCTTAATGAAGATAAATTCGCTGAATAGTATATAAGACTTATCGAAAATTCAGGTTCCGAGTTGCAAAAAACGTCATATCTGGGTCTTTTTGGCTGCGAGTTTGCCGATATATCCCGGCCCGTTCTCCTGCCGTCTGGGGCCCTGCCAAAAACTATTATCGGCGGTGCCCATCATGAGTCCATGGACGGCAGCGGCGGAGCGGTATCCCTGACGGACGACATGACCCCCTCGAGGGCGCTCTCCCTCGGGACCAAGCTGGGGTCCGTATGCCTGAAGGTGGCGGTAGGGCGCGACGCGAACCCGAGCAGCCAGATGATCGCGGCGGCCTTCATGGCCGGCCTGACCTCCGCCGGCGCGGACGCCATCGACGCAGGGATAATCCCTGCGCCCGGCCTCTGCATAGCGTTCAGGGACCGGGTCGACTGCACGGTCCATGTCGGCTCCCCCGACGATTACGGGCACATCGCCGGCATCCGCATCCGCCTCCCGGAGGGCTCCCCCTTCCCGCTCGAGCGCCTGGACGGCGCGGACGGAGAGCTCCCGCCTTTCAGCGACGTCGGCTGCATACGCTCCGAGCCGGGAGCGGTGGACGCGTACATCGATTCGTTCCCCGAGGGCGAGGGCGGAGGCTACATCCTCTCGGACACCGGAGGGAACAGCACGTCCGTCTGCGCGGACCGCATCCTGAAGAAGAGCGGGGCGGACCCGATCGGCCTGAACGCCCACATAAGCGGCGGCGCCCCTCCCCGCTCCCCCGGCATAGACAGGGCGGAGCTGGCGGGGCTGTCTAGCTTCGTGAACGCGAGCACCGGGTCCATAGGCATAGCGTTCAACGGCGACGGCACCAGGCTGGCCCTCCTGGACGAGAGCGGGAAGTTCGTCCCCGGGGACAAGCTCCTGGCGATAATGCTGCTGGCCGTCAAACCGTCCAAGGCCGTGGTCCCCTATGCCTCCCCCAGCATCGTCGACGATGCGTTCTACAGGTACAGGCCGCGCGGGAAGAACGGCGGAGGGCTGATCCGCCACGGGAACTCGCTGGAATCGATAATGAAGGCCGCGAAGGACAGCGGGGCCGATTTCGCCGGCACCCTGGACGGCCTCTTCGTGTTCCCGAAGAGGACCCAGTGCCCGGACGCGCTGGCCGCCGCGGCCGAGATCTCCAAGCTCGCGGGGGCCAGGAGCATAAGGAACGTGCTCGAGGGTTTCCCCAGATACACCGTCAGGAAGACCTACGTGGACTTCGACGGGTATTTCAGCGCCTTCACCGACCGCTTCCTGAACTCTGTGAAGGATGCGGACGTGAGCAGAGTCGACGGCGGCGGAGGGCTCTGCATCCAGATGAGCCGCGGGATCCTCTACGTCAACCCCGACCCGTCCGACCCGAAGAGGATCGAGATCTCGGCGGAGTCCGGGGACCCTGTTTACCTGGCGACCATGCTCGATGAGGCGGAGGAGCTCGTCCGCGGCTCGATCTGACCTTCGCGGGGCCTGCGGGTCGGCCTTGGTGCCGTCGGCGTACAGCATGTCGAGGCGGACCTCATCGCCCGCTGAATTATAGGCTTTCCAGCTGGTCCTGTCGTACGGCTGGCAGGTGATGAAGTGCACCCCGCCCATGCTCCCGAACACCTGCAGGTCGTCCTCCGATGCCTCGTTGGAGTACCCTGGATGGGAATGGGCCGAGCCGGTCCTCTGGAAATCGATCGGGTCCATCCAGTCCATGATGAAGCTGTGGGAGTCCCCGAACACCGTCCCGGGGAGCATGACCATCTCGTCGATGATGCCGCCGTGCGCCCGGTGCAGGCAGATGAACTCGTCCGGGTAGACGGACCTCGCAGATTCGTTCAGGGCATCGATGAAATCGATGCTGACCCCTTTGATGTTCATGACGAGTTCACCAGCTTCTCCGTCAGGCTCTTGTAGAAGTCGCGGTCGAAGCGGATGATCCTGAAGCTCTGGGAGGACCTGACGAACGTCAGCCTCGAGCCGCCCTCGACCTTGTGCTCCAGGAGCCCGTCGATGACCAGCAGGCATCCCTTGTCCAGCACGCAGTCGACGTCCACCTTGCTCCAGCTGGGCACCACGATGGGCCGGGAGGAGAACTTGTAGGCTGCCATCGGTACGATGACGAGGGCGTCCACCCGGGGGTCGACCACGGGGGCGCCGAGGCTCATCGCATAGCTGGTGGACCCGGTCGGGGTCGAGATGATGATCCCGTCCGCCCTGACCTCCGTGGCGAGCCTGTCGTCGACGTAGATCCTGAACTTCCTGATCTTCGCGATGGAATCGGAGTGCACCACGGCCTCGTTGACGGCCGGGTCGAACATCTCGTCCCCGCAGGCAGTGTCCAGCTTGAACCTCTCCTCCATGGTGTAGTCGCCGTTCCTGAGCCTGGCGATGCCCTCCTCTATCTGGGAGGGCTCGAGGGCGGCCAGGAACCCGACGCCGCCGGCGTTGATGCCCATGACGGGCGCCGAGTTGGCGTTCAGCGTCCTCAGGATGGTGCCGTCGCCGCCGATCGTTATCACGGTGTCCGCATGCATGTCGGAGATCTCGAGACCGTCGTCCCTCCCGAGGACCGCGGCGGCGGACTTGTCGAGCACTATGCTGGCGTCCCCCAGGGACTCGATGACCCTCTCCACGTAGCCCCTGACGCCGTCCACCTTCGGGTTGGCGACGATGCCGTAGACCCTTCTCCTGCCGGACATGAGGTGCTTGCGGGTGATGAAATCGTAGAGGGACGGGCTGGAGACCGCGATGAAGTTGCCGCGGGTCTCGAGGTCGAACGGCATGTCGAAGTCCGCGCCCTCCAGGGTGTAGATGTATCCCTCGGCCTCCCTGAGGATCAGGTACGAGGCGGCGATGTCCACCACGCGGATGGCGCGGGTGTACCTCTCGGAGTTCATGTAGAACCCGTCGGCGGTGCCCTCGGCGACGAACGCCATCTCCAGCGAGGAGCAGCCGTAGGAGCGGGAGGATTTCACCCTCTTCCCGAGCTCCCAGGCGGACGGATGGGCGCCGTTCCCCGTGTAGATCATCATGAGGAGGGAGCTCTCCTTCGGGGCGCGGACATGCAGCCTGCGCCCGTTCTTGTACGCCCCCTTCCCCTTCTCGGCCCAGTACTCGTCCCCGGTCGCCGGCATGAACAGGTAGGCCAGCCTCTCATCGGACAGCCTGGCCGACCCGATGGCCATGGACACGGTGTACAGCGGGACCCCGGCGATGGCGTTGTGCGACCCGTCGATGGGGTCGAGGACCATGGTCTCCTCCGCGCCGTTGTCTATGAAGCCGATCTCCTCGCTCAGGACGTTCAGGGCGATGTCGTTCCTGACGATGTAATCGAGAACGGTGTTCTCGGCGACCTTGTCGATGAGGGCGGTCGGAGTGCCGTCCGCTCCCATCTCGATGTCCCTCCCCTTCTCCTCCTGTGTCGGGATCTTGTCGATGTTCTCCTTGACCGCCGCCCCGATGGCCTTGAGGACCTCCAGCGTGACTTCCATATGGACCTTGCTATCGTACGTGCGCGTATAAAGACAGCGCGCCGGCGCACTTTTTTTATCGGCGGCGCCGCATCGGAGTGGGGAATGCAGCCCATGGATTTCACATCGGGGACCGTTTTCGCGGAGAACGGCCGCCTCTACACCCTCTCGGCGGCGCCCGGGACCCGCGTTTACGGGGAGAGGACCGTCACGGCGGGCGGGAAGGAGTACCGCGAATGGGACCCGCACCGCAGCAAGCTCGCCGCCTACCTGGCGAACGGGGGGAGGGCGTTCCCGTTCCTCCCGGGGTCCTCCGTCCTGTACCTCGGGGCCTCGAGCGGGACCACCCCGTCGCACGTCTCCGACATAGCCAGCATGGGGAAGGTCTACTGCGTCGAGTTCGCCCCCAGGATGTTCAGGCAGCTGGTCTCGAACTGCCGGCCGAGGAAGAACATGATCCCGATCCTGGCCGACGCCACCCGGCCTTCGGAGTACTCTTTCATGGTCTCGCACGCCGACATCGTCTACCAGGACGTGGCGCAGAAGGGGCAGGCCGACATCCTGGCCGACAACATGGAGGCGTACGGCGCCGAGCACGGCATGATGGCGGTCAAGGCGAGGTCCGAGGACGTGGCCGAGGAGCCGGCGAGGATCTTCAGGAAGGCCGAGGAGCGCCTGAGGGAGAGAGGGTTCGAGATCGTAGACGCCAGGCGCCTGGAGCCGTTCGAGGATTCCCATGAGATGATCGCCGTGAGGCGCGCATGACCCCGGACACCGGCTCGACGGTGTACGCCGTCGCGTTCCGCGGCAGGAGGTTCCTGATGGTCTTCAACGCCCGGAGAGGGGGCTGGGAGATGCCCGGGGGGCACATCAAGGAAGGCGAGACCCCGGAGCAGGCCGCCGTCCGCGAGACGCGGGAGGAGTCCGGGTTCGCGATAAAGGTGGTCGCGACGAGGGACCTGGGCCACTGCTACGTGTGCGCGGCCGTCGCGGATGCCGGGGCCGCCGACGGGGACTGCGAGATGGAGAGCTCGTTCTTCGGCTCGCTCCCGGAGAAGCTGTCCTTCCCCAGGGAGGAGTATTTGGACACCGTCCCCTGGGCGGAGCGCGAGCTGGACTCCTGCGGGGCCTCCGATCGGCCTTACAACACACTTTAAATAGGGAACACCGATAGGGAAGACCTAGCCTCGCCGCCAAGATGAGTGATTCATAATGGCAAGAATGCACGCAAGAAGAAAGGGAAAGGCGTCCTCCAAACGCCCCATGATCACCGAGAACCCCGACTGGGTCCCCCTGTCAGCCACCGAGATAGAGGACAAGATCGAGGCATTCGCCAACGAGGGTATGTCCCCCGCTATGATCGGCATGGTGCTCAGGGACCAGTACGCCGTCCCCAACGTGAAGCTCGCGACCGGTAAGACCGTCACCGAGATCATGGCAGAGAGGAAGGCCAGCGGAGCACTTCCCGAGGACCTCGCCGCCCTCATGGTCCGCGCGATCAACCTCAACAACCATGTTTCAGCAAACCCGAACGACGTCGCCAACAAGCGCGGACTGACCCTGATCGAAGCGAAGATCAGGCGCCTGGAGCGCTACTACAAAGAGAACGGCGTCCTTCCCGAGACCTGGAAGTATTCTCTCTCCAACGCTGAACTGATGCTCAAGTGAGCTTCATGGAAGGTTTCGACCTGCCTTCTAAACTTCTTTCCGCCCTGCGGGCGGCCGCGGACACTGTCCGCGGCCATGATTTTATCCAATGCTACTCGCACTTCGATGCCGACGGCATAACCGCCGCCGCCATCATCTCGAAGGCCCTACTCCGCGAAGGGAAGGAGTTCCGCATGACGATCTTCCCGACGCTCAACGAGGAGCAGATGAAGACGATCGAGGAGACCCCGTCGGAGTGCGTCCTGATAACCGATCTCGGAGCATCCTACATCAAGCGCTTCGATGCCCTGCCCTGCGACGCGGTGGTCCTGGACCACCACACGGTGAAGGACCAGGCGGAGAAGGCCGTCTACGCCAACCCCCACCTGTACGGGATCGACGGCATGACCTCGGGATGCGGCGCGACGATGGCGTTCCTTTTCGCTGTCACCCTTGACGAATCCAACTGGGACCTCGCGCCCCTGGCCCTCGCCGGCATGGCAGGGGACAGGCAGCACATCAACGGCCTCAGCGGGCTGAACGCCTTCGTCCTGAGCGGCGCTGAGCAGAGAGGGCTGGCCGAGGAGAGACCGGGCTCGCTGATCCCGCCCGGGAAGCTCTCGGAATCCCTTTACCTGTCCACCGACCCCTACATCCGCGGAGTGAGCGGCAGCGAGACGGGGACGGCGGCCCTGCTGGCCGATGCGGGGATATCCGGGGACAGGTCCCAGGCAGACCTGACCGAGGAGGAGAAGGACAGGCTGTCCA
>Ga0256406_1002927_pt1 | contig 22657 bp, 21 predicted proteins | sample RumenRJG_03DNA_FD_185986 | JGI IMG/M metagenome (GOLD analysis project Ga0256406, IMG submission 185986) | Bovine rumen microbial communities from Lethbridge, Alberta, Canada - RJG_03 | ecosystem: Host-associated > Mammals > Digestive system > Stomach > Rumen | place: Canada: Alberta | collected... | reverse complement strand
CGGCTCGTCTATCGCGGTCCCCGGGACCTCGACCCATGCGACGACCGCGTCGGGCAGGGCGTCCCATTCGATCTGGCGGGTGCCTTCGGGCTCTTCCTGCCCGGTGTGCTCGGATATCCACTGGGACATTTCGTCCCGCTCGTCCGGGGTGGCCGTCATCCACGTGAGGATGAGGGCCACGATCACCGCAAGGACCACCGTGGCCAACGGGAACAAGAGCAGTTTCGCGTTTCTCATCGTCTCCTCCTGGCGTCGCGGGGCGGGTTCGCGCCCGCCCCGCCGTGCTTTGGCTTACTCATCGCCGGCGTCGGTTGCATCCGCAACAGCCTCGCGGACTTTGCGGCGCTTCCCGAGCGCGTAGGCGGCTCCCGCCGCACCGCACCCGGCGATCACGACGATGCTGGCCGCGATGGGCGCCACGGGGACGCTGCCCCCGGTCTTGGGATACCCCTTGCTGGGGGTGTCCTTCTCGGGGGTTGCGAGCTCGACCGTCTGCGCCTCGTCCTCGATGTCTGCATGCATGGCGATCTCGATGCCGTCCCTGGTCAGCTTCTCGAAGGCGACTGCCGTCTTGCCTGCGAGCTTGCTGCCGTCGAACTCGAACGTCACGTCGACGGTCCCGTCGGGCTTATCGGGCGTGAACGTCGTGGTCGCGGTGATCTCCTTGCCGGCAGCATCCTTGAGCGTCTCGCCGGTGGCCTTGTCCACGAGCTTGCCCTCGAGCACGTACTCCTTACCGGGAATCAGGTTCTCGTAGGAGACGGTGTCGACGACCTTCGCCTTCTCGTCGGCGACGACGTTCTTGTCACCGTCATCGCCGTCGACTGCGGTCGTGCGGATGTCCGCGAAATGGATCGATTGCCCTTCGTCCTCGGAGTCCGCATGCGTTGCGATGGTGTTGCCCTCGTCATCTGCGAGCCTCTCGAAGAACACGAGCGTGTGTCCTGCGATCCCCTCCGTCGCGACGGTCACGTGGACCTCCGCGATGCCGTTCTCCTCCTCGGGGGTGAACTCGACCTCGGCCGTGACGACCTTGCCCTCGGAATCGACGATCTCGCTGCCCGTTTCGGAATCGTAGAGCGTCGCGGTGAGCCTGTAGGGGCTGCCGGGCGTGAGGTTCTCGTAGGCCACGACGTCGACGAGCTCCAGCTCTTCGGACGTGCTGCCCAGGTTGTCGCCGGTCTCGGGGTTGGTCGCGGTGGTGTGGATGTCGACGACGCGGACCGTCTGGCCCTCGTCCTCGATGTCGGCATGGACCATGTACTCCTTGCCCTCGTGCTCCATGGCCTCGAAGGCAACGACGTCATGGCCCGCCAGCTCCACGCCGTCGAACGTGAACTCGATCTCGACTGTTCCGGTGAAGCCCTCGGCCGTGAAGGTCGTGCTCGCCGTTATCTCCTTGCCAGATGCGTCGAGCGCCGCCTCTCCGGTCTCCTTGTCCATGAGAGTGCCCGACACGGTGTACTCCTCGCCGGGGATGCAGCCGGTGTACTCGATGGTGTCGATGATTGCCATCTGGCCGCGGGCCTGGCCCTCGTGCGTGCCGCTGGACTTGTCGATCGCCGTGGTCCTCATGCTCTTCGGCATGTTCTCGACGGTCCATGCGAACACGTCGGTCATCCCGTCGTAGCCGTCGAACTCGATCATGCCCTGGTCGTTGACGGTGAAGTCGTGGACGGCAGGCGTGCCTTCCTCGTCGACGTCGTAGACGACATAGCCATCGGGCGCCGCGGTCTCCTGCACGTGGTAGCTGCCGTGCTTGATGTACTTGACCGAGATGTTGCCTTCCTCATCGGAGGCGTGCTCCTCGTCGAAGGTCCCCTCGTCGTTCCAGACGCGGAAGGTCGCGCCCGCGACGGGGGTCTCGGGATCGGTCGCGTCGACCTTGTGCAGCTTGATCTCGGTGGGGGTGTCGGCCACGGGCTCCTCGTGCTCGAACACCTCGATCTTCTGGCCCTGGTACGAGAGTTCGACCGTCACCTCGTCGACGTTGAGTGCGAACCCGTCCTTGGCCTTGGCCTCGTAGACGGTGTAGGTGCCCAGGTAGAGCGGCTCCGTCTCCGCTTCGCCGTTCTCGTCCGTCACGAGCGTGGCGACGATGTCGTCGGCGCTGGCGCGCACGGTGCCCTCGGGGGTTACGATGTCCGCCGCCGCCTTCACGATGTAGGTGCTCCCGTCGACGGGCTCGTCGGTCGTCGCGTCGTGCTTGACGATCTTGATGATTCCCTTCTGGGGCATGTCGGCGAACTCGACTGTGACGGGGTCGTCCCAGCCGTTGTACTCGGCACCGACCTCGAAGCCGACGCCCTCGAGGTTGATCGCGTAGCCATAGGGAGCCTGCACCTCGGTGATGGTGTAGCTTCCCTCTTCGAGCAGCATCGGCAGGGTCACCTCGCCGTTGCCGTTCGTGGTCCAGGTGTCCATCACGGACTCCTCGGGATAGTGCGACACGTAGGTCACGGTGGCGCCGCTCGCGTCGAGCAGCTGGAACGAGCACTGCAGGGGAACCTGCTTGCCGGTCTCGGCGTCAACCTTGACCACCTTGAGCGGGGTCTGGGGGATGTGGTCGTTCACGAGAGCGGGCGCATCGTACTGGCCCTCGGCGGATACCGTCGTCTTCCAGTCGGGCACTGCGAGCAGATCCTTGCCATACTCGGCCTTGAAGGCCGCCGCCACGTCGTCGGGAACGATTTCGTGGACGGTGTAGGTCCCGTAGGCCAAGGCCCCGGTCCACCCGTCGGGCAGCTCGATCGCCTTGGTGGTCGCAAGGCCGTTCTCATCGACGGTGATCGTGCACACGACTCCGCCCTGGGCGACTTCCTCGCCGGTCTCCGGGGAGACCACCGCGCCCTCGTTGTCGTTGATGAGCTGGAACTGGACGCCCTCGGCGAGGACGCGCTCCACCTCCTGCGGGTTGCCGTCATCGTCGTAGATGGTGACGGGGACCTCCTTCACGAGGCGGAAGTCGCCGCGTTTGACGGTGTCGGGCTGCGTCGGCGAGTTGTACGTGTAGACGCTCTCGCCGACCGCTCCCTCAGAGGTGATCTGGATGCAGAACCTCTCGGGGTCGCCGCCTGCGCCGTCGTCGAGGTTGTAGCCTTGCGGCGCCTTCGTCTCCTCGATCACGACGGTGCCGAGCGGGATCGACGCGTCGCCGTTGCTCTGGTGGTAGAGGGCGTCGCCGGAGGCCTTGTACTCGTCGGAGTAGTAGGCGAAGCCGTCCGCGTCGGTCTTGAAGACCCATGTGCGGGTGGCGCCGCCGGACGCCTCGGCTTCGGCCGCGGTGGCGTATTGGCCCTTGTAGAAGGCGACCGTGAACTCCGCCCCCTCGAGGCTCGCCGCTCCCTGCGGTTGGGCGCCGAGGTCCGCGTCCACCTTGGCCACGAGCATGCCGACCGGGTCGGACTGGGGGATCTCCGTCACGCCGGATTTGCCGTTGGCGGCGACCGTCTCGCCTGCCTTCACCTCGACCTTGTAGCTGGCGGGATCGAGCGCATATCCGGGGGATGCCTTGGTCTCCTTGACCCAGTAGGTCCCGCTCGTGACGTTCTCGAGCTTGCCGTAGCCGTCGTCGTCGGTCGTGATGGCACCGACCGCGGCGCTGCACGCCTCGTCAGAGTAGACGTTGTAGACCGCGCCTGCGAGAGAGTAGCAGCCGTTCCCGTCGGTCGTCTTTGCGATGGCGGAGGACTTGTGCACCTCGATTGTGCCCTTGGGAGTGAGCTTCGGCGTCACGCACATGCTCTGCGAATCCGAGCTCGTCCACTCGGTTCCCTCCGCCTCGTACTTGTCCTTGTTTGCTTGGTAGTACGACTTGGCGGCAGCGTACACGTCGTAGAAGTCCCCGTTTTCGGGGGTGACGTAGGAGTCCATGTAGCCGGGGGTGTACTCGCACCAGATCATGTATTGGAGGTACCCGCCGCGCTTGAGGTAGGACCATCCCGACTTTTCCTCGTCGAGGTACTTCTTGTAGAGCCCTATGCGCAGCGCCATGTCGGAGTCCATGCTCCGGGCGGAGTAGGTCGACCCCTCGTAGGCCGTGGTCGTGATGTCGATGCAGTAGGCGTCCTCGCCGTCCAGGATGAAGCGCGAGTCGGCCCAGCTGTTTCCCGTGTTGCTGTCGTACTGGTAGAAGTCGAAGCGCTCGCCGGAGTCGACCAGCGTGGCGGTCTGCGCCGCGAAGGCGGTCTTCCCGCCGACGAGAGCCCCTGCTAGCGCGGTGACGGCGAGCAGCGCCGCCATCAGGACGGCCAGCGTCTTCTTGGCGGCTGGCCGCATGGTTTTAGCGTTCATCCGGCGCCCCCTATCGGGCCTGGGCGTCGGGCACGGGGCGCTGCTCGGCCTCCATGGCCCGGGAAGCCTCGGTCACATCCTTGGCGCGCTCTGCGAGCGAGTCCTTGTGCGCCTCCGCGTAGGCGCGCCTCGATTCGGCCAGCGCGTCCTTGATCTGCTGCGGCATGACGCGCACGGTCTCCTTGAGCCTCTTGCCGTCCTCCCCGATGACGGGGTTTCCCTCGGGGTCGAGCACGCTCTTCTGCAGCCAGACCTCGCGTTCGGTCAGCAGCGGGATGTCGCGCCAGTTCTCGCCGCGGTACTTGGACTCGTTTACGTACAGCGGGCTGAACTGGTATCCGCCAACGTCTTTGCCGTCGATGACCGTGCCCTGCGGCAGCGTCACCGAGTTGAACGTCTTCTTCTCACCGGTTCTGGGGTCGGTGTACTCGATATCGGTGCGCACGAAGTTCTTGTGAAGCGAGATGTAGGTGTTTTTCTTTTCTGCCTGGTCTGCCATTTTCTTTTCTCCTTTGCATCTTTCGTTTGGCTTTCGGGCTTGGTGTGGAAGGCGCCCTTCCGTGGTTTCCTATGGTGGGTCCATCTGTCTCCTCCTCTCTCTTATCCGCCCATGATGTCGCGCGCCCACGACCCGCTTTTGACGAGCGCGAGGATGAGCAGGATGCACATCGCGAGGTACTGAAGCGCGTAGCTCAGGCCGCCTATGACCGAGTCGACGACCGGCACGCCGACGCTTGCGGCGTTCAGGCCGCCGAGCACGATGGGGAAGCTGACGAGCAGCACGAGGATGATGATTCCCGCTAGGCACACCGAGACGAAGTTCTTGATGTAGTTGACGCCCATTTGCCTGGTCTCGTCGAGCGCCATCAGCGACAGCGGGATGGGTGCGAAGGCCGCCATGATGTAGAGCTGGATCGCTCGCGCCCAGCAGACGACGAGCGCGACGATGTAGGCGACGAGCACCACGAGCCAGCTTATGAGCGCGATCACGATCATGCCGATGAGGGCCGCGACGTCGTCCTCGGTCGTGGCGATGCTGACCTGCGATAGATCGACCGCTCCTCCGGCCCCGAACATCCCGGCCACGCGGTCTATGGCGAGCTTCGTGACCTCGTAGATGGACTGCATTATGTCGAAGCTGTTCTGGATGATGAATAGGAACACCGCGAAGAAGACGAGCAGGAACACCACTTCCTTGACGCCGGGCATGCTCGCGTTGCCGTCCATCTTCTGGGAGATCTTGATTAGCTGGACGGTGAACACGAACGAGAGCACGCCGCAGCCGATGGGCAGGATGGCTACTTCCCATACGCCCCTTGCTACCGAGTACATCGTCACGGTGCCGGCGTTGCCGAGCATCTGCTCGAAGCCCGCCGACAGCACTCCGTCGACGCCTATCGACGAGAGCACGCTCACCTGGCTCTCGAAGATCCAGTTGCAGCAGTCCCGGAGCACCCCGCATATCCACGCGTTGATGTCCTCGGCGATGCCGGCCCAGGCGAGGTCCGGCACGGCGAGTAGGCATGTCACCAGGAGGAATGCCCCCGCGAAGGGAAGCGCGAACCTCCTTGATCTGATTGCATCTATCATCGCCGCGCTCCTAGCCGGAGACGGCGAACTTGCCGTCGGCGTACGCGACCGAGACGATGCTCGCCGCCGAGTCGTCCAGGTGGAAAGTCGCCGTCACCCTTTTGGCCTTGAGGTCGAGGTAGACCTCCCCGTCGAAGGAGGCCTTGGTGGCCGCGGGTGCGTTCTTCGCGGCCCAGTTGCCTATGGCCGACTCGAGCTCGGCCGTCTTCCCGTCGATCAGGTCCGCGTATTCGTCGGCGATGCCGGTGACCGAGAACTCGACGTCGGGCGCCTTTCCCTGCACGTACGTCTTGTGCAGCTGGAACGCGTCGCACGTGACGGTGTAGGAGCCTTCCTTGCCGTCGATGATGATCGTGGCCCTCGCCCCGTCGGGAGAGTCTTCCCTCAGCGGGGTGATTGTCAGGGTCGTCTGATTCTCCGAGGAAGTCTCGTCGCCTGCCGTGAACGGCGTCGCCGAGAGCTTACCGTCCTTCGATTCGACGAAGCTGCCCTCCTTGAATGTGCAGGTGTCCTTGGGCTCGCCCTCGGCTTGCCACACGTGGGATCTGAGGATATCCATCGCGTCCGCATCGTTAGCCTGCGCCTCCGGGGCCTCCTCGGCCTGCTGCGACTGCTGCTGCTCCGCTGCGGTTCCGGGGTCTGCCTGCCTGGCCAGGCTGCAGCGCACGGCGCTGCTCGCGACGAGCACGACGACTGCGCCGATCGCCGCGATGAGCATGAGCTTGTTCTTGCGTTCCATTCGCTTCCTCCTTTACAGATAGCGCACCGCGCACGTGAAGTACGAGATGCCGTTCGATATCTTGCAGACGTCTCCCGTCTGCGGTTCGTGGATGTACTGGTCTCCGCCGATGTAGATGGCGACGTGCCCCGGCCTCCAGAGGATGTCTCCCGGGCGCGCCTCGGACAGGGGGATCTTGGTCCCCCCGGTGGCCTGGTCCTCCGAGTAGCGCGGGATCGAGATGCCCGCCTGCGCGTAGCACCACTGGGTCAGCCCCGAGCAGTCAAGCCCGACGTTCGGCGTGCTGCCGCCCCATACGTACGGCACGCCGAGCTGCGAGTGCGCCGCCTCGACGATGGCGTTGCCGGATGCCGTGCCGCTCTTGAACTGATCGAGCGTCATTCCGTCGAATCGGTAGAGGTTGTAGGTCTTCATGATCGACTTCAGGCTGTCGACGTATGCCGACGACGTGGCGTAGCCCGCGTCCTTCAACCCCTCGGCCATCTTGTCCGAGTCGTGGTTGGCGATGGCCTCCTGTATGAGCGCGTTCCCCGCATAGCGGTCGTTGGCGAGCAGCACGCGCGAGCGGAACACGATGCAGTCCTTGTACGACTTGAAGCTCGTGAAGTCCGCCATGATCGTTACGGTCTCGCCTCCGTATTCCTCCTGGGTCGCGTACGACGACTTGCCCGACACCTCCGGGCAGCTCGCGAAGCTCGAGGCCCATTTGATTCCGAAGAGGTTGTTGTCCTGCGTGGCGAGTCCCGACAAGTGGTCTCCCATGCCGGACTCGCAGATGATCTGCGCGATGGTGCAGCCGGCCGGGTGCCCGTACTCCTCCTGGCATTCGAGCGCCGTCTCGACCATCTCGTAGGTGATGTAGGGCGGGAGCCCCGCCACCGCCCGCTTGGCCTCCTCGTTCTCCCAGAAGCCGAACAGGGCGCCCACGAGCTGGGCGACCGCCATGATCACGATGACGGAGGCGATGATCCCGCATATGACGCCGAGCACCGGCAGCCCGAGCGAAGACGCGCCCGTAGCGGCCAGGACCTTGGTCTCGCCCGCCTTCGCCGTTGTCGAAGCCGTTCCGGTTGCGGCCGCCTGGGCGCTACGGGCTGACCTCCAGGCGCGGCGCGCCTGCATCTTCTTCTTGGCTGAGGCGGCCTTTCGCTTCGACTCGGCCTTCTTCTTCGCCTTCGCAGCCTTGTCCGCGCTCTCCGCGGCGCTCCCCGCATTCGGTTTCGCGGGGGTTCGCTGGGCCGTTTTGGCTGCGTCCGCTTTTCCGGTTCCGCCGGTGCCGCCGGATGCGGGCTTCGCCGCGTCCGGCCGTGCGGCCGGGCCTTCGGCTCCAGCGCCGTCGGCGGCGGGCGTCCCGCCTGCCTCGGCTGCGCTGTTGCGGGCCTGCCGGGCGTACGCGCCGCCTTGGCGGGTGTACACGGTGAGGTTGGAGATGTCGTCGACCGACTCGTCCCCGAAGTCGCCCTCCGGCGTGCCATCGTCGGCGTTGCGCCTCACGGTGCGGGCCACCGCGGCCAGCGGGGCCGTGCTCCGCCTCATGGCCTCCATCGCCCTGTCGGACGAGCGGACAATCCCCGAGTTGACGGCGTCGGTCCTGCCCGTGCCGGCGACCGCCCCGGATGCGTCGTGGCCGCGTGCGAAATCGCCCGCCTCCACGTGCTACGAGACGTTGACCGCCGGCTTGTCCACGCGGGGCTCACTCACCGCTCCGCCCGCCTTCCGGGTCGAGCATGATCAGGTTCCCGCGCCTGGTGTGCCTCTTCGCGACCGATATCCCCAGGCCGTCGAGGTACCCCTCGTGTTTCGAGAGCTCCCTGCCCAGGATGGCGGCGTCGTCTGCGGGGCAGCCGATCGCCATGGCGAGTTCCGCCATCGTCCCCTCCCAGGGGATCCCGGCGTCCTTGATGAACGTGGCGGTTGCGACGACCCTCTTGGGCACCCCGCCGACAGGGTTGCCGAGCATGGGCTCGGCCGCCTCGACGCGCCTTCGCGCGTTCTCGGCGAACCCGCTCGCTCGCTTGAGAGCGGCGATCTCCTCAGGCTTGGTGTTGAACAGGTCGTAGAGCGATCCCTTCGGGAAGTCGTCCTTGATGGGGATGCGCGCGCCGCCCGCGATGAGCAGGCCCTCGCCGGCCTTCACCGACTCGTCGATGTAACCGGCCTCCTGCGCCGAAAGGTCCATGAGGTCGACCCATGCCTTGCGGTCGACGGGCGACTGCTTGTGAAGCAGGATGAAGTCGGAGTTGAGCACCATGTTCCGGGCCTCCTCGTGCTCGAGCATGTAGACGCTGTTCTGCGTGATGCCCGTGCAGACGAGGTTGAACTTGCGGCCCTCGGCCCAGAACTTGGAGAAGTAGCTGATGATGGCGGGGTGCCCGAACAGGCTCTGCACCTCGTCGATGTACAGCCAGGTCGTGACGCCCCTCTCGAAGTTGTAGTACATGCGGTTGCGTACCGTCTCCAGCACCGCGATGATGCCGAAGGCGCGCATGTTCTCCGACAGGTCCTTGAAGTCGATGTTGGTGATCCGCTTGTCGAAGGTGACGTTCGACTCGTGGTTGAAGAACGACAGCGCGCCCCTCACGTAGCGCTCGTAGCGCAGCGCGATGTCGCGCGCCTCGGGCTCGGGCTGCTCGCGCAGTATCGCGTAGAAGTCGCCGAGCAGGGGCAGCCTGCCCTCGTCCGCGCAGCGCGCGTACGCGAGCTCCACGCATCTGGAGATGATGGACTTGTCCGCCTCGGGAAGCCCTTGGCTGCCCTCGGCCATCGTCGCCGAGGAGAGCGCCAGGAACGCGTCGATCTTGAAGGCCATCTGGGCCGCCGTCGACTGGTGCGCCACGTCGGACAGGTCGAAGGGGTTCAGGTGCGTGCCCGAGTCGGGCGCGAAGCGTATCGACTCGCCGCCGTTGCCGGTGACGACAGGGCTGTACTCGCCGGCCGGGTCAAGGATGATGATCTCGTCCTCGGGATAGGCCAGGATGGTGTTCTCGATCTCGCGCTTGACGCTGAACGACTTGCCGCTTCCCGGCTTGCCCGCCACGAACCCCATGGGGCTCGCGAGGTGCTTGCGGTTGCACAGCACGAGGTTGCTGCTCTGCTTGTTCTGGCCGTAGTAGCCGCCCCCTCCTGGGCGAGCTCCTGGGTGGCGAAGGGCATCTGGATGGCGACCTGGGCGGTCGTCATCATGCGGGACACCTCCACGTGGTTGTGCCCGAGAGGCAGCACCGAGTTCATGCCCTGGCGCTGGCGGTAGTCGAGCGTCCCGATCTCGATCGAGTTGCGCCTGCCCGTCGACACGATCTGGAGCACCTGGTCGTCGAGCTCTTTGCGCGTCTCCGCCCAAGTGAACACGAGGCCCGTGTACACGAACAGGCGCTGGTTCTTGTTCTGGAGGTGGTCGAGCAGGTCCTCGGCCTCCTCCTTGGAGTACTTGAGCTCCGAGGGCAGGATCTGGAAGTCATAGCCCTTCTTCACGGCGCTCATCTGCTCGTCGATGATCTCCTTGTCCATCCACGCCAGGCGCTTCTTCACGAACGCGACGGCCTTCGCCTTGTCCATCGCCTGGATGTGGAGCGTCACGTTGAGCGGCATCGGCAGGTCGATCACGTCTGCGAGGCAGCGGTCCGTGAGCTCGCTGCCGAACCTGGTGAATGCCAGCACTTGGCACCAGGCGCCCTCCGACAGGTAACAGGTGCCCAGGCCCTCCGGCTTGAAGTCGAGCGACGTCGGGCAGACGAAGTCCTTGGTGCGCAATCCGGATTTGGGGCCGAGCTGGTCCCACGAGAACGTGAACGGCTTGCCGGGCCTGAGAACCGAGTTGATGGCGCGGAGCCGCTCCTCGCCGTCGAGCACGCGTGCCCCGCTGCGGATCTTGTTCAGCGTCTGGATGGCGTCAGTGCGCATGCGGGCGAGCTTCGGCACCGCCGCATCGACGTCCTTGGCGCCGGTCGCGAAGGTGAGGTAGCGCTCGCGCACGAGGTTCGAGACGCCCTCGCGCATCTTGTCGTTGAGTATCCGGTTGTACTCGCGCGCGTATTCCTCGGTGTCCGCATCGTCGGTCGGGAAGAACATCTTGCGCCCGATCTCCGATGCCGGTATCGGGGTGTTCACGACGGAGAGCTGCACGCAGCTCTCGGCGCCGAAGTAGTCGAAGAGCTGGCAGTAGGCGGAGAAGATGGCCTGCTGATTCTCCTCGCGCGCCGACTGGTAGCTGATGTCCTCGAAGGCTATGGTCTGGCTGAACAGCCCCTCCTCGACCTGGCAGATGCCGTCTCTGTACATCGCGTCGAACCCGATAGCGTTGTAAACGTCCTTCGCCGCGGCGCGCTTGCGCCTGCGTGACTCGTTCAGGGTGGAGAGCTCCTTCTCCTGTTCCCTGATCTTTCGGTCGAGCGACGTCCCGGAGGGTCTCCTCGCGGGCCGCTTCTCCTCGCCGTCGGCGCGCCTACTCTGCTTTGCTCGGCTCATACAGCTCCGCCCCCTTCCGTTTCGCCTTCCTGCGGGATTTGCGGTCGGGTTTCTCGGGCAGGGATTCGAGCAGGTTGACCGACTCGGTGGTGAATCCCGTCGAGTAAGCGAGCTTCCCGTCCCCAATCATGTGGCCCAGGTAGAGCGGGATGAACTTCTCGGCGACTAGCCCCTTGGGTCTCCAGAAGCCCGCGAGCCAGAACGGCATAGAGCAGGCCATCACGGGCAACGTCGCGTCGGCGACGGGGATGCCGAGCCCGAAGTAGGTCACTGCCGCCGCCCCGACAGCAGCGCCGAGGCCGCCGACCGTGCAGGCGAGCGTGCGGGCCGACAGCTTGCCCACGACCTTCTCGGTGTACTCGCCGATATCCTTGTGCACTGATACGCTGAGCATGCCGACCCCCTTAGGCCGGGAGCCAGGACGTGTCGAGCATGCCGAAGTAAACCGCCGCCGCCACGATGATGGCGCCGCCGGCTATGGTCGAGATGGCGCTGGCTATCTGAGCGCCGCCCTGCTGCTCGCGGATCGCGAGGCCGAGGGACACGGCTCCCCACACGATGAGGAATCCGTCGAGGAACGTGACGCACCCCGACACGAGGCTGATGATGTTTGCAAGCATGTTTTCACTTGTCTCCTTTGCATCTTCGGGCGGGTTTGGATGTGGAAGCACCGCCCTTGCTGGTAGAATCGTCTTCGGAGCCCCTACGGGGCGCTCCTTTGCATCTTGGGACGGCAGCCTGAGGGAGGGTGGAAGCTCCCGACGGCCTCTAGGCGCTTCGCGTGGCCGTCCCATCCTTCTCATTGCTCCTCGCTCTTTCCCGGCTCGTACGGCTCGCAGATGGCGCCGTCATGCCCGGGGTGCACCTCCTTCCATCGCGGATGCCTCTCGATGTCGTACTTCCTATCGCGCAGCGGGTCGGTGCCCGCTATGAGCACGATCGCCTCGTCGCGGGGCATCTTCCCGACCTCGGCCGACTGGATCAGGTCGCGCTCGACGACGTTCCAGTTGCGGGTCGACGAGTTCATGGTCCCGCGGCTCTCGTTGAACGTGAGGATCGAGACCGTCTCCTTGCCGGCCATCTCCGAGATCTCTCGGTTGGTCTCGTTCGACTTGCCGCCGAGGAACAGCGTCGTGTCGCAGCAGTCGACGATGGTCTGGGCCGTCTCCTCGCTGTAGTTGGCCTTCAGCTGGGCTATCGACTGCAGCACGACCGAGATCGACATGTTCCGGCTGCGGACGACCGCGGCCATGGACTCGATGTCGGGGATCTTGCCGATGTTGGCGAACTCGTCGAACAGGAACGTGACGGGCCTGGGCAGGCTCCCGCCGTGCTCGGCGAGCGCTTTGTCGCACAGGAGGTTCATCGTCTGCCACATCATGATCGCGAGCAGGAAGGAGTAGGTCTTCCTCGTGTCGGACATGATGGCGAAGACCGCGATCTTGCGGCCCTCGTCGCCGAGGCGGTCGAGCTCCATCTCATCGTGGGACAGCACCTCGCGCACCTGGGGTATCGCCACGGGCTCGAGGCGCGTGTTGCAGCTGATGAGGATCGATTTGAGGGTCTTTCCAGCCGCGTCCTTGAACATCTTGTAGTGCAGCAGGCTGAAGTCGTCGTCGACTTTCACGGGCTTTCCGATCTCCACGTAACGCCACTTGGACGCCTGCGCGCCGTAGGCCGCCTTGCCCCCGTAGTCGTAGGGGGCCGGCTCCTCGCCCGAGTTGACGTACTTCTTTCCCGTCCTGACCCTCTCGAAGAGCAGGTCGAGCGGACTCATGTAGTCCTCGTCGCTCTCCTTGGCCTTCGCGAGCGAAAGCAGCGTCACGAGCCCCGAGAACGAGCGGTCCTCCTCGGGGCAGTGGAAGACCAGGTAGCCGATCAGCGCCACGTAGAGCAGGCGCTCGGCCTTCTCCCAGAACGGGTCGCCTGCATGCTCCTTGTCGCCCGTGGTGTTGTCTATGAAGCACTCGACGAACTCGAGGATGTCGGTCTCGTCGCGGAAGTAGGCGAAGGGGTTGTAGTGCGTCGAGCGCGCGAAATCGATGGTGTCGAAGACCTTCACGTCGTAGCCGTGGCGCTCGAGCATCCAGCCGAGGTTGACCACCGTGGTGCCCTTGGGGTCGGTCACGAAGTAGCTCGCGTTCATCTGCATGATGTTCGGCTCGATGTAGCCGCGCGTCTTGCCCGAGCCCGAGCCGCCTATGACGAGCACGTTGCGGTTCCGGTCGTACTTCCTCGAGTGGCGCTCGCGCGACATGGCCATGCCGTAGTTCTCGGTGAGGATGATGTTGTTGAACGGGTCGCGGCCGTCCATGAACCTGCGCCCCTCGCGCCTCTTGCCCCATCTGGCGCTCCCGTGCTCCTCGCCGGAGCGGAAGTTCCCCTCGCGGATGAGGCTGTAAGCCCAGGCGATCCACACGCCGCATGCGGCCACGACGCCCGTGGCGAGAGGCCCTGCCTCCGCCGAGAGAGCGTGCCCGGACGCGAGCCATGCGGGCAGCTCCGTCAGCGCCGCCGCGAGGTTGGATGCCGGCTGCCCGGGCAGGGAGAGCAGGCATGCGGCGTAGGCGTCGGCGACAGCGAAGGCCGCTGCGGAGAAGGCGATGGTTGCGGCCAGCTTCGGCAGCGAGGTCCGCATCACTTGCTCCTGTTCTCCTGGAAGCGCGGCTCGCGCTCGGCTGCCCGCCCGCCGGACCTCTCGCGCTCGAGTTGCTCGGATGCAGCACGGGCGTACTCGGCCTGCTTCTCGAGGGGCTCCTTGTCGGGGTCGCCCGCCTCGCGCACGTCGTCTCGTTCAGCCTCGCGCGCTTGGCGGTCGGCTTCGCGCGCCAGATCGTCGGATGCCTTCCGCTCTGCGGCCTCGGCCTGCTCGATGAGCTCACCGAGGCAGCCATCGAGCCTCTCGGCGTCTTCTATCCTGAAGAGGAGGTAGGTTTTGCCGTTCGATTGGTCGTCGAGGAAGGAGTGCGCAAGGCCCGCCGATTCCAGTTTGGCGGCGATTGCAGTCTGGACGCTCTCGTACTCGGGCAGCTCCTTGAACTCGGCCATGTCGAGCTTCGCCCATTCGGGCAGTTCGGCTTCCGCCGTTTCTGCCTCCGGGCCGATGCCCGACCTCGCGTTCCTGAGCGCCTGGGCCAGCCTGCCCGCAGCATCGCTCATGGCCTTGCCGCCGGCGTCCTGGCCGATCCGCAGCATCCAGTCGTAGAGCTCCTGGCCCGCCTCGTCACCGAAATCGCTCGCCATGACCCTGTGCCCCCTTCCGCTGGGACGGTTTGTCCCACTCGCGTCTTGCTAAAAGAAATGGGACAGAATGTCCCATCGCCTCGCCCTTGCCATCACCGCCCGTCACGCGTGACGGAAGGGTGGCGGGCGCCGCGCCCTTTCGGACACGGCGCCCAGGCTGAGACGGCAGGCGGCGATCCGGCTGCGTGCCGTGCCGAGCGCTGGGGAGGCGCTCCTTTGCATCTCGGCCGCCGGCGTGGTGGGAGTGGAAGGCCGGCTGCCTTCACGTTCTGCGGTGCGGTGTTGGTTTGAGTTTGCGGTAGGCGCACTGGTCGCGCTGCCAACATCGACCGCCGCACGTCTCGTTACGACGTTATAGACGACCCGCGCCCCGCCGTGAAGGCACGGGAGGGCCGCTATGGTCCGCTAGGGTTCCCCCTGTCGATTAGCCATCAAGATTTCACATTCACCCGCGCCGGCGGTCATTGCCGGACAGCTCGATCACATGGCACATCTGGCGAAGCCTCGACACGATCGCCCGCGCGCTCTCGTATTCCCCCTGGCGCGCGATCCGCTTCTCCAAGCCGGCGAGGTCGTACTGCGACGTGACGATGAGGGGCCTCATGGCCTCGTAGCGGTGGTTGACGATCTGGAAGAGCATCGACGCCGACCACGCGGACGCGGACTCCTTGCCGAAGTCGTCCAGGATGAGGACGTCGCTGCCCGCGAAGCGGAGCACCGCGTCCAGCGACGACGCCTCCTTTCCGTAGGTGTCCTGGATGTCCTCGAGCATCGACAGCGTCGTCGTGAGGACAACCGAGTAGCCTGCGTCTATGAACATGCGGGCAAGCGCGCTCGCAAGGTAGGTCTTGCCAGTTCCGACGTTGCCGTGGATGTAAAGGCCGCGGCCGTCGTCTGAGCCGAACCTCTCCATGTACAGCTGCGCCTCGACCTCGTCGACCGTCGCCCCCAGGTACCGCTTCTTCACGCCGGAGCGGACGAGCTTGGCTTTGCGCTCGCGCTCCCTGGCCTCGTTCTCCCGGGCCTCCTCCTCCTTCGCTGCGGCCGCCTCGCCGTCGCAGCCGCAGGGCTCGTACGCGACCCATGCCACGCGGCCGTTGAGCATGACGCCCCTCGGCTCGAGCATGCGCCCGCACCAAGGGCACTCCGCGCTGCCGGTCTTAGGTGCGTCCAGGCCGCGCTCCTCGGCTTCGTCGGGTGTTATGAAATGGCTTTCGCCTCCATGTAAGCCGGACATATCAAAGATCCTCTCCTATGAACTCTTTGTTTTCGGACTTTCTTATCGGATGAACTTCTCTCAGGCGACGGCATGCAGATTCTTCATGGGGCACGGCGGTGCCGCCTGAAATTTCTTCATGGGGTAGCGTTTCGCCGCATGAATTCTCTTCATGCGGAGGGACACCCCCTGAAGGATTCTCAGGGCGAGATCCTTCAGGGGCGTTCCGCTCTGCGTCATGGGCATCGTCGTAGGTAGGCTCCGGGGATTGCCGCTTGGCGCACGTCTTCCTAGCCGCCTCGGACTTGGTCCTGGCGGAAGGCGCCCGCGCGATGCGATACACCTTGGTGCTTCTTCCCACCCCGAGCTCGTGGCTTCCTACTTCGTAGATCAGGCCCTTGGCGGTGAGCTCCCTGATCGAATGGAATACTGTTCTCTCGGATAGGCCTAGGAACTCGGCGGTCTTGGGCTTGCTCTCGTAGAAGTCCCGGTTGCCCGCCCTGCAGAATCCGTAGATCCTCGCGTAGACGAGGAGAGCTGCGCCTCTGAGGCCGAGTTCTTCAATCATGAACCGATGCACCACGACGAACTCGTCGCGCGAGCCGCCGCTTGTCATCATGCTCCTCTTTCAGTCGTCGTCTATTCTTGGCCGCCCTCTTGCAGGTAGAGGAAGTTCCTGTCGTACCAGTCGATGAGCTCGTCGCGCTGGATGAGATAGTTCCTCTTCCTGCCCTCGAAGCGCCTGATCGGTAATGGGTCCACCTTCCTTTCGGCCATCGTGTAGACGCGACCCCTGCTCCAGTGCAGAAGCGCCGCGACCTCCCTGACGTTGTAGAAGTCCTTCAGGAGGACCAGCGTTCCGCTCTCGTGTTCTATGCTGCGATTATCTGCTGCCATTGCTACCTCGTTTCTGGAACGTTGCAAGGGCCGAGCAGGCAGCGACACGAGCGCCGGGCACAGTATCGCCGAGCAGGTAAGATGCTATACGTTCGGCCGTTTCCGGGTGTACCTCATGAGGGTCAGCTGGGACAATCTGTCTCACCGCTCGTCGCCTCCATCGGCGAAGTCGGCGACCGACTGCTGCGCGCGCTGCAGGTACTCCTCGAGCGCCTTGCGGTTCACGCGGATCGTCTTGGTGCCCAGCTTCGCCGCCGGCATCTCGCCCTGATGGATGAGCTTGTAGATGGATGTGAGCGAGATCTGCAGGTAGAGCTGCACCGCGCGCACGTCGAGCCACACGTCCGAGCCGTCGCCCGGCATGTTCAGGAGCTCCATGCGCTGGGCGTCGCCGGGACCCGTGGGCAGGTAGACGCCGGCTTCGTCCGTGAGGGGAGCGAACCCAGAGGGCGCTCCGTAGACCATATAGGGATTGGGGATCTGGCCGGCGCCCTGGGGCGCGGCCGCATGTGCTTGCATCGATATACCTCCTGTCGCATCGGTTCGACCTGACCGCAAAACTCGAGTGCGGATACGTCGCTTCAATGGCAAGGGGTTTTACATGCTGCGGCGAATAGCGGCAAGAGGCGGAAAACGCGGATAGTCCGCTAGAGTTCCCTACGTCCATTAACCACGGAACCCACATACCCGACGGCACGCCGGGGCGGATGGGCGGGTCCGCCCCCTGGCGCGTCGAGGTTGGATCCGGAAGGGGATTTCCCAGGGGGGAATACGCCTGATTTGATCCTCGGATTGGCGCCGCTGCAGCGACGCGGGTTGGGATCCGAATTCCCCCGCGTGTCCCGCGAAACGGCGTGATTCCCGCGGAGTAGCGAGAAAATTCCCCCCGAATTCCCCCGCGAGTCTATCCTCGAGATAGATAATATGAGGACTTCGGTCGGCTATTTCGTCCTTGACGGAAGGCTCTTTTTCGGGTCGGAAAGGGTCTCAGGGGTAAACTTTTTCGGCCGAAAAATTCCCCCGCAATAAAAAATCCCTGACCGTTTTCGCAGGTCAGGGACTTGATTTTGGTCGCGGGGGCCGGATTCGAACCGACGACCTTCGGGTTATGAGCCCGACGAGCTACCAACTGCTCCACCCCGCAATATGTTGTGTGCGCCTCAGCGCAAGAAAAGATACTATGCTCTTAGCCATGCTTAGTCAAATATGTGAACGATTCTCCACATTTGCTTGTGACATCCTCCTTCCGGAAGCAGAACAGACGAGAAAGGACTTGCATGCACATCCAGGAGATTGCAAGCTGCACGCCCAATCTCTCAGATGAGCTTCTGGGCGTATGGGAGCGTTCTGTCAGAGCCACCCATCATTTCCTCGCCGAATCCGATATCGTCCGCATCCGGGCTTACGTCCCTAAAGCAATTCAGACAGTCGAGCACCTTGCCGCGGCTGAGGACAGCGATGGCAAGACACTTGCGTTCATAGGTGTGCAGGAAGGCAGGCTCGAGATGCCCTTCGTCGACAGCAGCTGCCGGGGACGGGGCATAGGCTCGACCCCTCTCGATTACGCTCTCTCCCATTGGGATGTCAGCGAGCCCACCGTGAACGAGCAGAATCCTCAAGCCATAGCGTTCTACGAACACAAGGGCTTTGTGGCATACATGCGCACCGATACCGACGAGGAAGGCGAACCTTTCTCACTCATCTGCATGCGCCTTGCTGATCGCTGAAGCTCATCAGCGACAAGACAAACGGACGTAGAATGAGTTCCAGCTCCACCCTCATGGAAAGGGATGCTGGATGAAGAGATATGCCGTACCAATCTGTCTGCTTGCTGTCTTCGAGGCAGTGGGCATCTCGCTCTGGCTCACGAAGGAAAACCTCTTCTATCTCTTCAACTTCAGCTATATCGGGACTGCCCTCTCCCTTTCCCTTGCCCTCTTCATCCAGGGCAACAGGAATGCCAGAAGGATTGCCCAGCTCATGGTCGGCCTCTACATGCTTGTCTATCTGGGACTCATCTCCCATGAGAACATGCAGATCGAAGGGTTCTGGTACTACCTCTTCCTTGGCAGCTTCGAGGCAGCGACCATACACTATGCGGTAGCAAAGATATTCGGCCCGCTCCTCTTTGGCCGCGGCTGGTGCGGCTATGCCTGCTGGACCGCTATGGTCCTCGACTTCCTCCCCTATCCTGTGCCTCAGGAGCCAAGGAAGAAGATCGGCTGGATCCGCTATCTCACGTTCGCAGCTTCCCTCATCTTCGTCGCCGCACTCTTCGTGGCGCAGGTAGCCAATATCGAAGACATCATGTTCTGGGCCTTCATCGCAGGAAATGCTGTCTACTACGCCCTCGGTATCGCACTTGCGTTTGCCTTCAAGGACAACCGCGCCTTCTGCAAATACATCTGCCCTATCACAGTGTTCCTGAAGCCCATGAGCTATTTCTCGCTCGTACGGATCACCTGCGACCACACGAAGTGCATCTCCTGCAATAGATGCCGGAAAGTCTGCCCGATGGATGTCGATATGCTTGATGATTCGAGGAAGCGCAGGAATGGCACCGAGTGCATCCTCTGCCTTGAATGCGTGAAGGCCTGTCCGAAGAAGGCACTCTAGCCATAGCGGTGCCACCAGCCGACTCATCTGTCCATTAAGTTATTGCACACTAACATCTATCCTGTACTGATCTAGAATCATCTCAGCATCAGCCGCAGCAGGATGGAGGCCCTTATGGACCAGCGATTCGAAGGCGTTCCAGATACCCTCTTCATCCCGCTCTGGGCGAGGATAGAAGCTTCGAAGAGATTCCCTGAGCTTCTCTTTGACCAGCGCGCGCTCGCACTCGAGCCGGCACTGGCAGGACATGCTCTTGCCAGCACGACTTCCGAGTTCAATCTGCTCTCTTCTGCCGTCCGTGCCCATGTGATGGACGCGATGGCAGAGGACTTCATCGCAGCGCACGGCCCCTCGACCCTCATCGTCCTTGGCTGCGGGCTCGATACGGCAAGCTCACGGATCGATGGCAGGGGTTCTGTCTTCTTTGAGCTCGATCTGCCTGATGTGATTGCTTACCGCCGCCAGGTCCTCGGCGAGGATCCGGATGAGCACCTCATCGCCCACGACCTCTTCGACCTTGCCTGGACGGATGCCGTGCCACACGACAAGCCCATTCTCATCTACGCCGCAGGTGTCTTCCAGTATTTCGATGATGAGAGGATTGTCTCGCTCATGCAGGATCTCAGGCGCATCTTCCCCGGCGCCGAGCTCATCTTCGACGCCGTGGACTCCCGCGGCCTCCGCTATGCAGAGCGGTATGTGGAGAAGACCGGAAATGCTTCTGCAGCGATGCATTTTGCGGTCGACGATGCCGCTGCCTTCGTCGAGAAGGCAGGCGTCACCCTGATTGCCCGTGAGCCCTTCTTCGGCGACGCTTGCAGGCTCTTGAAAGGCAAGATCGGCGTCTATACAAGGATTTCCATGCGGGTATGCGACCGCCATGGCAGGCTCAAGGTCATCCGTGTGAAGCTCTGAGCATCATGCGTGCGCATTGCTCCGCTTCCTTGAGCTTTCAGTGGGTAGAAAGAAGGATATATGCAATGGAATCGAGGCCGCTATGGAGTGTCTTCTTGCGTTTCCGATCGGCTATGCCTTCGGCTGCTTTCTGACGGCAGATGTCGTCTGCCGTATGTCCGTGCATAAAAGCTGCTTCTCCATAGGGGATGGCAACCCAGGCATGGCAAACGTCGGACATGTGCTCGGCACGAAGGCAGCGCTTGCCGTCCTCGCAGGAGACATCCTGAAGACCCTGCTAGCCGTCCTCATCTCCTGGGCTCTTCTGGGCCATACACTTGCTGTCACGCTCTGGGCAGGCTTCGGCGCCACGGCAGGGCACAACTTCCCGATCTGGCATCATTTCCAGGGCGGCAAGGGCGTCACGACGACCTGCTCCACAATCATCCTCGCCTCGCCTCTTGCAGGCATCCTCTCCTCTATCGCAGGCTTTGCCGTAGGCGTCGTCGCTCTGGGCTATCTCTGCCTCGGCGCGCTCCTGATTCCCTCGATCTTCTTCGTCTGGATTGCGATCGCGGGTGCCGGCGCCTGGGCGCTCGTGCCGGCAGCGCTCCTCGTCCTTCTCATGTTCAAGGCGCATCTTCCCGCAGCTCTCCACATCAAGGATGGCTCGACGCCCCATGCATCGATAGCCGACAAGACGCTCGAGCTCCTGCACCTCAAGAAGTCCTAGGGCCAAATCGAAAGCGCAATCAGGGTCTGTGCTGCATAGTAAAGGACAAGGCTCCAGGTTCGCCGTACCTGCGTATGCCTCTCGCCGAACGAGTTCAGCACAAGCAGCGTGTCTGACACAAGAAACGAGATGCCGCCAGCAGCAAAGAGCGCCTGCTGAAGAGCAGGCATGCTGAGGCAGGCGGCAGCCGCAAACCCTGCTGTAAGGCCGACGACCGCGATATAGGCAGCACCTGCCAAGGTAAAGAGGCTGCGCTCATGCACGGACTTCGAGAGCCGCCAGAAGATGATGGCCAGAACTGCTGCCGTCACGACGAGCGCCAGCACGGGATGTCTCACAAGCGAGAGCAGATAGCTGATGTAGCAGAAGTGCCCTGCCGCAAAGAAGAGGGCGCCAATCGTGAAGAGCTTCTTCTCCCGTACCTTGGCCGCCCGCACGTCCGCATCTTTCTTCTGGATGAAGCGCAGGGCATGGAGGATATCTCCGACCATGCCAAGAAGAAGGCCAAGGCAGACCAGAAGCGAAGCCGGAATCCTCGGCGGCACGAAGGCGCCCACCAGACCGAGTGCAGCGAAGGCAGCCGAAGCAAGCGCCTTCAGGACCGCCGCGGCAACGTAGCGGCCCTGAGCATCCTTGCGTATGAAGATGCCTTGCAGGATGGCGCCTGCAGCGATGAGCGGCGGAGCGATGAGCTCTGGCATGGCATTCCTACCTGTCCTCAGGGAAAATGATGCCGCACTGACGTCTGATGTCGTCCATCACGGCAAGCGAGGCAAGCGTGAGCTTCTCGTGCTCTGCTGCTTCGGCAAGAGCTTCCGAGTCGCCCTGGATTGCATGGACGAAGGAGGCTAGCTCGAACTGCATGTCGTTTTCCGGCATATCGACAGAGGTGGTCTCTGCCCCTTCCCCGCCGACTGTCCCGTATACCATGCCCTTGTCCACATAGGGCGTGAACGTGAAGGTTCTGGGGCAGGATGTCTCTTTCCAGAAGAGCGTACCGGCAGAGCCCTCGATCTGGGAGGCGAGATAGTCATTCGACACCTTGCCGTATGAGAGATTCACGAGGAAGCCCGGATAGGAAAGGATGGCCTCTCCCGCAAGGTCGATCGTCGTATAGGGATCGTCGGCGCTCCGCCCCTCCACTTGATGTGTCACGGCAGAGGCCTTGACGGACTCAGGGGCACCGAAGACCTGGAGCGCAGACTCGACGCAGTAGACGCCGATGTCCATGAGGGCACCTGCTGCCATGTGCGGATCGAAGATGTTCACATGCTCGCCCGCTTCGAGCTTCTTGATGCGCGACGTCACCTTCGAGAAGCGGAAGGTCGCAAGGCGCACCTTGCCGGTCTTTTCCGCAGCGGTCTTGAGGTAGGCCGCACCAGGGCCGAACGTGTTCCGTGCTGCTTCGAGAGCGACAAGGCCCTGCTCATGGGCAAGTCCGAAGACCTCTTCGGCGAGCTTCCTGTTTGCAGCAAACGACTTCTCGACGAGCACGTGCTTGCCGCCAGCAAGAAGCGTCTTTGCCTGCTCCGCATGAAGCGCGTTCGGCGAGCCGATATAGATGGCATCCACCTTGTCGCTTGCAGCAAGCTCCTCGAGAGACGAGAATGCGAGCTGCGCGCCATGCGCCTCTGCAAAGGCGCGGGCATCCTCTTTCTTCCTGGAATAGGCTGCTACGTACTCTGCTTCCGGCACCTGGCCGAGCGCATCGAGGAAGCGCTCCGTGATCGCTGACCTGCCGACTGTCGCTATGCGTACCTTGTCCATGCATCCTCCTGACGCCGCATTCACTGCTTCAAGCATACCCGAGGTTGCACCATCCCATAAAGAGGCTTGGGCAGAGCACCCCATTACAGTGAGAGACAGTCCCTAGGGGCCTCTCCAAGCTTTGGGGTTTTCGATAATGCATTGCCTGCGGATTCCCTAACCTTGTATATGGCCCCTGGAAGGGGCTGCTGGCCGACCGCCCCTG
>Ga0256406_1002926_pt1 | contig 22672 bp, 18 predicted proteins | sample RumenRJG_03DNA_FD_185986 | JGI IMG/M metagenome (GOLD analysis project Ga0256406, IMG submission 185986) | Bovine rumen microbial communities from Lethbridge, Alberta, Canada - RJG_03 | ecosystem: Host-associated > Mammals > Digestive system > Stomach > Rumen | place: Canada: Alberta | collected... | reverse complement strand
GGTCCAAGTCCGAACGCATCTTGTTGTAGACCGGGTCCGAAATCACGCGGTTCAGGTACTTGCTGAAGTTACCCACGTTCGGGGCGATGCTCATCTTGTTGTCGTTCAAGATGATGGTCATGTTCTGTTTGGAAAGGCCTGCGTTGTTGATGGCTTCGTAAGCCATGCCGCCCGTCATGGAGCCGTCACCAATCACGGCCACCACGCTGTTCTTGCGCTTAAAGTGGTCGCGCGCCACGGCAAAGCCAAGGGCTGCAGAAATAGAGGTCGTCGCGTGTCCGGCGCCGTAGCAGTCGTACTCGCTTTCGTTCCTCTTCAAAAATCCAGAAATGCCGCCCTGCTGGCGCAGCGTCTCGAAGCGGTCGAAACGACCCGTCAAAAGCTTGTGCACGTAGGCCTGGTGTCCTACATCCCATACAATCTTGTCGTCGGGAGCGTTGAACACATAATGCAGAGCGAGCGTCAGTTCCACCACACCTAGGCTAGACGCCAAGTGACCGCCATGCTTAGCCACTTGACCAATGATGGTCTCGCGGATCTGCGACGCCAGGTGATAAAGCTCCTCGACAGAGCAATGCTTTATGTCCTGGGGGGACTTGATATTCTTAAGGTCCATTAGTTAACCCTGGTAATGATGAATGCGGCAATAGAGCGCAGGATCTTGGTGTCGCACTTGAGGGCATCCAGTGCCTTGAGGGATTCCTGGTAGAGCTCGTGCGCGCGTTCGCGGGACTTGTCGAGGCCCACGAGTGCCGGATAAGTTGCCTTACCTTTTTCGATGTCGGAACCGGCATCCTTGCCCAGTTCTTCGGTGGTCGAAACGATGTCCAGAATGTCATCCACGATCTGGAATGCAAGGCCGATGGAACGGCCGTAGTTGCGAATAATCTTGATGTCGTCTTCGCTGGCGTTGGCGAGACGTGCGCCCACTTCTAGGGAGGCCTCGATCAGGGCTGCTGTCTTGTGGTAATGGATGTAGTCCACAATTTCCAGGTCTACCTTCTTGCCTTCGCATTCGATGTCGATCATTTCGCCACCGATCATGCCGTAGGTACCCAAGAGGTGTGCCAGGACTTCGATTGCCTTGGCGTTGCCAGTCTTGCCCATCAGTTCGAAAGCCAAAATGCAAAGGGCATCACCTGCCATCACGGCGGTCGCTTCGCCGAACTGCTTGTGGCTTGTGGGCTTTCCGCGCCTAAAGTCGTCGTTGTCGATGCAGGGGAGGTCATCGTGGATCAGCGAGAACGTGTGGAGCATTTCCAGGGCGCTCATGGCGTAGTCCACCGAATTGCCCGTACCGCCGAACATGTCGAACGCGGCGCGTACAAGTGCCGGACGGAGTCTCTTTCCACCGGCGAACATCGAGTAACGCATGGCCTCATGGAGCCTTTCCGGACGGTCGGCTACAGGCGGCAAAAATTCTTCAAACTTCTTTTCCGCTTCCTTGGAAATGCGGGAAAGGTAATCAAGAGCAACAGAGGCTTCTTTTTCAAGATTTTCCATAAGTACAAAGATACTTAATTTCGCGATTGTATACAAGTCTAAACAGTCCGAAACAAGGCCGCAAGATGCGAAAAAACACATAAAAAACCGCCCTTGCAAGGCGGCTTTCTCATGTAATAAAATTGTATCTGATCCTTAGAACAAAGCGCCGTAAAGCGTCACGTCGTCGATGTAGAATTCGGTGCCGTCCTGCACAAAGATATGGAACTGCTTTACCCAGCCCTTGACTCCACTCCAAGAGGTAAAGCAAGTTTCTTCGGTTGCGCTACCCACGCAAAGTTCTGCCGGGTTCACGCTGATGCGTGTCCAGTCCTTCGAGAGCTTTATCCACTCGGTGGCGGCTTTCAAGTTCTTTGTCGGATCAATGTAGTTTTCAAGCGAAAGCCTGATGTTTCCATCGCCCTTTGCGTAGAACTCCACGGAGTCAATGGCCGAGAAATTCATTAAACGGTCAAACGATGTTCCCACCAGCGCCCAGGCATAATCATCAGCAGCAAGCTTGTACTTACCGTGGAACACTTTCGACTTGCGGGTAGAATCGTACACAATGCCTTCTTTCACGTTCTTTGCGGGCGTAATAGATGTACCCTTTTTCAAGGAATCGGTATTCAAGTACCAAGAATCGACATCGCTTTCAAAATCCTGGAGGACCTTTACTGGGCTCAAGAATTCAGTGCTGCTGGGTTTTGCAGTCGCGCTCCATTCTGCATAGAGAGTCTTGCTTGAATCGTTAGCAACAAAGTAAATCCCAAGTGCATCGTTTGCCGGAACATTCGGGAGTACGTAAGAACCCGCATTGTTCGTTTTCAAGAGCAAATCAAGACCGTAAATGCCTACCCACAAGAATTCCGTACCGGTACGGAGCGTTACTTTGCTTGAAATAGAGGCAGTCGCTTCCAAGCGGAGCGTGTCGAGCTTGGCGAGATCCTTAGCCTTGTAAATCTTTGAGTAAGCAAATCCGTCCTTAGTTACCGTTAGGCGGTATTCGCCCGATTTAGGCCATTCCATTTCGAAACGGCCGTTCTTGTCAGTTCGCAGGTCGGATTCTACCATGGTATTTTGCACGGCGTATTCTTCGACTTTGGCATCGGCGGCGCGCAGGGCGACCGTTGCATACGTTGCCGGAGTTCCGTCCTTGAGCAAAGCCAAGACCTGCAGCAGCTTTTCAGGTTCAACCGTATCTTCCGGAGTCGTATCTTCAGGAACCGCGGTGCGGTAATCCAGCATAATCGATTCCATCGGAGATACAAAGAGATCCTTTTCGCCTAGGCTCTTGTCGAAGTCTTCGTTCACGAAGTACAGCTGCAAGGTGTCGTTTGCCGGAATAGACGAAAGCGCGAACCAACCGGATTCATCGGTCTTCACCAAGGCGTCGGTCCCGACAACGCCCACCCACACGGCAGAAGAACCTTTCGGAATATCCACGACACCCGCAAGAACGGCGGTCGGTTCCAAACGAACCGTATCGACTGAGGCAAACGATTCTGAAGTTACCACCTTGGAGTAGGCCGCCCCTGCATGGGTAACCGTCAAACGGTATTCACCATTTTCGGGAACTTTGATATCGAAATGCCCTTTTTCGTCGGCATATTCATCGGCAACAATGAGAGCGTTCTCTTCGACAGCCTCGGACGCCTTAAAGTTTACTTTGCGCAATGCGACGGCTGCATAAGGTGCTGCGGCGCCATCGACCAATGCGACCGGAGATCCGTTAGTAGTAATACTACCTGGACCGCCAGCAACGTCTTTGTTAGAACACGCTACCAAACCCGCTGCGGTCAGCGAAAGCAAAGGCAAAAGAAAGAGCGATTTCCTCATTTTTCTTTCTCCTTTTCTTTTAGAGGTTTGGTAAATGCCAGGGGGAACATCTGGATGTTCAACTGGAATACCGTGTCGTCATCCGTTCCTTCCTGAGATAAACGTAGTAAATCTTCGCGGAAAGCGTTAATCTTTTCGCGCAAGAGTTGGATATCGTCCATGCAAAAAGTCATGGTGACCGTGCTGATGTCCCTGAGGAAGGGCTGGTGCCTGTCCAGGGATTCGTCGGCCAGGCGGATGGTTTCGTGCTGGAAGGCACGGACAGCCTGGGAACGCCAGTTTCCACCGGTACTTACAAAGGTGTCGTTCACCTTCCAGTAGCCGTCGCGGTCGGTAGAAATCATGTTGAGGTCGGCGAGCAGCTTTACAGCGTCGCGAGCCTCTTTTTCGGTAATGTTCGGGGTGCAGCTCTCGGCAAGCCCCTGGTAGTCGTCCTTGAACTTGCAAATGCCGATTACCGAACGTATGGCGTTGTAGTACCAGTGACGATAGAATTCGAGTTCCTTCTTTTGCAACAACTTAAGAGAAACGCCCTTCAGGGCCTGCATGCGCTCGTAGTGTTGCAGGGCGTCGGCGTCGGTCTTGGCGCGGCCGAAGTACACCATTTCTGCCCAGTAGTCGGCTTCTTTGCCTTCAAGTTCGAAGAATTCTGCGGCGGGCTGTATCAGACTCAGGGGCAAGTGGATCTTGCCCTGCGATACGCGAAGGAGGTTGCCAGGATCAGCGCCCATCTTCATGGCCATGTAACGCCACGAGATGACAGTCTTACGCTGCTTAAAATCCTCAAAAGCATCCCTTAACCATTCGCGATAGTCCGTATATTCAAAAATCTTCTTCATATCTATAAAGATAAATCCTTGACTATCAAAACCCTATGCGGCGAAATTAATCTCCGTTGTGGAACTTTACAACGATTTTGAGGTCCTTGTCGCAGGTTGCATCCCAGCGGCATTCAGGCTTGTCCATTATGGATAAATCCCTGCAAATTCCTTCAAATTCGATGATTTCGCTGCTTTTGGGACTGCGTCCGTAGGTAACTTCGTAGCTCAGTTCGCCTGCGGTGGATGCCTGGACCGGAGATTCGGCCATCAATCGGGCCGTGAGCAAAATCACACAGTCATCCTTGTGGGGCATTTGGGAATCGTCTTCGCCCTGGGCCAAGACCCAATGCATCTGGATCGGCTTGAAATCGGCGTCGAGTTCTTTTTTGGCGCAACTGAATAATAGGAGAATAAGAAAAGCCAAGAGCACGCAGCTTCGCTGCTTTGAGCTATGAGCGCGGGGCTTACGCCCCTTTGAGGTCTTAAGAAAATATTTCACGATAAAACTCACCGCTCAAAGCCCCCATGGGGGCGTCCTCATACCTCATCACCTGGTATGGCGGAACGTAGCGCTGGTGACGCGGTTACGGCCGTTCTCCTTGGAGGCGTAAAGGGCCTTGTCGGCGCGTTCGAACAGACGCTTCGGGTCTTCGCCTGCGATCATTTCGGCAATACCGAAGGAGCAAGTGACCTTCTGCTGCTTGATCAGCTGGGTGTTCTCGATTGCCATACGGAGCTTTTCGGCAAGGAACTGGGCGTTCTGGATCGGCGTGTCACCGCACAGAATCACGAATTCTTCGCCACCCCAACGCACCAGGGCGTCGGTGTTACGGATTTTGCTCTGGATGAGCTTTGCGAGGTTCACCAGGACTTCGTCACCCACCATGTGACCGTAGGTATCGTTCACGTGCTTGAAGTGGTCAATGTCCAGAATCACAAACGACACGGGGCTGTCGTTCTTTTGCAGATTTTCTTGTTCGCGCATGAGCACGCTGCTGAAGCCGGCGCGGTTCAGGCAGCCTGTAAGGGGGTCTTCCTTGCTGGACTTTTCGTATTCGGTCTTCTCGATTTCCAGGGCGCGCAGGTTCTTTTCCAGTTCTTCGCGCTTTTTCTTGCTGGCCGTGCGTTCGCGGCTGTAGTCGAAGAAGCGGATCATGAGAATCACGAAGAAGGTGATGAACCAGAGGGCTACGAGTGCCGTCGAAAGTTCTGCCTTCGAAATCTTCTTGCCCTTGAAGCAGAGTCCCTTGATTTCAAGCGTACCGTAACCGAGCGGAGCGTTGGTGCCCGTTTGGATTTCAATCAGCGGAATGTTCGAGAGGTCGACTCTTGCCTTGTGAACGTTGATTGCGTTCTGGGCAACCCACCAGCCTGCTACGCGGAATTCCTGCGGAACGAATACGGCGGGGTAGGTTTCTTCCAGGGGGAAGAATTCAATTTCGTTGAACTTGAGGGACAGTTCGTCGTCGGGGCGGGAGAAGGTGCTGTCGTAGCCGCGCATGTAGAGACGCACGGTTCCTTCGCCACGGGGCTTTACCCAGACAAAAATGCTGTCGAACTTGGAAAGGTCCTTGCCGCGGGTCTTGCCGTCGCCCAAGAAAATCTTGACGCCCACATAGGGGTAGGCGTAGCCTTCCTTAAGTTCGTAGTCTACGATGATGGAGGAATCGGTACGGGAGAGTTTAACCGCCGAAGCGCCACCATCTGCAGAGTCCGTTTCTGCAATGAGGTACGGATAATCGTGCAGGTACAATGGCTCAATAACGTCCAGTCCATTCTGATGCGCAAAAAGTGCTATGACCGTAATTGCCAAAAGCACAAAAATCAGAATATTCATCCTGAACAAAACGTATATCTTCTCAAGTATCCTAGACATAGGTGTAACCTGCCGAAATCCTCAATTTAAATATACAAAAAAGACAAAAAAAGCAATATGCGCATCAAAAAAGTGTGCGCTCTAAGGCATAAATATGCAAAAAAAAGCCCGTTTGTAGGAAAATTTTAGCGAGTGAGCCACCTTCCCAGGCGTCCGATTACGGGTCGGATGGCTTTTGCCATATCTTCGTGTGAATGTATGTCAGGGTGTCCCAGGAGTCCCACATTTGCAGTAGTGAGGGTCATGAATTCCAAATCGGTCTTGCCGGCGGAAATTTCGGCGTCATAAATGGCCTTGATTGTGGGGGTCAAGTCATCATTTGGCCAAACTTTGGTGGACAAGAGCAGGAACTTGACGCCCGGATGGGCCTTGCGGAGCTTTTCCAGCAGGCCTGCATAGGCTTTCTTGAAAGTTTCATGCTTTGCATAGGGCGGATTCCCCTGAAAGTCGTTGATTCCGATAAAAAGGACTATGACCTGAGGATGGAAAGAGTTGAAATCATAGCGAATGGAAGACTCTGCAATGCCGTTTGCCAGGTCTCCGGGAGCTTCGCCCGGGACTGTGAAGTCGTACAGACGGGGAATGGGCCATTCAGGTACGATGTTGTCGTAATTGCGTACGAGACCGCGTCCGCTGAAGGCGTTGACCTGAAAGTCTGCCTTGTAGCCGTCGGCAAGCAAGAAGGCGTAACTCTTGGAGGCGTTGGTCTTTTCGAACACCAGGGATTCGTCCTGACCGTTCTGGCCTTCGTTACCGAAGCCCACCGTAAAGGAATCGCCTATGAATTCGATTCGGCGGTTGCCTTGTTTTGGAGGTTCCTCAAATTTGCCCGATTTGTCGGTGGCTACTCTGTATAGGTGAATTCCGCCGGGGTTGCTTTCGCTGATTTTGATTAGGCGGTATGCGTGCGGACCTGCACTGCCGGTCGTTTTTACTTTATACACATTGCGGGAATTTGTTGTGAATACGGCGATTTCCTTGCCGTCTTCATCTACGCGGAACCTGGCTTCGCCTTCCAATTCAAATTCCAGTGATTTTGCCGCTGCTTTAAATTGTACCATGGCGGCAGGGGCGCTTGTACGGCTGTATTCCTTGCCGTGTTCCCATCGGCCACTAAACAACAGGTTTTTAGAAAACTCGTTCACGGAGACCTCCGCTCCAAATGAAAATGACGACAAAAGGGCGCAACCCGCTAATGCCGAGTAAATCCAATTCAAACAACGCATAAAAGAATATTACTAAATTCTAATTATGTTCTCTAGGCGAGCAACATCATTAGCGGTTCTTTTTGTAACCATCTACGGGCTACTGCTGGGCGTTTCAGCCTTTGCAGGCGAAGACGGTGTCACTGCAAAAGAAGCTGTTGCATTACAGAAGCCCGAACCGGGGTCTCCGGGAGACACCCTTACCAGAGAAGATGCCCGCATGGCATTGCTGGTTTACAAGTTGCTGGACAAAGACGGCAAAATCAAAGGTGCCGATATCAAACGGGGCGAAAGGCTCTTTATGCAAAATTGCAGGGCTTGCCATGGGAATGACGGCCACCGTTTCAACTTCTCGCGTTACAACGAAAAGCCGGCCTACATCGGGGACCGGGCCCGTGACGACATGCCGACTTTTTGGTACCAGATAAATTTCGGTGATGAAGAACGTGGCATGGAAGCCTATATCGACGAGTTCCCGCTGCAGGACCTCATCGATATCGCAGGCTTTGCCCAGACATTGCCTTGATTAGGGCTGGTGTCCGTTATAGACCTTGACTTCTTGAATAAACGAAAGTTCCAGCAGTTCGGGGACTTCGCTTCCGTAGGGCTGGATTTCGATTGTCTGGGGTGACTTGGCAAGCTTGAGGGCGTGCACAAAGAAATTCCTTTCGACTTCGCTTTCCCCGCGCTTGGAAGGGTTCTTCACCTTGGCTCCGATGAGGGCGCCTACGGTCTTGGCGTAACGCAATACCTTCACCAAGTCAAAGGTGCTCAGTTTCTGGTAGTTGTTTCCGTACTTTGTGGAGTTCAGCGCGGTCTGCAGGGTTTCGGAATTGGCTGTGTCCTTGAGTTCGTAATCCGGGGCTTTCGCTTCGGGCCATCCGGCGGCAAAGTCCTTGCGCCATTCTTCGGTGGGGGCGCTGGAACGGTTCACGTTCTTGCGTTCCACGAAGGGGCAGTAGCCATAGTTTGTAAGGATGTCGAAGGCGCGGGATTCCATTTCGGGATTCAGCACGAAGCCGTAACCCGGAATAAATTCGTTGGTGCATTCCATGAACTGCGGGAAGCGGGAAAGTTCGTTCAGTACATCGGCATTTTCAATCTTGAGCAAACGAACGGTTTGCACTCGGGCGCCGTAGTAAGAAGAATTCCATTCGGCAATGGTGGATTCCACGTTGACAGGAGGCTTGATCCAGCCCTTGAAATTCTCGATTTCAGATTCGGCGATGCCGCACTTGAGGCCGCGAATATAGCTTTCGCGGTTCAGGGAGAATCGGAGATACACTTCGTCGTTTTCGACCTTGCTTAGGCAGGCGAGCATCAACAGTACCCGCGGAGAGGTTCCGGTGGAGGCGATGAGCTCAAAGTTGGGCAAGCAGGAAATGTTCTGTTCCGGAATGGAGGCGATGGAAGATTCGATCCAGTCGCGACCGGCCTGTTCCAAGGACACTGCTGCAACCTTACCGCCTACCATGGTAAAGCGGACAAGGCCCAAAAGCCAAAGTTCACGAAGCGGGCGGGGCAGGTATTCCCATGCGACCAGGCCGTCTTTTTCTTGCAGGCGGAAGGTGGGATCCAGGACCCAGAAAATAGAGGTCGCGGTGGGCGCCGTCTTCGGCTTGTCCAGCATTTTTAAAAGGCGGATGCAATGGCTGCGGTCACCGCGGAAGCGCTCCTTGAGCCACCAGGAGACTAGATCCTGGTGCAGGCGGAAACCGTTCTTGCGGATAAATTCAAGAGCCTTTTCCGTGGGGACGAGGCAGGCGTCTTCCTGTTCCAGCCAACCGTTCCCGGTCAGGAAACTGAAAATCAGGGACAGCTCGTTTTCGGCGGCCTTTTCGGAAATGCGCTTTGCCGAGGTGAAGGCGTCGGTGCAAATCTGGTAACTGCGTCGGTGCAGCAGATTGCTGTTGTTGACTTTGAGTTCGCCTGTCATGGCGAAAGCGAGGACTTCGCAAATGTGCCAGTCAATCAAGTTCTGGTAGAATGTGTCGGCGCCCTTTATGGCGGGGGCGTCTTCCAGCGGGATGCTGAAAACGTCAACAAAGTTTGCAAAGCCGTAATACACCGAGGTACTTGTAGACGGACTGCGCCACAATACATATTCGCGACACATTTCTAGCAAGAAGTTCTGCAGATCGCGGCACTTGCTTACGGGAACCGTCAGGCGAAGTTCGTTAAAGGTAAGACCTCTAGATGCGCTATTGTAAATCAAGACCATGCAGTTGCGCTGCCACGGTTCCATTTTCTGGAACAGTCCAGCAACACGGTCCTTGTCGTTATAAAAACTGAGTGTTTCGTCTTGGATGAGGGCGTTGTTCAGCAAGCCCTTGTGGCCAAATGCTTTCGCGTGAGCGTTGCGAAGCAGCGGTTTGGACATCCCTTCAAAAAAAGCATTCAAATCAAACATCGAGTCAACCTTTATTGGGGAGCCAAATATAGTAAAAAAATTAGCGGTGTGGCTTCTTACGTTTCTCTGTCCGCTTTAGTAAGCCGGTCAAAAAGCGGAAAAATCTCTCGGAACGGGAGTTGTCCTGCTTTCCGCGGCGGAGCGTAATGACGATATCGCGCTTGAATTCGGCATCGGTAATCTTGAGAAGGCGAATGCGGCGGTTGTTGATGCGGCCCCAGGAGAATTCGGGCCAGAACCCTACACCGATTCCGCTTGCAATGGCGTCCTTTACGGCGAGGGCGTTGTCGCTTTCGAAAATGATGTGCGTCTTGAAGCCAACCCGTTCGCAATATTCGTTACAGATATTACGCAACTGTTTGGAGCCATAAAGCCCGATAAAATTCGTCTCTTGCAGTTCTTTAAGGGAGATGCTGTCGCGCTTGCGGTACTGTGCTATGTTGGGGACCGCAAGATAGATGTTCTCGGTGCATACGAAGTTTTCTTCGTCGTCGGAGCTATACTTTTTCGCCGAGGCATTGTAGTTGGCGTAAGTGCGGACGCAGATATCGTAAAGGGTGGTTTCTTCGTTTTGCACCAGGTTGAATCGAAGGTCGGGGTCGTTCTGCTTGTACAGTATAACGGCGTTGGTCACGAAGGTGGAGGCGGCGAGAACGTTTAGGTTTATCGTTGCGGCTTGTTCGTTTTCCATGGCGCGGAGCTGTGCGGGAAGTGCTTCGATATCTTCGTAAAGGGGCTTTATTTTCTTATAAAAATATTCCCCGATTTCGGTGAGCTTGATGTTTCGCCCCTGGGATTTAAAGAGCTTTACGCCTAGTTCGTCTTCAAGTTTATGCAAGGCGTGCGTCAGTGCAGGCTGCACAATACATAAGGTTTTGGCGCTCTGGGTTACATGTTCTGTACGGGCCACTTCCAGAAAATATTTTAAATGCGTTAGTTCCATACAATTTTCTTATCTAATTTAATTCATCAAAATAATTGATGAATTAAATATAAATAATCTATTAGACAATATGAATCTTGAGTTCTAATTTTGCCTACGAAAACGAAAAAAGAATCAAGTTCAAAATATTGAATCGCAAAAAAAAAGGAGCATTCATGAAAAAGATTATTGCAATCGCTGCTGTCACCATCTTGGCTTTTACGGCTTGCGATCAGGCAAATACTTGCAATTACGACGCCTCTGCTAATACGCTTTCCTGCTCGGAAAAGACTTACAAGACATCCAATCTCGGCGGAAAGATTTGGATGGCCGAAAATATGGCCGTGTACATTCCCGATTCTAGCGTTTGCTACGGCAATGACCATGTGAATTGCGATGTCATGGGTCGCTTGTATACTTGGAATGCGGCTACGACGGGCCTTTGCCCCAAGGGTTGGACCATTCCGACCCGGCAGGATTTTAAAAATGCCTTCGGGAACACGTCTACCGCGGCACTCAAGGAAAGCGCTTCTTTTAATATGCAATTTGCGGGTTTCCGTTACTATGACGGAAAATTTGCTGACAAAAACGAAAGCGCCAGTTTTTGGACCAGTGACAGCTACGATGGTTCCAGGGCTTATCTGGTTCGTGCTACCGATTCCACCATTACTTACGAGCACTTCAACAAGAATATTTTTGCCTCTGTCCGTTGCATAAAAGAGTAAATTTAAAGACGGAGGGATAAAATGACTTGGCTAGTAGACTTATTCACTAAGCCCTCGGTGGGCCAACAGGTCTTGGCGATAGCCATTACGGCGGCGCTGGGCCTTATGATTGGAAAAATCAAGGTCAAGGGTATTGGCCTAGGTAGCGCCGGAGCGCTTTTTGTGGGCATTGCACTTGGGCATTTTGGGCTCCGGGTAGAACCCAACGTGCTCCATTTTATTCAGGAATTCGGCTTGATCCTGTTTGTGTACACTATCGGTATGCAGGTGGGGCCTGGCTTTATCGATTCCATTCGCCGCCATGGACTTGTGCTGAATATTCTTTCGACAAGTGTAGTGCTGCTCGGTGTTATAGTCACTCTATGTCTTTACTTTTTTACAGATATGCATAACAACGTACCCGTGCTCATTGGGATGCTTTGTGGCGCCGTCACGAATACGCCTTCCCTAGGAGCCGCTAACTCAGCCTTTGCCGCGGCCGGGGTGGACACTTCTCTTACGGGTATCGGGTACGCTGTTGCATATCCGTTCGGAGTTATTGGAATCATCTTGGTGATGATCCTTACGCGAATTATCTTTAGGCAAGACCCGAATAAGGCCGCCGAAAAATACACGGCAGAAATCGCCGCCCACAGCAAGGAAATTGAGTCTTGCAGCCTTACCGTCGAAAACCAGAACCTTTACGGAATCCAGCTGAAAGATATTCCGAACTTGATTTCGAGCGGCGTTGTCGTCACCCGCCTTTTGCGCGGCGAAAACATCTTTACCCCGAACGGGAAAACCGTAATTGAACAAGGCGACAAGCTGCACATCGTGGGCGTGCCCGAAGCCGTTTGCGCCATGGAAAAAATCATCGGCAAGCGCCTCGAAAAGCCGATTACGCTTGAAACCAGCAACACCGACAAAAAGATTGTCGTCAAGACGATTCTCGTGACGAACAAGAAGATTCTCGGTCGCACCATCGGTTCCCTGGCTCTTGCGGAACGCTACGGCGTAAACATCAGCCGCGTTGTGCGCAGCGGATTCAAGTTTACGGGCCGCCTAGACCTTCGCATAAAATTTGCAGACAAGCTTATGGTTGTTGGCACCGCCGAAGGTATCGAGGCCGCGGCGAAGGAACTGGGCAATTCTTTAACAGCACTGGATCATCCAGAAATATTGCCCGCGTTCCTTGGCATCTTCCTGGGAGTCATTGTGGGCAGCATTCCAATCGCTCTCCCAGGGATGCCGACCCCGCTCAAGCTGGGTCTCGCCGGCGGCCCCCTGATTGTCGCTATCGTGCTTAGCCGCAAGCGCAAGATTGGCCCGCTGAACTTCTTTATGGCCAACAGCGCAAACCTCATGCTTCGTGAATTCGGCCTTACCTTGTTCCTGAGCTGCGTCGGTCTGAATGCCGGTATCAAGTTCTTCGATGTGCTGTTGAACGGTGACGGGTTCCATTACATGGCTTTGGCGGCTCTCATCACCTTTATTCCCCTTGCCATAGTGGCGGTAGTGGGACACTTGGTATTCAAGGTAAATTACCTTTCGCTATGCGGCGTACTTGCAGGTGCCACTACCGACCCTCCGGCTTTAGCCTTTGCCAATGGCCAAGCAGAAAGCGAAGCGGTGAACATCGGCTACGCCTCGGTCTACCCGCTCACCATGCTGCTACGAATCTTGAGCGGACAGGTACTCGCCATACTCCTGCTGCAAGCGATGTAAGCAAAACGAATAGCCGAACGGTCTTTGTGAGCAGCAAGCGACTCGTATTGACGAGTCGTGGCTGCGAGAGTGAGGCGGATATCACATCGCCTAGGCTCATTTGAGCCGAACGGTCTTTGTGAGCAGCAAGCGACTCGTATTGACGAGTCGTGGCTGCGAGAGTGAGGCGATATCACATTGTCTAGGTTCATTTGAGCCGAACGGTCTTTAAAGTACTCCATCTAGAAACAGCAAAGGCTCCCCTGTTTAAGGGGAGCCTTTTTAGATGTACCTGAAAATTCAGGAAAAATTACATATTTGCAATGCCCTTTATAAAGGCGCAGGATTCTTCAGCACCTTCGCCGTAGAAATACATCGTTACGCCCTGTTCAGGCATATCGCATGCATAGCCACCGGCGGGGCAGGCATCCACAAGTTCGCCACCTTGAGCGGTGCAGTTGTCTGCTGCAGCGGCGGGGCCTTCGACACAGGTGCCTTCCTTGGAGCAGTACACCTTGTCGCCAGCAACCGGACCAACGGGGCCAACTTCCGGATCAGCCGGGGTTTCAGCAGCCGGGTCAGCCGGAGTTTCAGCAGCCGGATCAGCCGGGGTTTCAGCGGCCGGATCGGCCGGGGTCTCAGCAGCCGGATCAGCCGGGGTCTCAGCAGCCGGGTCAGCCGGAGTTTCAGCGGCCGGATCAGCCGGAGTTTCAGCAGCCGGATCAGCCGGAGTATCGGCGGCCGGAGCCGTTTCGCAAGCGGCAAGAGGACCGGTAATCAGAGATCTCCAGGCATTCACGCCATCGCACTGCATCGTGTCTTTCTTGTCTTCAATGTAAATCTTGGCGCACTTGTTCACTGTTGCGGAACATTCATACTTGTCGATGTCCATGAAGGTCGGAATGCTGGCCGGAGCTACGTTGGAATCCGATGCACCAGAGGAACTATCGTCGCCGCAAGCAACGAAAGAAGCCATTGCAATAGCGGCCATGGGGAAAAGAATCTTTTTAGAGAACATTTTGTTTACTCCTTGGTTAAATAAAAGTGTGACGACAAAATAGATTAAAAATCTTAAATGTGGACATTTTTTTTTCAAAAAAATTTATCAAATGTGCGATAATACAAAAATAAACCCCAAAATGAGGACTCATTTTGGGATTTATACTTTGTTTGTTTGGTAATATTTACAAATTAAAAGAACTGAGGGGGCCAACGCGGGTTCTTCGAGGACATATCGATCTTGTAGAAGTCCTTTTCGAAGCGGCCATCGTCCATGCCGTACATCTGCATCACGTGGCGAGCAATCCACTTACCGAGCTTGAGCACGGTGAGCTTCTTACGCAGACGACCCTGGCAGTCACGGTTCATGATATCCGGGAGGGTCGAAGTCGTGAGGATTTCGTCGATGGCCGGGCTGTTCAGCTTTTCACGAGCTTCGGCACTGGTGTGGAAGTGCGTCACACCGAAGCAAACGCGGTTCGGGTTACCCTTCTTGATGTGTTCACAGCACTGCACGATCGTCGTACCGGTACGCACCATGTCGTCGAACACGATCACGTCCTTGCCTTCGATTTCTTCGATGCTGATGTCGGAAAGTTCCGGGTTAAAGGTCATGCTGATTTCACGTTCGCCGGTACGGACCTTGTCCATCACCACGCGCTTGCATTCAGGGAGCTGCAAAGCATCGTAAACAGCATTCATGAACGGGCGTGCGCCCTTGTCCGGAGAGACGATTACGAGGTTGTTGCCGTCCTTACCGGTCTGGACAAAGTTGCTGCTCTTGATGTAGTGAGCGTAGACGTCGGTCGGAATCAGGTTGTGGAAGTTGCCTTCGAACACTTCGTTAAAGAGGTTCTGGACCTTGACACTGTGGTTGTGGCAAGTCACGACGGCATCCACGCCGGCGGTCTTCAAAAGTTCAGCATAGAGGTGGCTTGTGAAAGCCTGGCCGTCGAACTTCTTGAGGTCGATGTCCGGGCGATCCTTTTCGAGCGGACCAACGCGGTGCGGACCGCGGTCCTGAGCGCTGTAGAACAAATCGGGTTCCACGAGCACCACCTGTTCGGCACCGTTGTCCTTAGCGGCGCGGGCCAAAATGCAGTTACGCATGGCGTAGTCGTTACGGCTGCGTTCATGGTTCGAAACCGAGCAAATCAAAACGATCTTGCCTTCCAAGCGACGGCCGATATGTTCCATATCGTCCACGTCGAGCATGTAGCGGGGGCAGAATTCGGAGTTTGCGAAGGTCTTCAAGGAGACCACGTCGGAAATATCTTCACGGAGACCGATGTACTGCGCCATGTCGATGGCGAACGGATCGTCGGTGAAGTTTCCGGTCACGATAAAACGATCAGACATATTTACGCCTTGATGTTGAGGTTGAACCATTGGGTTGGCACAAATATAGATAGAATCTAGAGCAGTTTCAACTTATAATAGTCTTCTAAAAGGGGTTTGCCTATTTTTCCTCATCCATCACACAGCGGACGGAAACAAGGGAATCATTTGAAATCCTGATATTGGACGAATGAGTGGAAAAGGTGGTAATATATCCTTTCTCTTCGGCAAAAATTGTTTCGGTATAGAGGTTTCCGGCAGGAAGCGCTGAAAATCCGAATTCGTCGCTCGTTTCGATGGAATCCGGATAAAGCTTGTACCATGCATCCTTCGCAAAAAGACGGGACTCATAAGCTTTACCATCAATCTTGGTAAGCGTCATTACCGCATACCATTCCTCGCTGGTAGGGATATGCCATCCGGCCGGACACACGTCTTCAGAGCGCACGAGTTCCCTAGTATAAAGACGACCGAACTTTTCGCAGGATGCGTCTTCGTCATTGAAGCAGGTGCTTTGCCCATCGCCGGTATTGTAGTTCAGGTTCTGGGCCATCCATGTATCTTCGCCCATCATCACGGTCTTGTAAACCTGGCCGTCACGAGAATCTTCCATTGTTCCGTATTCAATTGTCGGATTCAAGTAGTCCCATGCCTTGGTACGCGTTTCCGTTTCTGCCACCATCTGGCTGGTTGTTCCGGTTTCGCCTTCCTTGTTCCGCAGACAGCGAACATTGAACCCGAGAGGTATAAAGTAATCGTAACCGCCAATGAAACTCCCCATGGCATCTTGATCAATAGAGCGGTAGCCTGTCATATCTTCATAACCATCTTGCGAATTATACTCGTATGCGAGTACCACGAACTCTTGCCGCGAGTATAAGTCCTGCTTGGGAGACGGTGCCAAGCCAAATCCGTAAGCGTCATGATAAGAAAATTCATCCCCCCATGCGCTATCCTTAAAAAGGAGCTTTATGCCTTTTTTCCCGCCTACTGCGCGGAAAAGACTTTTCCATTCTTCCAATGAAGGAACATGCCAGCCCGAAGGGCATACGCCCTGAATAGGCGTTTTGACATCGCAGCGCTTTTCGTATACGCAGTGGGTAGAACTGGTGTCGTAAACGGCGCCGAAGGAATAGAGACGGCCGTTCTCCTTGCAATTATCCTTTTGAATACAAAAGCTGTTGTGGGCGGCAAAATTCAGGTTTTCGGCCATCCATTCCTGGTTCCCGATGGTTATGGTCCTGTAGACCTTGCCGTCACGGGCATCTTCTAGCGTTCCATATACACAGTTGTTGACACCATTGTCATTACATGGTTTTGCCAAAGTGCTTCCCGGTTCGTCGCCTTGGTTGACGCTAGCTTCGTTAGGGGAGGATTCACTTGAATCGTTGCCGCAGGCAACAAAGACGAATGGAATTAGACAAAATAAAACTTTCAAAACAACGTTTTTCATGTTTGCAAATTTAAATAAAAAACCGACAAATCAAATTGCCGGTTTTGAAATTCTTCAATGCCTTATTCACTAAGGATTGATTTTATGTTATTGAATTAGAAATCGATAATCCTGTCGTTTTGCATCAACTGCTCAAAAGTCTGGCGTTCGCGCACGACCTTCAGTTCACCGTTGGTGTACATGGTTTCGGCGGCGTAACGGCGGCTGTTGTAGTTGCTGCTCATGGCGGCACCGTAGGCACCAGCGTCATGGAGAACCAGCAGGTCGCCCACCTGGGCCTTCGGGAGCTTGCGGGTCACCACGAAGCCGCCTTCTTCCTGCGTGAACACGTCACCGGATTCGCAGAGCGGGCCTGCGACAACGGCGTCCACCGTTTCGTTCAGTTCGCGACCGTCGCGGGCAATAATCGAGATGGCATGATAGCTACCGTAGAAACTCGGGCGAACGAGGTCGGTAAAGCCGGCATCCACCAGGTAGAACAGGTTGTCGCCCTGCTTCTTGACGGCGCGGATTTCGGCCATCAGGTAACCGCTTTCGGCCACCAGGTAACGACCCGGTTCCACTTCCAAGTGAACCTCGTGGCCGATACTCTGCTGAATGCGCTTGCGGGCATCGTCCCACAGCTTGTAGTAAGCGTTCACGTCGATGCGGTTGCCCTTGTCTTCTTCGTGATACGGAATCGGGAGGCCGCCCCCTGCACTGATGGTGCGCAAATGAGAGCCCAGGCGGCGGCTAGCGTCGACCATGGCATCGCAAACCTGTGCGAGGTGTTCAAAGTCCGTACCGGAACCGATATGCATATGCAGGCCCGTGATCCACATGCCGTTGGCTTGTGCAATCTTGATGCAGTCCTTGATCTGTTCGTGCCAAATGCCGTGCTTGGAAAGGTCGCCACCGGTGTTGGTCTTGCGAGAGTGTCCGTGGCCAAAACCCGGGTTCACGCGGATGGTGAGTTCGGACTTTACGCCGAAATCAGCAAGTTGCTGGATCATGTCCGGCGAGCCCACGTTCACGGCGATGTCATACTTCTTCACGAGTTCAAGAGCGTCCTTGTCGAAGATGTCTGCGGTATAGACAATTTCGGGAGCCTTGCCCTTTTGCTGGCCACCCTTGAATCCGGCCTTGAGGGCGCGAACGATTTCGCCGGCAGAAACTGCGTCGACGACGCAGCCGAGCTTACGGATAAGCGAAACCACGGAAAGGTTCGGGCATGCCTTCTGGGCGAAGCGAACGGTGTCAAATACCTGGACATCCTTCACGCACTTTTCGATAGTGGCGCGATCATAAATCCAGAGCGGGGTGCCGTACTGTTCGGCAGCCTTCACAAAAACGTCTTGAGGAATAGAATAGTTTGCCATACGGGGGTAAAAGATAGAAATTCATAGGGCGTAGACAGCCGTTATAAAATGTGAAGTGTATAATGCAGAATATTAGATGAGAGAGCGAAAGCCTGAAATAGCTGTCATCGGGTTGGTTCCACCGCAAGGTTTTACACAAAATGAAAACCTGTTGCCGTTGTCAATGGCCCCGTTTTGTAATCTATTTGCAACATTTTATTTGCTTTTGTTGCTTTGTGCGAAGAAATAAATACTATTTTACTATAAAATAATTTTTATGGAGATAACAATAATGAAAAAATCCCTCTATCTTATGCTGGCTGGTACCGCCGCCATGTTCATGGCCTGTGGCGACGACAGCAGTTCCAGTAGCTTGACCTATGAACAGTCCGGTTCAATTGTCGTAGACCCGCAGAACAAGACCGTTGTGACTACTGTCAGTATGGTCGAGGATATGTGCGTCAACGAGAACAATACTTACAACTGGAGAGAAGTCAATCTCGGAGAAGACAAGGACTATTTAAAATACGATTTTAAGGGCGATACCTTAATCATATTCCAGGAATGCAGCAGCAGCTTCAGCTATTGTAGCGAATATGGAATGATGTTCGTGGGTGGCAAGGCTGGAAGCCTGGATGGATCCTGGGAATCTACCAATTGTAAATATAGTTCCTATGACAAGGAAAGCTATTGCTATGTCTCCTGTAGCGATGTTCCGGGTGGTAAGCTTACCGAAGAAGAAGCGGAGAGAATGTATGAGTCTGGTCAGATCCAGTCTTGGGATGACCTTGAAAAGAATCCGACTCTTCTTGCTCGCTTGAACTGCCTTGACGAAGAAGACATGAGTGAAATGCCTCAGGTGGATTTTGAAATATCCGGTTCGTCATTTACGGCAAAAGTCAAGTATTCCATCAAAAGCGAAACAGAATTTGACGACTACACGAATTCTAGATTCATGACCAGTCTTCTGGATGACCTGCGTCGCGGTTCCATCGATATTCCCGATGCCAGCAGACTTTTCAAGGAAGACTCCACTGACATGAAGGATCTTATTCTTACACTTAAGGACTACGGCATTGAACTCGCTAGCCAGAGCAAGACAAGTATTTCGTTCAAGTACAAGAATGAAACGCTCTCCATCAAGTTTGGTGATGTTGATTATGGCGATGATAACGGCTCTTTGTCAATGACCATTTCTACCGATAAGAAGAGCTGCTCTCTGGATGCTGAATCTGGCGAAGTCACCAAGAGCACCTGCAAAGCCGAATACGGTGAATTCTTCAGCAAGGAGACTGAGGAAGATGCTGCTGGCAACAGGTTCACGGTTGCCTATGCATACTCCAAGTCCAACGAAAGGGATTTTGAAAGATGCGCCGAAGCCTTGCTCGATACTCTCTTTGCCAAGGGAACTCCTTCTAAGAATATCGTGACGAATGACTGCAGTGATTTGTACGAAACCGTTGAAAATGTATGTAATAACGCCGCTTCGTATGAAGACATGGAAGTATGCGCTGATTTACAAGATGAGTACTTCTCTTGCATAAACTCCTCCTACAGCGTTTATGGCGCATTGGCAAAGGTGGCTCCTGAAGGTGCAAAGAAGGAAAAGAAGCAGTTTATCCAGGACGCTCGCAAGCTTGCTCGCAAGCTGCAGCGTGCTTCCAAGTAAACAAACTGATATTTTCAAATGAAAAACACCTGGATTTCTGTTCAATGAAATCCAGGTGTTTTTTTAAAGAAAAAGGCGCCGATTATTATCGGCGTCTCTAATATCTTTTAGACTCGTAGAGTCTATCTATATAAATTAGACGTGCTTGACCTTGTTGTCGCCTTCGTCCCAATACTGGCCGTCGCAAACGAACTTGTATTCGTAATCGCCAGAGTCGAGGGTGATCTTGCCAGTCCAGAGGCCAGTCTTCTTGTCCTTCTTCAGCATGTCCTTGTCGACAGCCCAGTTGTTGAAGGAGCCTGCAACGGACACGGTGGTGGCCAGCGGGCAGTTGGCTTCGAACACAACCGTTACCTTCTTGGGAGCCTTAGCGGCGGCCTTCTTGGCAGCGACAGGTGCCTTCTTTTCGGCAGCGGACTTAGCGGCAGCCTTCGGAGCGGCCTTCTTAACAGCCGGCTTGGCGGCGGTCTTCTTTTCAGCGGCCGGCTTAGCAGCAACAGCCTTCTTGGCCGGGGCCTTCTTTTCGGCAGCGGGCTTAGCGGCGGCCTTCGGAGCAGCCTTAGCAGCAACCTTCTTGGCAGCGGCCTTGGCAACTACAGTTTTTGTTCCTTTAGACATTGTTGATCTCCTTGCTTTGTTTGGAGCCAATAATAGTAAATTTTTTTCAACCTGTCTAGTTTTGCTATATTTGGACTATGCTTAAGCAAATCATCGCACCTAGCGTCTTGAACGCAAACTTCCTCGAACTCGGTAACGGCCTCAAGGCTATCGAAAACGGTGGCGCCGGCCTTGTTCACCTCGACATCATGGACGGACACTTTGTCCCAAACATCAGCTTCGGCCCGGGCATCTCTGCCTGCGTAGGTAAGGGAACCAGGCTCCCGCTCGATTGCCACTTGATGATTGAAAACCCCGAAAACTACGTGGGTGAATTTGCAAAGGCTGGCGCAAGCCTCATCAGCGTGCACGCCGAAACCACAAACCACTTAGATCGTCTGCTGCACCAGATTAAGGAACTCGGTGTCAAGCCTGCCGTGGCCATTAATCCGGCAACTCCGCTGGAAAGCATCAAGTACGTGCTCGATATCGTAGACATGGTGCTGATCATGTCGGTGAATCCGGGCTTCGGCGGCCAGAGTCTCATCCCCTATTGCCTCGACAAGATCCGCGAACTTCGCCAGATGAAGCCGGAATTGGATATCCAGATTGACGGTGGCGTGAAACTCGACAACATTCTCGCCTGCAAGGAAGCCGGTGCGAATGTGTTCGTGGTCGGAAGTGCCATCTTCGGTAAGCCCGATCCCGAAGCCGTATGCCGCGAATTCGTGAAGCTCGTTAACGGCTAGTCGCTCCATTTGCGCGGTAGCGTTTTTCGCCATCGCGGATAATCGCATTGTGACGCTCCCTCTGAACGAAGGGGGCGTTTTTCGTTTGCAAGGCACCCGACGCGAGCGTACGCGGATTAATCGAGCTTTTCACGCTTTCATCGAAATAAATCTTGCCCAAATAGGCGGCGGGCTGTTCGATGCCGCATGACCCTATTCCAGAAGGAATGCGGTTTGCGAATGCAATATCGCCGATTTTCAGGTACACCTGATAACGAGTCTTGTTATTCCCTTTTATCTTGGCAGAAATTTCTATTTCATTATTCCCGTCGAATGTCATCACGGTATCACCACCCGCGATAGAGATTGTGCGGCTATGGATATTACGGGAATCAATGTCCGGCAGGTCATAATAAGTCGGTGTCGGGCACATCTCCAAATCGCTGCCTTCCAGATCGTCTAAAACAGCAAGCCTTACCGGAGCGTTCCATGTCAGGTTTCCAAAGCCCACATTCTGGATGCGCACTTTCGCTCGTAAAATTCTATCGCTCCCCACAGTATCGCTCATCCATGCTTCGCGCAGCACAAAGCGGTAACCCAGGTGATCGTTGATGTACTTGAAACCCGTAAGCGAATCGACTCGCGATGGGTCGTAGTCGAAATCCTTTTGCTTAAATTGTGTCTTTTTCCAGCTGTCAATCAGGTTGTTGTTCCACTGAATATTCAAGTAACTCGTATGCGTGCGGAAACCTTCGTACGCAAGAAATTCCGGCGTATTAATAACCTGGTAGCCGCTTGCCGTCGTGAGAGCCTCGCCACCGTAAGGCGTGTTGATGCCGTACTTTTCAAGCCAGGCGACGCCTTCTTCGCGGCAAATGGACGTCTTGCAATCTGCGCCCCAGGTGCCGTAATCGTATTGCGTTCCCAGATAACCATCATTGAACATTCCTACGCGGTACATGGTGTCGCCCTTGGCCTTCGCGATTTCGGCAAACATCTCGCCGTCGATGTCAAAATCAACACCCCAGTTGTCAAAGCCAAGTACCTTCGCTGAATAGTTTCCCGTACGCGTCAGGATTTTCAACTCGGGCGGAGTATTTCGCAGCATCAGGTTCACAGCCTCAGCTACGTGGTCGTAAGTGATATTCGTGTCAGAGTGCATTTCGCCGTACGCGCCGTGCATGCCCATCTCGAGCGCCACGATTACGTCGGTATTCTTCGAGAGCACCGGCGCAAGTTGCTTCACATGTTTCAGCACCCATTCGTGATCCGGCGTCACGTTACTGCGACCATTATACCACGGATCGTAACAGATTCGCACAATCACAAAGCCCTTGTTTGTGCGGATGTTATCGAAGGTCTGCTGCAAAACATTCAGGGCGTCTTCGGTCAGGTCCTGGTTCTTGCCCCAAGTCGTATCTTTCTTGCCGCCGGTCGTGTCAATGCCAAGCCAAGCATGGCTACTGAATTCTGAAATTTCCGCCCGCAAGTGCAGCAATTTACTAGACGGATTTTCAATCGGCTTACCGCCCGAGGGCTTGAGGTGCAACACCTGAGGCGTATAGAAGCCACGGTCATAATTGCCGAG
>Ga0256406_1002924_pt1 | contig 22682 bp, 20 predicted proteins | sample RumenRJG_03DNA_FD_185986 | JGI IMG/M metagenome (GOLD analysis project Ga0256406, IMG submission 185986) | Bovine rumen microbial communities from Lethbridge, Alberta, Canada - RJG_03 | ecosystem: Host-associated > Mammals > Digestive system > Stomach > Rumen | place: Canada: Alberta | collected... | reverse complement strand
CGCTACTCCGATAGACGACAAAGTGCATCTGGCATTTCCTGTCAGTCTCATCCACCCATAGGTCACCGACCGTTACGGGTTCCCATGAGAACTTGCTGTGTTCCCTGCCGTCCTTGGGCGACAGGTATCGCTTCTTCGACTTGATGAAGAAGCCCTTCTCAGGCCTCGTCTTCTCTATGAGCTGCGAGCCTTGGAATATCACTATTACGTTTCTGTCTACTGTCATAAGTATACATTTATTAAAGGTGTGAGCCAGCGAACGCCTCCCCCAATGAGAGCCTGCGAGCATTGCCAGTTCGGTTCGGCAGCCAAAAGAGCCATAGCGTTTTTGGTAGCACGAAACTCCAACTGGCATATCTGCACGCATGTTTCGATTCTGACTGACGTTTCTGATACCCGGAGAGATCTCCCGAGCATCGGCAATGTCGTACATCGTAGCTCGTCATTACAGAATGTCATCGATGCTCTTCTTACGGTTAGTGACTGCGCCATGCTTCTGCTCATAACGGGCAATTCCGTCTCTGAGGAACTTCTCCACCACGTCGCGGATGGAGAAGCCCTCAATTCGGGCGATGGCTTTTATCTTGACCACAATCTCAACGGCTAAGATGACCGTGAAGTGCTGCCAGGCTCTCTTGATGACACTGGTCTTTTCGGACCGTTGTTCTTCCTGTGGTTTCTTCTGCTCCTTTGGCCTGGTCTGCTGGGTGATGCTTCTGACATCACTTTCAAGGGTATTGAAACCGTCTAAGGGAAACACCTGCTCACTCATACTCGTTTACTGTTTTATTTGTTCTACAATAGCGTCAAAGGCATGTTCAACCGCAGCCTTCTGATACTTGTCAAGAGGGGAAACGGTTGAGTATCGCTTGATGACGACACTCTGCTTGATCCTCGGCGTTACCCTTCCGATTCTGCCAAGAATTTTTACCGTCTCTTCACGCTGTTTCATCTCGTCAGCACGGTTCTCGGTAGAGTTGATCCGGTTGGGCAGGAACACGAGCCTAATATTCTTGACCCCCTTGATGACCTTGATGAAGATGCCCGTAGCATCAATGGTGTCGAAGTCGTAGGAGATAGGCACCACGGCAAGGTCTGCTGCCTTGTACAGCAGGTCGAGGTTGGCGGCATTGAGCGTACCCGGCATGTCGAAGAGGACAACACCGTCGAACTGCATTGCTTCCTCGATGGAGGACTGCAGGCTCTGGCGGTCTGTCGTATCAACAGTACTCACTTCCCAAGGAATAGCCGCATCCGGGTTGGCAGCCAGCTCCCTCTCCCTGTGACGGGACAACGATGCCTGAATGTCTGCATCCAGGACCTTCACGGGATAACCATTCTCACACAGATACTGCGCAAAGAGCGCACAACAGGAGGTCTTTCCTACGCCTCCCTTAATGTTCGTAAATAAAATAATCTTATTCATAGCTAAATCAAATTTAATATGTTATTTATTACCTTATAGACCTTGTAAACTCTGTATATCCTGAATACAGTTTGTACGCTATTGACAATGTATTTCTTGTATATACTGTATTCGTTGAATACTCTGTATACATTGTTTTCATTGCAGACAACATACACATTGCAGACATTGTAATCGTTGTATATACTGTAGCCAGAGTAAACATTGTATACATATACACTGTAGCCAATGCTGCAACCAGATACGTTGTGGACATTGTAGCCAGTGTCTTCAGTGCATACAACTGATACACCCTATACATTATATACTCAGTCATTTTAGACATGTTACCAGTCACGCTTGTTGGGTTTACGACGATGGGACGAAAGGATGGCATCGTTCTCTTCCTCTGTGGTCAGGGGTACAGCATTCTTGCGTTTCACCTCCAGCCACTTGTCGAGTTCGTCATTGAACAAGACCCAACGCTTGCCAGGCTTCGATCCTGGCACTTCACCTTTCTGCAACTTCATGTAGAGGGTGTTCAAGGGCATACGGAGATAGTCAGCCGCCTCTTCAACATTCATCGTGCGACGCACGCGCTGTATCTTTTGCTGTGTTTGTCCTTTCTGAAGGTCAGACAGCAGTACCTTCATGCCGATGACTTCATCCCGAAGCTCGGCAACGACCTGTGGAAGGTCGTCGAATGATAATTTATCATTAAGCATATTTACACGCTGAGACTTTTGTGTCTCGGCTGCAAAGAAACGACATTATCATCCGCTTATCAAGATTATCAGGAATAATGCATCAGTAATGATAGTATAATGCGGTTAGTAGCAGATAGGACTGAAAATGTACTGGTAATAATGGTAGTTAGCATATCTATTAGCTGTGTGCAATCTGTGTTCTGGCTGTTATGGATGGTTGGTACTTGCTACCATGACGGCAGGATATAAACAACGAGAACACCGCAGCACTAATCCAAATAGGTTGGCACTGCGGTGTTGTCGTTAAAGCTTCTCGTGGCTTTGGCTTATTCTTCCTCCTTTTCCGATGGAACAGGATAATGGAAGGCTATTGAAGTTTTTGAGTCAGGTTTGTCTATTTTGATATAACCTTTCTCCGGGTCTGCGGTTAAGGACTTTGACAATGTAAACCAATCAGTGTTTTTACACAGATCTGGAAACAAATTGTTGATGAACTTTCCGCATAGTTCTGTGGTATAGGCACAATGTTTGTCTACCCCTAAGCCCATTCTCCTAGCAATGTTCCATGTCAAATGACGAGCATCAAGATTCCTTACATCCTTACCGGCCTTCCATTTCCAGTTACGACCTTTAGGCTTGTAAAGAGGACGTTCAAGCCATTCTTTATACTCCAACCATAGCGCAGCCATCTCCTCCTCTTCCAAAATGGGAGCCATAGCCCAGAAGATGTAGTCATGTATAACATTCTGCCTCTTGAGCTTGAACTCCTCGGCTTCTGCGATGCTGTCCGTTTCGCTCTGCCTGTAGATTCCCGACTCCCTCTCCTGTTCATCCTGTTTGACATCCGAAATCATCACAGAGGGATCTTTCTGCTGTTTCTTAGTAAAGACGCTACTCAGCTTGTCCAGGAAGGAGTAACAGCATACGACACCGGATTCCAGCAAAAGAAAAAACAGCACAACAAGAACACCGTAAGGAATGAGATGACTCTTGTCGTATAGTTGGGCGGCCAACATATACGACACAATAAGAACTAACACACTAATAGCCACTAATATGGCTATGTCACTAATCTCCAGTTTTTTAAATTTTCTGTTCATTACTTATAATTTTTAATCGTTATTTATTTATTCGACGCAAAAGTACATTTTTTCCTTGACATAGCTGTCATGTGAAAATAAAAAGTCGTATTTTAACAATTTTACGACTCATACGGCCTTCATTTGGGCTATTTTCGCGGATTTCAGCGTAATTTTGTCAACTGATTCTCGCTTCGACTCGTCGGCCATCGCGGCATAGATCTGGGTCGTGGCGACGTTCTTGTGGCCAAGAATGTGCTGGACGGTATAGACGCTGGTGCCAGCCTCAACCTGTAGCGAACCGAGAGTATGGCGGCTGCAATGATAGGTTATATGTTTGGTTATGCCAGCCTCCTTCAGCCAGTTCTTCAGTGGGGCCTGGGTGAGGCTGTCATTGAAGCCGACAAAGACCTTGTCTGTCGGTTTGCGGTTCTCATCGCCATCATTAAAGCCTATCAGTTCCAGAGCCTCGTTGCTGATGGGGTTGTTCACCAGTTCCTTCGTCTTCTGCATACGTAGTGTGACGTACATGCCACCGTCACCGTAGGGCTGGATCTTGTTCCAGGTCAGCTGCTTGATGTCGCTCTTGCGTAAGCCTGTCAGACAAGAAAAGAGGAAGGCCTTCTTCAGCACCTCAGAGGAACAGGGGGTGTTGGCAAGATTGACAAGTTCCTGACGTGACAGATGCTCCTTTTCCGTGGGGATGGTGTCGATGCGCTCCAAGAAGCCGTTGGGATTCTCGACAATCTTGTGTTCACGGTAGGCGGTATGAAGCACGGCACGGAAGGTTGACCAGTAGCCTGCGATGCTGTTGATGTGTAAGGTGTACTCTGTGTGCTTGAGCTGGTGAGCGGTCATTAGGTACTCCTTGAACTTGTTGCACAGGTCAACATTAATCTCATCGAAGCGGCACTTGCCATTGCAGAACTGCTTGAAATGGAGATAGACGTTCTCCCACTTTGTGTTCTTCTTGTACGCCTTATCCTTGAAGTAGTCGAGGAAGCTGCCCTTCATCTTCTCCTTGTCGAAGAAGTCGTAGCGCTCGTTGACGATGCTCTCGTACCTTCTACAACGTAATGCCTCGGCCTTCTCGCGCATGCGGTCGTTGTAGTCCTTCTCGCGCTGGTTCTTCGGCTTGGCATAGATGTAGATGCCCAGCGACTCATGTCGCATTACCTTCATTGTTGACTCGTCGCGATAACCCGGATAGTAGTCCAGATAGAACGACAGTTGTTCTCCGTTTTTGATTTTCCGTGTTCGGAGTGTCACGGTCTTGCAAATGTTACTCATATACCTTATTATATTTTAATGAATATTCTTGGTGAAGCGTTTCTTCACGGTGTCAAAATTACCTCATTATTCCCCGATTATCAACATTATTACGCATAATGCGTCAATAATTGACAGATAATGTTGGTTGGTGAGGTGCTGACCATGATAATGCCCATTCTGATTGTTTATAATCCGTGGATTTACTTGGTTATTCATACAAGGGAGTAGCTGCCAAATTGGGCCAGTCTTTCAGCCATTACCCTGTCGAAGTCCACTTTTGGTATCAGATTCTTCACGCCCACCTTGACCGTGACGATGCTATTCTTCTTGGCGATGATGCTGACATTGGCAGTGCTCATCCCATATTTCTCAGCAGCCTCCTTGGCTGTGTAGTAGCTGTCATCATTCACGATGTCGGTGCGTCTCAACTGCTCAAAATGGTCTTTTGAGTAATAGGTCTGGCCATATTCACGCTTTGTCGGAATATGATGGCGATAGGCGTTGGAACGGACAGACGCAGCACTCATGCCGTAGAGTTCCTGAGTCCCCTCCATCGTCAACCACTCATTAACGGCCTCCACTTCAGCCGACTTGCCAAACAATGTGTCCATGTGCTTGCGGCTGTAGTAGTTCATCCCAGCAATCCTACATACTGGCACTTGGTTCCGTTTGGCGGAAGTATAGAGCCACGATTTCTTGACCTTATAGATGCGCATGACCTCCTCGCCAGAAATGTAATCAAGCACCTCCGTTTCATTAGAATCAAATTTGCATTTCTTGGCTTCTGATACTTCCTTCCTCGATGTTGGCATAGATGCCTTCTTGGATCTACTCGTTGGCAGCACTCTGTGATACGGATTCCCTGCCAGCATCTTCTCAATATCAGCCTTTCTGATAAACGCCATCCTGCTGCTGATTCTCGATGCCGCAAGTTTCCCCTCGTTCACTAACTTGTAAACGTACTGCCGCGAACACCCCATCAGTATCGCTGCCTTGGCAAACGTCAGATACTCCTGATTCTGCAACCCAATGACAGGCTCCACAGCATTCATGAAATCCTGCTGTCGTTTCTTACGTGCCTCCTTCGCCTTCGTCTGACACTCCTCGCAGCAAAACTTCTGCATTCCGCTCCTTGCCACGAACTCCTTACCACAATACTTGCACTTTCTAACTTGCTTCATTTTCTTGTAACTTTTGATGGTTCAACGTACATTTTCTTTTTCCCTACCGTTGAGTCAACCTTCATGCACCATTGTCGCCATTTGTCAACTCTGTCCGCTTCGTAACTCTCTCCGAATCCGTCCGTCCTGTTTTGTCACCATTTGCACCCCGTCGTAACCCATTGTCAACTGAGTCCACAGAATGACGATTTTCAGGCCTCGTAAATTCCTCGCGGTAGAAATACGTTGCAAAAATATACTGAAATTCGGTTACTACCAAATTCCAGCCATCAAGTGTTAAAAATTAAAAGTTGTTGAAAATGAGTGTTTTACACGCAGTTAGTATTAGATATTCCTAGTTGTTTATACCCGTTTAGATACAACTCGAGAAAGCACCCAGTTCTATGCTCGTCACACTGTTGGGGATGGTGATGGAGGTCAGATTGCTGCAATTTTGGAAAGCACCCATGCCTATGGATGTCACGCTGTTGGGTATGGTGATGGAGGTCAGGCCGATGCAATTAGCGAAAGCATCCATTTCTATGCTCGTCACGCTATTGGGGATGGTGAGGGAGGTCAGACCGCTGCAGCCAAAAAAAGTATTATCGCTGATGGATGTCACGCCGGTGGGGATGGTGATAGATGTAAGACCTGTACTATAAGAGAAAGCACTAGAGCCAATACTCGTCACGCTGCTTGGGATGGTGACAGAGGTGAGACTAGAGCAGCCATAGAAGGCCATGCATGCGATACCTTTTGTACCTTCAGTAATCACTAATTCACCTGTTGGCTTTTCACCTTTATATCCTATCAGCCAATTGTCAACATACAGGAGACCATCAGGTTGGTTGTTATACCATTTTGTTTCAGTGAAAGCATTGGGAAAAATATTTGTCACGCTGTTAGGGATTGTGACGGAGGTTGCCCAAGGCCTACATTTCAGAACAGTATTATCTTTTATTAAAAGTCCATCTTCTGTTTCGCTGTCAATAAATTTAAATCCCCAATTCTTGTAATTAGTTAGTGTTGAATTGTTAATAAAAGAACTCGAAAGAAAATAGCAGCCATAGAAAGCATCATATCCTACGCTCGTCACGCTGCTGGGAATTGTGATGGATGCCAGACCGCTGCAACCATAGAAAGCCTTCATTCCTATGCTCGTCACGTTGCTGGGAATTGTGATGGATGTCAGGCCGCTGCAGCCATAGAAAGCATAATTGCCGATTGACGTACAATACGGCAAATCATTGACTATAATTGTCTTTTTACAATTGTAAAAAGGAGAATTATATTGACTACCATCCTTTATTTGTTTCACCTTATAATTTTGTTCACCATAATTCACCGTGCCATTCAGCACAAGATTGCCCACATAAGAATTGTTATACCCGGTCACTTCCACAGTATACTCAGGTGATGTAGTGAGCACATTGTAATAGATGCCGTCTACCTCAAACGTTTCGGAACTCATGCCGATGCTACTAAGCAAGAAAACGAACAAGAATAATGTTTTTCTCATAAGCGTTATTTGTTTTAAATTAATATAATAGTCTATACTTTCTTACAATACTATCAATATCCCAATCTGCTGCTTTTACAGATGATTTACCGTTCTTTATGCGACGCAGGCTTTTACCCAGTTGACATAGCAAGTCCTCAATCTGAAAAGCACTCAAGCCTGGAAAATAGCTAGTCAATTGAACATATGGTACTTGAGGTGTGTCTCTTTGGACACCTTTGATTATATTTTTCTTTATTAGCAAATTGAAAGCTCTCATTGGTAATGCATGGATATATACCACATCCTTTGGTAATAAATTCTTGTTTTGATGTAAATATGCCAAACGAATAGAAATATCATAAATAGCAAGTTGTGCTATCTGCGGGATTTTGGGATTGTTCAATGTTCTCCAAACATAATTAAAAACTCCTTCGAAGTCATTGATGGTAGCAGGCAAAGATAGCCATAGAGTGTTATTGCGGATTCGTCGAAGTAGCTCATCTCTTGAGTCCCAGTTTCTTTTAAAACGCCACAGATAAAACATATGATTATCACGTTTCAAAGAACTTTCACCAACAACCAAAACATACGCCTTGTCCATATGAGATAAAGCAAAAGTACTTAAGAATGCAATATTAGAATTATTAATTGCATAATACTTTATATACCAATTCGCAAGCTCTTGACATATCGATGTTCTACTTTTAGAATTGCTCTTAGAAGCCATAAGCTATTATATAATTCTGCCTATAGCTCCCCTGATTCGGCGGTCTCCAAAATTGCGTGGTTAGTAATAAACACGAAAGACGTGGGTGCTCTACTTCTCGCCTATCCCACTGTCGGGCTCTCGCATCGCCTTGTCCAGGATAAGCAACTCGAGTTAGCCCACGCCGTGAGATATTACACTTGTCTGCTGACACCATAGATGTCTGCAGGGTATAATACACCCAACGCGGACGCTCCGTTGCGTTTCTTCTGGACTTGAATTTGCGAGATTCGACAGTCGAAGATAACGTTCGTAAACGTCCTTTTATCAAAATGTCTTTGACTTCATTACCCCTTTCTGCCAAGCAAACAGCAATATATGCAAAGCAGCAGAATAACTTTGTCGGGTACAAAGATACTATAAAAAAAACAAATCACAAAGCGAATCTAAAAAAAATAACATGACATTACCTCTTTTATATTCTACTAACTTTTTTCTTCCTAGGCTGCTTATTGAATCAAAATTCACAGGTTATTGATTATTTTAGAAAAAAAACTACTTCTCCAAGATCATGGAGACAGGTGTTTGACTTCTTGTCAAGTGAGAGGAATCAAATTCTGTCCCTTTAGGTACATTTATCTTTGCAGTTCTTTGTATATCTTTGTAATTTGACTAAAAATCGAAGTTTTTTTAAGCTCAAAATCGTGTTGTTAAAAAGTGTTGGTTCTCATTTGTCTTAGCCTATAATGTGTTATTCCTTTTCTTCTAATCTTTGATCTTGACCATTCGGCATGACATCAATAGTAGTTGGAAGATAAATGGTTTAGTTTAGGTTATGGATATTTAATATGGCGATAAACTAAACCAAGCCCAGAAATTGATTCGTACTATCGCCCTTTTTTATTTTGATGGCAATTGTATCTCTGCTTATAGTTTTTGCACGTTTTTTACTCCCAAATTCACTAAAAACGCGAATTTGAGAATAAATTTCTATAAAAATCGCCGTTATTTGAGGAAAATGTTTGGTTGAACAAAATAAAAAAGCTATATTTGCAATAAATTTATGCTGGTATTCACAAAATTAACGAAGATGGCAACAAAAATACAGCAAATATTAGAAGCAGCACCCAATGAGTCGGTCCTGTTTGGTTCGTGGCTTTCAAGTCAAGGCTTGGATGCTCGTGGTCAGTATGCTTATATGAAAAGCGGATGGCTTGACCGTATATCGAAGGGGGTTTATAAGATACATGGAACAGAACCAAGTCTATTTGCTGCTATATCGTCATACAACACGCAACTTAGCAAGAGTTGCAATGTAGGTGCATATACGGCATTGGAACTTCGAGGATACTCTCATTACCTGTCAATGGGGAAGCCTAAGGCTTATTTGTTTACAGACAAAAGCAATAAGTTACCTTTGTGGTTACTAAAAGAGGAGTGGGATATGACTATAAAATACATGACTACCTCTTTCTTGGGTGATGAACTGTTGGGTGTTGAAACTATGACTATCAATCAGCATGATTTGCTAGTGTCATCTCCAGAGCGTGCCATATTGGAGTGTCTGAACTTGCCGGATGCATCATCATCTTTGCTTGACATCTTTTATATTATGGAGGGTTTGACAACTCTTCGGCCAAAGATAGTTCAGGCATTGTTGGAGGTATGCACTTCCCAGAAAGTGAAACGACTGTTCCTCTATATGGCAGAAAAGGCTGGCCACTCCTGGTATAAGGCTTTGAAACTGGAAAATGTCAATCTTGGTACATCCAGGTTTATGATCACGCCAATAGGAAAGTACATCAATAAGTATAATATGACAATCTCAAAAGAACTTGCAGAATATGAATGATATAAGATCAAGTGTTTACGCTCAGAAGGTTGAGCTGCTGCTCCGTCTCATTCCGATTGTGATGGAAGAGAATGTGTTTGCAATACATGGTGGTACAGCCATCAATCTTTTCTTGAAAGATTTGCCACGTTATTCTGTAGATATTGATCTAACCTATATTCCATTGTCTGACCGTCAGACAAGTTTGGATGACATCAATTTGCATCTAAAAACCATTGCAGATAAGGCAAAGAAAGCATTCAAAGGAATGCACATCGTTCCAAACTTCAGTACCTGCAAACTGTTGTGCGAATATCGAGGTAAGCAGGTGAAGATAGAGGTTAACCAGACCAAGAGAGGTATTGTAGGAGGCGAGGTACAAACTATACCATTGAGCGAGAAGGCACAGGAAGAGTTTTCTCTCTTTTGTGAGGCAAATGTTGTTCCGACGACACAATTATATGGAGGCAAGATTGCAGCAGCACTCTCACGCCAACATCCTCGCGATTTGTTTGATGTTAAGTATATGGATATTCCACTGGGCGATTGCCGCGAGGGACTCATCTTCTGCTTACTTGGTAGCGACAGACCGATCCATGAGTCATTTGCTCCACGCCTGATTGACCAGCGAGAAGCAATGGAAAACCAGTTTGCTGGAATGACAGATATTCCATTTACATACGAAGAGTTTGAAGAGACTCGTGCCAAACTCATTAATGATGTCAAGTCGTTGATGACGGAAGCGGATAAGAAGTTCCTGATTAGTTTCGAATCTGGACAGCCAGAGTGGGATGGATACGAATTTGAATATTTCAAAGATTATCCATCCGTACAATGGAAACTTCTCAATCTGAAGAAACTCGGCAAGCAGAATCCGCAGAAGTTGCAGGAAGAAGCGGAGAAACTAAGAAATCTCTTTAATTTCAATCTCAATAAATGACGGGAGGGGACTGGTATCTGTCATTTCTACTTTGCTTGTGTCATACACCTGTCCCTGCGTCATAAATTTCCTTGCATATTTAAAGTAATTTGCCGCGATTTCATTATTACCATATACGCCAAAATGGAAATCTCCAAACCATCCCACGTAGGCACAAACGGCATCCTGCCAAGTTCTTTTCTGCTTCTTGATGTCGTTGATGAGCGACTTCTTAAACGCCTTATACTCCTTGCGGTTGACATCGGTCACTTTGAACTTGAAGGCCGCGTAGTCCTTTTCGGCCACCTGCACAATGGAATCGAAGTCTGCCACCATTGCCTTAATGCTGTCGGGCACAGCGGCAAAGGAAAATTGGGTGGCGAGGGTGAGGATTATGGATGAAAGGATGATTTTCCTCATGTCGTTTTCGTTCTTATTCTTGTTCTTATTCTTATTTGTTTCTTCATAATTGCAACAGCCACTCCAACGCAGAAACAATATGGATGGTCTTTCCGTCTATCTCGACATCGCGTGTCTGTGTGAACGCAATAAGGGTTAGACGGTTGCAGGAGAGTGCATCGGAAGCCTTAACGAGCGATGAGGTTTCGCGGTCGTAAGCGCGTGGACTGTCAATCTCGTAGGCCACCTGTATCAGTTCCACAGCTCTGCTTTTGTCGCAGACCACAAAGTCAATTTCCTTTGCCCTTGGTGCGGGCTTGTGGTAATAGACATCCAAGAAATCGTAGGCACAACGTCTCAGCAGTTCAATATAGACTACATTCTCCAGTCGCCAACCAAGGTTTTCTGGAGCCAGTGCATTATCGCGGTTTCCTTGTAAACCAGTATCAACAATGTATGCCTTTTGGTTGCGTATACGTTCTTTACTCTTAAAAGAATGTCGGGTGAGCAACTGAATCAGGAAGGCTTGGCAGAGATAATCCACGTATTTCTTCGCTGTTTTATCGGTAATGCCGAGTAAATCAGACATCTCATCGTAGTTGACTTCCTGACATGCATTGTTGATGAGATGATGGGCAAGTTTACGGAGTGCCTCAATATTACGTATATTGAAGCGTTTCTGGATGTCTTTCCGAAGGATGGCTTCTATCAGACTCTGCACGTAAGCCCGTTTATTGCGAAGTCCCTGCATCTCTGGAAATCCACCATCGTGGATGTAGTCCATGAAGACCCGCTTGCGCTCAGCATCGGCCTTCGTGGTGATACCTTGCAGATTTACCTTATGATATTGGCAATATTCTAGGAACGAGAACGGATAGAGGTGTATCTCATTGTAACGTCCCGTGAGATGCGTGGCCAGTTCACCGCTGAGCAACTTGGCGTTGCTGCCTGTTACGAAGATATGCAGGTCTGTGCGAAGCAAGCGGTTTACAAACAAGTACCACCCATCAACATCCTGTATCTCATCAAGCACCAGATAGGGAATGTCGGTTCCATACAGTTGATATACACACGAAAGCACCGTATTGAGGTCTTCCGTCTTCAAGTCTGCCAGACGGTCATCGTCAAGGTTTACGTAGCCGTAACGGATGCCGCGCTCCAGTAGCACTTTGTGGCAGAGCGTGGATTTGCCGCTTCGACGCACACCGATGACTACTTGTGCCATCTTCGTGTCGAACTCGAAAAGCGATTCCTCCTTGCGAGTCACCCACTTCTGGGGCTTGTAGCCTTTGATTTCCTCCTGCTGCTCAGCCAGTACCTGAAGTATTATCTTCTCGTCAATCATATTTTATTGTGTAAGCATTTACGCCTGCAAAGATACAAATAATTATTTAAACTCCGATAAAATGCTGAATTATTTTCGTTTTATTCCGATAAAATGCACTAGTTCTTTATGCTTGTTACGATAAAATGCACTTCTACAATCTTCATCTTTCCCAATTTTCGCTGCCTTGTGACCTCAAATGAGAAATGTACATTGGGCAAACTTAGATTTGCAATCTGGTCACTTTCTTTCTGAAGCGCCATGCACCTTTTTGAGATTTTTGACCCACCAAATTATACACCTTTTTGAGATTTTTACCGCTATAAATTATATGCTTTTTCGAGAAATTATTTTGAAGAAAACTTGTTTTTCACCATAAAAATGAGTACCTTTGTAGTCACAAAAAAAAGATTGTTTATGCCAAGGAAAAATAGTGGAATGTGGTATGAGGTTCACCCAACGCCAGTGAAGGGCGAGGACGGGAAGAACCTGGTATATGTACGTCCGAAGAGCGGACAGAAACTGACGATGAAGGAGCTGGAAGAGAAGTGCGAGGACTACAATGCCTTGCGATACGGCGAGCTGAGCCGTGCCTTCGATGCTTTCATCCGTGTGGCAGGTCGTTTTCTGGCTGAGGGCTACCGCATTGAGACACCCATAGGCTCGTTTGCCCCCAAATTGTCGCTGACCAAACAGGTGACAGACGCCAGTGAGGTGAAAGACCGCGACGTCAGACTGGAAGGCGTGGAGTATAACCCCGGCAAGCTGTGGGACAGGGAAATACAGAAGTGGATGGACGGATTCCGTCGATGGCAGAATGCCGATACACAGGAGATTCTGGCCGACAAAGAGAAGTTGGAACAGGTGATGAGGGAGTGCATCCAGCGACATCACGGCTACATTACAGCCGGCATCTTCTCACGTGCTTCAGGACTGACGCTCTATTCTGCCCGCAAACAACTGAACGAGTGGACCAAAGGCGACAATCCTAAACTGCTGATGACACCTCGTGGCAAGGAGCATATCTATACTGAGATATGATGACAGAGGGCTTAGGAGCATCACACAAAAATTCTGCGATTCAAATCGGGTATAGGCGCACAGTCATTTGACTACAGGCGCACAGTCGTTTGGGTATAGGCAAATGATAGAAAGCAGACGTTTCTCTCCCTCCTACCCTACGGTTTATCCCCTGCAAGAACTAATCCTGCCCCCTGTTACAACTAGTGTTTTCAACTCCAATTAGCATTTGGAAATCAGCAGAAACGGTCACATGGTCACAGCTGTGACCATGTGACCGCAGAGAATAGCGAACACCAATATAACAACAATAACATATTGATTTACAATCAATTGCAGACAATTACATCACACCATAACGACTAAATGGTCACATGGTCACAGCTGTGACCATGTGACCGTACAATAAGATATGACTACAGAAGAAATCAAGAAAATCGTTGACGACGAACAAGCAGAACAACTGACCACCCTCATATGCCGCCATTGGGAAGTGGCCACGCAAAGACTCAGCACACTGGCCCAGGAAATAACAGACGGGATGGACACCTGCATAGAGGCAGAGATCTATGCAGCCCTGGTGCGCATGCAACGTGCGACGACAGCACTGCTGGAACTGAACGCGACACCCTCAGCGCTACTCGTTTCTGAGTATCTGGAGCGCATTGAGAAAACCGTATCGAACGCCAGCTTACGTCAGTCGGTGATAACGCTGGAGCAACAACTGTCGGGCGCAGAACCGGCTAAAGAACAAGAGTCACCGTTCTTCGACGTAGTGACCATGATGCTGACACAACCCATGACATTGCCCACAGAACAGCAGAAGGCCGCCCGACAGCAGTTTTCACCCACACAGCATATCGTCAGCGCACTTGCCCAGCACATGAAGCCAGATGAACTGCTGACGATGCTACAAGTTGTCCAGACCACCGACATAGACAGCGAGATACAGAAAATGGATGAAACCACCAATCTTGTTCAGGACATGCGTCAGGTCATGGAAACACTCGACAGCAGGATGAGCGAAAGTCTGCAGATGATGTTGCTGGAACTGTTTATACTGCAGATACTGCCAAGTATGACGGTCAGCATGATTCAGCAACGCCGTACCGACAGCAAGGCTATGGCCCATCTATTTAATAAGGTACTCATGCAGGTACGCGAAAGCAACACATGGTGGAACTATTGGAAAGAGCATCGCGAGACACTCCGCGTGGTCAGCGACAGCAGTTCGTGGTGCGATATCATGACAGCCCAGCGCACCAAGGAGCGTGCAGCATTGGGACAGGTGCCCGGCGGACTGTTTGCCAAATGGACCACAGACCGCGAGGCCTTTGATGAAGCCTTTCTGGATACCCACCTCGACGACGACACCCTGCGCCACTTCATTTTCCATCTGGCCACCCTGTCGGAGATTGCCAGAGAGCTGGATCCCACCAGTAAGTTTGGCGACGAGCAACTGGTGATGGACGACCTGCAGCGCGTAGGCGACGCCGTGATGGAGGCAGCCCGTCAACTGGATAATCTGGTAGATAAAGCCTGGTATCCCCATTATGAAGCGATGTGGCAGGAACTGATTCAGGACGAAAGCATCTTTGCCCACCTGAAAGTGACACGCAAAAGTCCCCACAACAACCTGTTTACTGCACGTTTCTTCTGTCACCTGGTGGGAGAAATGAAAAAAAGTGCAGTCTTCGGCACCCATTCCGATGGTGATTTGGCCGAAAAACTAACTGAGAAGCCCTCTGTGGGCACGTTCAGAAAGAATATTCAGGAAGGTATGGGCGGAGAAGCACAGGATATACAAAATATTTTCAACGCTATCTACCAGAAATACAACCGGTTAGCACATCCCATGAAACAATTGCACTCTTAGCGGAAACATCCCACTTTTAAGGTGCAAAACCCCTTGTGACCTTTGCCGCCGTTATGATTTGCATGGCATCATCATTTAGCGGCAAGCCTCGCAAGGCGAGCATGGCTGCTTATCGTCAACTGCTGGCGAAGAATCACGTGGAGGACATCCTTCAGGACGTGAAGCAGAACAACCGTTTGGATCGCAAGAAGGAACTGCCCGTATGGCTTCCCCTTGCACAGAGTTTTAACAATGGTACGCGCAAGGCTGAAGATGCAGTGCCCTCAGGACTCTTCTACCTCGACATCGACGAGAAGGGACTGACGGAGCAACTCTGGCAGAAGGTGCAGGACGAGAACCTCATTGAGGAATATCGTATCGTCTATTTCGCCGAGAGTGCAGGCGGCGGCACCCACATCTGGGCTTGGCGTACCCCAGGCGCCACCATCGAGAAGGATATCCAGAAGCTGGCCTCCCGACTGGGTGTCAGCTACGACTCGCACGTCACCGACCTGGCCCGCTGTTGCTTCATGGTCAGCGAGAAGTATGTAAAGTTGCTGGATCCAATAGTGTTTGAGGAACAGCCTTCGTCCCCTAAGTTAGGGGACAACAGGGGTCTGAACGAGGAATCACCTCTTACAGAAAAGAACGAAAACGGCTCTGAAACTTGTTCAGCCCCCCAACCCCCTAACTTAGGGGGCTCGAACTACAAGGGCATCCCTTACGAGAACATTGTGCAGGCCCTGCTCTGGAAACTGGGGTATGGCGATGCACCTGCTGAGGGCGAGCGCAACATGGCGCTCTACACCATGAGTCGCTACATGCGCTTCATCTGTGACTTCGACGAACAGAAGTTGTTCACTATCCTCCCCCATTGGGGCTTGTCGGACCATGAGGTGCAGTCGACCATCAAAAGTGCCGTAGGCAGCACCCGTCCTGCAGGCATCCCATCAATGATGAACGAGGTGCTCTCGTCGCTTGGAGCAGCCACCGAAGCTGGTTCGGCAGAGAGTGATGAATCAACTGTAGCTCCTGTCGACAACGAGTTACCAGGCATCCTTCAGGACCTCAGCGAACATGCCCCAGAGGAGTTCCGTGAGGCCACGCTGATGGCAGCAATGCCTATGTTGGGCACACTGGCCACAGGCATCCGCGCCAGGTATCGCGACGGGAAACTGAACTCACCCAGCTTCATTGTGGATATCGAAGCCCCTCAGGCCACAGGTAAGTCGTTCGTTGACGCAGAGTTTGAGTTGCTGATGGACCCTATCATCAAGCAGGACGAGGTGGAATGGCAGAAGGAGATTGAGTACTCGCTGGCCAAGAAAAACGGCGAGGAGGTAGAGAACCCCTGTGCCCAGATTCGCATCATCGAGCCCAACATCGGTGTGTCGGCCTTTCTGGAACGAGCTCTCTATGCCAAGGGCAAACATCTGTTTACCTATGCCCCTGAGATTGAGACGGTGCTGAAGAACAACAAGGGCGGCGCGTGGACAGAGAAGAACGACCTGTTCCGTCTGGCCTACGACAACAAGCCCTGGGGTCAGCATCGCATATCGAAGGACTCATTCTCTGGCAAGGTCACCCTCTATTACAATATGGTGATGTGCGGAACGCCCAACAAGTGTCGTGCATTCTTTGCTGATGCCGAGGGCGGACTGGTGAGCCGTGTGACGCCTGTGCTGCTGCCCGATATGGTAGGCGCACGTATGCCTCATTTCAAGCCGTGGAGTCAGGAGGATGAGGAGAAGGTGAAGCGCCAGTGTCTCTGCTTGATGGACGAGGAAGGCGAGGTAGAACTGCCTCTCATCAACAAGGCCATCGAGGCGTGGGATGAAGAGAAGCGACAGGAGTACCTGCAGACATTGCGCTATTCACTCGACGTCTTGCGTCGTCGTGCTGCCCTCAATGGTTTCCGTGCCGGCATCATCGCCTACCTGCTGGAAGGTCGCCAGGAAACGGAGCGCGCCATCAGGTTCGCCGTATGGTATGCCGAACGATGTCTGCACTACCAGTTGCAACTCTATGGCAACAAGATTGATGCCCTCCACGACAACGCCGTGAGTCCTCAGGTATCAAAGGGAAATATCCGCTATCTGGATGCCCTGCCCAAGGAGTTTACGAAGGAAGACCTGGTGAACCTGCGTCTGGCCAATAACGAGTCGCCTGTGGTGAAGACCATCATCTGTCGCTGGGTAAAAGAAGGTCTCGTGGTGAAGACCAATGCCAATCTCTGGCAGAAAATTCAGGTGTAAGTATTTCAGAAAAGCATACAATCTTTGCACAAAACGGCCAAATTGTGCACATACCGACGGTTTTTGTGCATAATATTTGGCTGTGTGCGTAAAAAATAGTACCTTTGCGGTCGATTTTGAAAAAAATCACCCGTTTTAAAACGAAAATACATTATTTATTTATATTATGGCTTTGAAAATTGTTGTGCTGGCCAAGCAAGTGCCAGACACCCGTAACGTGGGTAAGGACGCAATGACTGCCGAAGGCACCGTAAACCGTGCTGCCCTGCCCGCCATCTTCAATCCAGAAGATTTGAATGCCCTGGAGCAGGCCCTTCGCCTGAAGGAGCAGAACCCAGGCTCAACAGTAGGAATCCTCACGATGGGTCCTCCACGTGCAGGTGAGATTATCCGTCAGGGACTTTATCGTGGCGCTGATACAGGTTGGTTGCTGACCGACCGTCTCTTCGCCGGTGCTGATACCCTCGCTACTTCTTATGCGCTGGCTACTGCCATCAAGAAGATTGGCGACGTGGACATCGTGATTGGTGGTCGTCAGGCTATCGACGGTGATACCGCTCAGGTAGGTCCTCAGGTGGCTCAGAAGCTGGGCCTCAACCAGGTGACTTATGCTGAGGAGGTTCTCTCAGTGAAGGATGGTAAGGCAACTATCAAGCGTGTGATCGACGGTGGTGTGGAGACTGTAGAGGCTCCTCTGCCTGTTGTGATTACCGTGAACGGAAGTGCCGCTCCCTGTCGTCCACAGAACGCTAAGCTGGTGATGAAGTACAAGCGCGCTACCTGTCCTATGGAGCGTCCTGCCGAGGGTACTGCCTACGACTATCTGTACGACGAGCGCCCTGAGCTCACACTGAACCAGTGGAGCGTGGCCGACGTTGACGGCGATGTAAACCAGTGTGGTCTGAATGGCTCACCCACCAAGGTGAAGGCCATCAAGAACATCGTGTTCCAGGCTAAGGAGTCGAAGACTTTGACGGCTTCTGATGCTGATATCGAGGGAATGATCAAAGAATTGTTGGATGAGAAGATTATTGGTTAATTGAGATATGAATAACGTATTTGTATATTGCGAAATTGAAGGTACTCAGGTACAGGAAGTATCTCAGGAGCTGCTGACCAAGGGTCGCAAGCTCGCCAATGAACTGAAGGTTGAGCTCCACGCCATTGTTGCCGGTACTGGCATTAAGGGTAAGGTTGAGGATCAGATTCTGCCTTACGGTGTTGACAAGCTGTTTGTTTTCGACGCTAAGGACCTGTTCCCCTACACCTCAGCTCCCCACACTGATATTCTGGTTAACCTCTTCAAGGAGGAGCAGCCACAGATCTGCCTGATGGGTGCTACCGTTATCGGTCGCGACCTCGGTCCACGTGTATCGTCATCCCTGACCTCTGGTCTGACTGCCGACTGCACAGAGCTGGAGATTGGTCCCTTCGAGGATAAGAAGAATAACAAGACATACGAGAACCTGCTTTATCAGATTCGTCCTGCCTTCGGTGGTAACATCGTTGCTACCATCGTGAACCCCGACCACCGTCCACAGATGGCTACTGTACGCTCTGGCGTGATGCAGAAGGCCCTGTACGATGGCGAGTGCAAGAAGGAGGTTGTTTATCCTGAGGTAAGCAAGTACGTGAGCCCCGAGGCTTTCGTCGTGAAGGTACTCGACCACCACGTAGAGGCTGCCAAGCACAACCTAAAGGGTGCGCCTATCGTTGTAGCCGGTGGTTACGGTATGGGCTGCAAGGAGAACTTCGACCAGCTGTTCGAGTTGGCCAAGGTGCTGCATGGTGAGGTAGGTGGCAGTCGTGCCGCTGTTGATGCTGGCTGGCTGGACCACGATCGTCAGATTGGTCAGACTGGTGTTACCGTTCACCCCAAGGTGTACATCGCCTGCGGTATCTCTGGACAGATTCAGCACATCGCTGGTATGCAGGATTCTGGTATCATCATCTCTGTGAACAGCGATCCCGATGCTCCTATCAACCGCATCGCCGACTACGTGATTGTTGGTACTGTGGAAGAGGTAGTTCCCAAACTCATTAAATACTATAAGCAAAATTCGAAGTAATTATGGCAAACTATTATAGCGATCATCCTGAGATCGGGTTCTACTTGAACCACCCCCTGATGGCTCGTATCGTTGAGCTGAAAGAAAAGGGTTTCGCTGATGCGAAAGAATACGATTACGCTCCCGTTGACCTGGGCGATGCCATCGAGAACTACAAGCAGATTCTCGACATCACCGGCGACGTGGCTGCCAATATCATCGAGCCAAACTCTGAGAGCGTTGACCTCGAAGGTCCACACCTCGAGAACGGCCGTATGATCTACGCTTCTAAGACTTACGAGAACCTCGACGCCACCCGCAAGGCTGGTCTGTGGGGTGTTTCTATGCCTCGCCGTTACGGTGGTCTGAACCTGCCTAACACCGTGTTCTCTATGCTCTCTGAGATGATTTCGGCTGCTGATGCCGGTTTCCAGAACATCTGGAGCCTGCAGAGCTGTATCGATACTCTGTACGAGTTCGGTTCAGAGGAGCAGCGCCAGAAGTACATCCCACGCGTTTGCGCTGGTGAGGGTATGTCAATGGACCTGACCGAGCCTGATGCTGGTTCTGACCTGCAGCGCGTGATGCTGAAGGCTACCTTCGACGAGAAGGAGAACTGCTGGCGTCTGAACGGTGTGAAGCGTTTCATCACCAATGGTGACAGCGACATCCACCTCGTGCTGGCTCGTTCTGAAGAAGGCACTAAGGACGGACGTGGTCTGTCTATGTTCATCTACGACAAGCGTCAGGGCGGTGTTGATGTTCGTCACATCGAGCACAAGTTGGGTATCCACGGCTCACCTACCTGTGAGCTCACCTATAAGAACGCTAAGGCAGAGCTCTGCGGTAGCACCCGTCTGGGACTTATCAAGTACGTAATGGCCCTGATGAACGGTGCCCGTCTGGGTATCGCCGCTCAGTCAGTAGGTGTTGAGCAGGAGGCTTACAACGAGGGTCTGGCTTACGCCAAGGAGCGTCAGCAGTTCGGTGATAAGATCATCAACTTCCCCGCTGTTTACGATATGCTCTCTCGCATGAAGGCCAAGCTCGATGCTGGTCGTTCACTGCTGTACGAGACAGCCGCTTATGTGGATATCTACAAGTGCCTCGAGGATATCGAGCGCGATCGTAAGCTCACACCCGAGGAGAAGCAGGAGTTGAAGAAGTATCAGCGCCTGGCTGATGCCTTCACCCCACTGGCTAAGGGTATGAACTCTGAGTATGCTAACCAGAACGCTTACGATGCCATCAGCATCCACGGTGGTTCAGGCTTCATCATGGAGTACAAGAGCCAGCGCCTGTTCCGCGACGCCCGTATCTTCTCTATCTACGAGGGTACCACCCAGTTGCAGGTTGTAGCTGCTATCCGCTACATCACCAACGGCACTATGCTCAACAATATCAAGGAGATGCTCGCTGGTCTCGAGGTGAGCGACAGCCTGAAGAACCTGAAGGCACGCGTTGAGAAGCTCGTTCCCGTTTACGAGGAGGCTCTGAACAACGTGAAGGCCCTCGACAATCAGGACGCTCACGACTTCCTGGCTCGTCGTCTGTACGACATGACTGCCGAGCTGGTGATGTCACTCCTGATCCTGCGCGACGCCACCAAGGCTCCTGAGCTCTTCGAGAAGAGTGCCAACGTATACGTTCGCATGGCCGAGGAGGATGTTCTCGGTAAGAGCGCTTACATCAAGGCATTCCAGGTAGAGGATCTGGCTAATTTTGTAGCAAACGACGAAGAGACTGCTGAATAAGCAATCACGATATCAAAAAAGAATGAGCATCCTTTGCAGGGTGCTCATTTTTTTATGCTTTGAGAAGTGAATCCGTCAACGCTTGGGATTCACGAAGATATCAAACTCTTCATTATAGGCCGGCGACTGGATAGAGAGCAGATTGAGCACGGAGTGGAAGATATAGTGCTGTTCCAGCACCGCTGGCAGGTCCTGCTTATAGGTCCTGAAATTCTCTGAAGTCCAGACAAAGAACGGAATCTCGTACTGCTCCCTGGGTGCAAGTTTCATGGGCAGGCCATGCATAAACATCTTGTTCTCACCCAGTGACTCACCATGGTCAGAGATGAAAATCATGGCACGCTTCCAGTCTTTCATCGTCTGCAGGGTGTCGATAAGACCATTGAGGAGATAGTCTGTATAGCGGATGCTATTATCGTAGGCATTGACAAGACGGTCCACATGCTTCTCGCCCTCCTCCACATTCTGGGCTACGGGCTTGTAGGCCTCGAACTCCTTGGGATACTTCTTGGCATACTGAGGACCGTGGCTGGTGCTGGTGTGCAGGATAATCAGCACCTTGTTCTTGGGACTTGACTCAATACGCTGACGGAGGCCAGCAAAGAGGATTCCGTCATAGTTGCCATCCACATCGGGATACATATCAGCCAGTTCGGAGTCTGTCAGGTATTCATCGATATGGATAGGCGGTTCTCCCCAGTTAGAGGTACGCCACGACACATCCACACCCGTACGGAAAGCATAGTTGGGCAGCAGTTCGTAGAGGTCGCCACAATCCTTCGGCTCCAGGATAGCCTTGGTGCCAGCCGTGGTATAGGTAGCACACGACTGGGTCTGGAACACCTTCAGTTTCTGCTGTTTCGACAGCAGCGGATTGGTGTCACGCTTGTAGCCATAGAGCTGGAAGTTGGCTTTTCTGGCCGACTCGCCGATGACGAGCACCACCACAGCCTTCTCGTTGTCCGTAATCTTGCCATCGGGCAGTTTGATTTCCTCGGCCTGCTCGTCCTGCATAAAGCTGATGACGCGGCAGGTATTGGCGATATACGACCAGGGCTGCAGCAAGCCACCCAGTTCGGTGTCGTGCTGACTGATAAAAAGCGTCTGGTTGATGTTGAGCAATGCCACGACAAGGATAATAGCCAGGGAACTGCCGCAATAGACGGCCAGTTTCTTCACCTTGCCAATGACGACGGGCTGGAACAGGCAGAACAAGGCCGGCAGGATGCCGAAGACAAAGATGAACAGCCACAGCGACCAGCTGAAGAAGCCGGAAGCCTCAGAATATCGGGTGTTGAACACATTCTCGATGGTGGTGGCATCGATATAGACGCTGTAGGTCAGGATGAAATAGACGGCCGTGGCATTGATAACAGCCATGATGGCCATCAGGATGCGACCTACAATCCTCAGGCAGAACATAGCCAGACAGGCCATCATGAAGTTG
>Ga0256406_1002923_pt1 | contig 22684 bp, 19 predicted proteins | sample RumenRJG_03DNA_FD_185986 | JGI IMG/M metagenome (GOLD analysis project Ga0256406, IMG submission 185986) | Bovine rumen microbial communities from Lethbridge, Alberta, Canada - RJG_03 | ecosystem: Host-associated > Mammals > Digestive system > Stomach > Rumen | place: Canada: Alberta | collected... | reverse complement strand
GAAGGCAGAGGAGCAGGAGGGGTACTGGGAATAGGCGGTTCCCGATAGGCGAAACGGCGGTACCGTCTGCCCGCAGAGGCGGTACCGTCTTCTTGGAATGTCGGTATCAAATGGCTGTGCTACTCAACCTGACAACCAAGTTTGAATTTGCACCCACTGTGAAGGTTGTCCAAACACTGGTGTCCACCAATCCTAGAGAGGAAATGAGCGACATTTGATCAACGGTGAAGCTTTCGTGGTCATACGTCCATCCCCCAGAGTCAATCCCCGTGAGAACTGGGATTGGGTTTCGGCTATCTCCAAAGCCAACCGCACACGAACAGAACGCTTGAAATGCTTCTGCATCCTCTCTCGACATTTCCTTAAGAGTTCCGAGGGTACGCTTTGAGAAGGTGCCTGGCTGTTTGAGCTCACTCGATAGCAGTTTTACCCATAGCTTACGGACGTCTTCCTCATAGGCATTTGTGGACCCCCTAATAAACTCATCCTTAAAATCATCGCGGAGCGTCTCAGGATTGGAGCCACAATCCACAGAGCTAGCGGTGTCGGAGAGAACATCCATCACGTTATCCGCTTCAGCCGGAGTGAGGGAATAACCGCATGCGAGCAGAAGACACTGCCCATCACTAAGCAATGGCATTGTATGCCTATAAAAGTCGATGGCCTTACAAACCGAAGTCGCTTGAGCAAGGCGTGCTTCCGCGAGATTGTTCTCGTATTTGGCAGGATTTAGGGCTCTTCTAGTCTTCGCGATGAAGTTCGCCGGAAATGCTGCTCTGAAATCAAGCTTGTTCTCTGCCCATCTTTTGGCAATATCCGCGTTAAAGTTTAATGTGTTGTTTATTTGTAGCCCATTGATTTCCGCAGACCCTTGCGGAGAAAACACATCCATCCTGACCTCCCATAATCAAAGCCAGCAATCAAGACGGGACCGCAGTACCCAGTATTCTACCAACGGGATCCCCGGACATCTCAGATAAAGTAGCGTGACGCAGCGCCGCGACTGTATGCCAAACGAGGCCAAACGAAAGTGTCCAAGCCTCAAGCAATCTACGTCACTTGAAGATTGGGACATCGATTCAGAGATCTCAATCGTTCGTAGAGCGCCCCACGACACAGTCGTTCAGCATTCCCGAAAGCGTCGTCTCAGAGCTGAGACAAAGGGTCGTATGCGACCATTGCCCTTACATCGGAGAGAAGTATATTGATGTACACCATATTCGATAGTCTCAAAGGAGCTGGCGAGACGAGGAATCCTAACCTGGCAATGGGAGAACGTAGGACAGGCATCAGCCTACACAGAAGGAAGGTTTTAGAGTAGCCTCACAGTAAGCTGAGACCTGTTGTCCAATGGCAATGTCTAATGACATGAAGACAGATGATCCTTATGGAAGATAGCTGTGTCATGAAAGACGATTACGCGAACATCTCGCCCCTATACATGCAAAGACTGAAAAATCAAGTGGAGGAAGCGCTCTGGGGCCTGTTCGACAAGTCGAAATACAGGCAGGTCGAAGAGTACGTCCGACGCTGGCACGAGGACGACGGCAATTTGTGGGAAAACTTCAGCGTATACACTACGGATGGCCATATCGACCTAGATAGAACTCTCGCCGAAATGCCGAACGACATCTTGATAAAGATGGCAGCCGACATCGGAGTCGAGACCCCTGGACTGCTCCCATGCATACCCGTGATGAAGAACATTCTGAGCCAGAGCAACGCCAACGCTTACACGAACTTTGAGCGCGCCACCAGAGATGTCTACGGCCAACCCGACCAATCAGTCGCGCTCGCGGCATCGACGCTCGAAGGCGTGTTCAAGACTATCATCCAGAATATTGAACCAGACAACTCGATGGGAAACGCCTCCCTCACGAAGTTGACCAGCAAGGTAGTGAAGGAGCTCGTGGACGCATGCGACCCCTCGGCACCGCAGGAGATAAAGACCTTAGCCTCACAGCTGCGCGGCCTGGGAAATGCGATCGACAACCTGCGAAGTGATAAGTCAATGGCACATGGAAAGGCACCAGGCGGATACGTCGTAGACGACCCCCTTTGGGCTGAAACCGTGGTCAATTGCACAGCGACGCTTGGCATATTCCTGTGGCGGCTCTTCGAACGACACCAGTCCCAACAGGCCGAACCAAACCCAGCGCCACAGCTCCCTGCATACGACGATGACATTCCGTTCTAGCGCACTTGTGCTTACGCACCATGTTTCCATCCACTTGGCCCTCCTCACCTCAGCTACCTCTACGAACTCGTGTAGGCTTGTGTTTTGCCAAGTTGTGCTGTGCTTCACTCCTTAGTGAACTTCAATACGTTTGCTGGATGCAGGGATAATATGCTAAGTAAGCCCTTTATTCGAGAAGATCATTGAGATAGAACATGGGCGTTACCAGAGCAAGCTTCCCCCCGGTATTGTCTGACATCGTTCCATGCATGATTCCATGACAAACAGGATTTCCTTTGGACTGTGTAATGAACCCGGATACCATATAAGCAAGATCAATCACTGGACACCCGCTATAGCCACCTACACTTGGGTTCTCGAGACAAAAGAAAACTTGTGGGGTATGAGTATCTGCACGATCAAGCGTTAAGTACCCAGAGGAAGCAAATGACCGAAAAGTGAGAGGGCTAAACATGCCGTCCACTCCAAGTCCATTTGGGAATCCAATGGCTGTAAGTTCATCATCCCTCGAAGCAGCCTTCTTCTGGAGATTGAAACAATCAATCTCCAGACACCTTTTGTTGACAACAAGTTGTGCCTGGACGGTACCGCCCAAGGGAAGTAGTGCCATATCCGCAACATCATGATACCTCCACGCTAACGAAGGTGTCAGACTTGCAAGCCAGAATGTCTGGCAGCGACCGTCATCGCTCTGCACGGCTATCAACGTCGATGAGTTGGTGCTTTTGGCAACATGGGATGCCGTGATTAGGTAGGCATCGGAACCGTTAGTCGTCATAAAGACACCCGTACCCACAATATAGCCGCCATTAGCTGCTGGGGTTCTTATGTTGCAAACTATGCGGAAAGCCTGGTCCCTTAGCAGCGGCAAAATACCCCTCCCCTAATGTGAATTCCCACGCACAACGAATTGAATTCTAAGCACTGACTTCGGCATTAGCTAGTCTCTCTTAAAGAGATCGCGCGTGTAAACTTTATCCACCACGTCGGAAAGCTCCTCACTCCAGCGATTGGCAATGATCACGTCGGAACGGCGCTTGAAGGAGTCTAGATCATGCGTCACCTCGGAGCTGAAGAATTCGGCGTCATCAAGCGTGGGCTCATACACAATCACGGGCACGCCCTTGGCCTTGATGCGCTTCATGACGCCCTGAATGGATGAGGCGCGGAAGTTGTCAGAGCCAGACTTCATAGTCAGGCGATAGACGCCCACAACTGGCTTCGGAGTGCCAGCATCCACGACGCCCCTCACCCGTCTCAAGACCTCATCTGCCACAAAGTCTTTGCGTGTGCGGTTGGAGTTGACGATGGCTTCGATGAGGTTTTGAGGGACATCTCGGTAGTTGGCCAAGAGCTGCTTTGAGTCCTTGGGAAGACAATAGCCGCCATAGCCGAAGGACGGGTTGTTATAGAAGTCGCCCACGCGCGGATCCAGGCAGACACCATGGATGATGTCGGAAGTGGAAAGCCCCTTCACTTCGCAATAGGTGTCCAGTTCATTGAAGTAGGAGACGCGCAGAGCCAGGTAGGTGTTCACGAATAGCTTCACAGCCTCTGCCTCGGTTGAGCCCAGCACAAGTTCCGGGATGCCGGTGGTTCCGTCGGAGTTGATACGCTCACGCTCGGCCGGATCAGCACCTTGAGCGAGCAAGCTTGCGAACCGCTTGGCCGACTCGACAGCTTCCGGGTCTTCTTTGGATGCCCCCACAACAATCCTACTCGGGTGCAGGTTGTCGTAGAGAGCATGGCCCTCCCGCAGAAACTCGGGAGAGAAGATGATGCGCCTGTCCCCCGTTCGCTCGCGCAGTTGACGGGTATAGCCCACGGGAATGGTGGACTTGATAACAACCCAGGCCGTATCGTTAACTTTCCGCACAGCCTTGATTGCTCTCTCCACAGCCGAGGTATCGAAGAAGTTCTTGTCAGAATCGTAGTTCGTCGGCGTGGCAATTACGGCGTAATCAACGCCCGTGTAGGCGACGTCGGTATCGAGCGTGGCCATAAAGTCAAGCGCGCGCTTACCCGTCTTCGCCTCCGCGAGGAATGCCTCAATCTCCGCATCCTTGATGGGGCTCTCAAAGCCGTTGAGTTTTTCGACCTTCTCCGGGATGATATCAACGGCATGGACCTCGTTGTGTTGTGCGAGCAGCATCGAGAGCGAGAGGCCAACGTAACCTGTTCCTGCAACTGCTATCTTCATCTTCACGGCTTCCTTCCTGTCCGTCATGCTTTCGAACATCACTTCAGGCTCTTTTCTTCAGAAGAGAGCCTGCGACCTGCTCTAGATATGGGTTCTTCCTGCCGTGGTACCAGATGACCGACATGCCACCGAACGCGAAGACGCCAACCAGAATCTCAAGTAGCAGACCGATAATCCCGCCTGGCAGTAGGGAGACCGAGAACCGGACGATAGCGAGCATCAATACGCCAATCACAAATGCAGGCAGTGACTCTATGGCCCACCTCGCAAGAGGCAGGTCACCCTTCACCGCTATCGTCTGGACGACACTAACGGCAGCCTCGGCCACGAGCGTAGCTATGGCTGCTCCAAGGGCTCCCAAAGCGGGAATCAAAGCAAGGTTGACCACAATGTTTGCAATAGCACCAACTACAACCGAGAACACATAGGCTCTATCTTGTGATGTAGGCATTAGCCACTGCGTCCGTATTACGTTTGCCCATGCCATAAATGGCATCTCGAGGACTATTACGGGCATGACAACGGAGCAAGCCTCAAACCCATCTCCAAAGAAGATGGGAACAAATTCTTCCGAAACTGCGATTACGCCAAAGGTGAATGCCGATGACAGCAGCATAGCAAACCACATTGATGGAGCCATGTACCTTTTTACGCTTTCCCTGTGCCCTGTAGCACAGAGATTTGCTGCATGTGGCAACATTACTGTGCCCAAAGCTGAAATAAGGGTGAAGGGCATCTGTGCCACCTTCAAGGAGTTCTCGAAGATTCCCGTCTCTCCCATACCGGCAATCTGGCCCAGCATCACCTTGTCGAGCACCGTGTAAAGGCTCACAGCAATGACGGGGATAAAGAGGACCAAGTCGGGTTTAACATGTCTCAACACTTCCGAAATACCCGGCCTAACAAACAATACCTCCTGCCTCACAAATGGCCAGAGCACCGCCACCGAGACAAAGTAACTAAGTGACATAAGTAGGAGGTAATTAAAAAGAGCCCACTCACCCCTGACCACAGCAAACGTAAGAACGAACGTCGAGAGCTTAATGACGAAGTTCCTCAGAACTGTAATCCTGAACTTCTCAAGGCCGAAGAAGAACCAATTGATGTCGAGGGCACCCGTTAGGACATAAGGAACCCAAACGATGGCGAGCAACCGGTTGTCAGCGACGAACAGGGCATACACAAGATAGATGCCCGTGCACGCCAAGCACATGACGGCCTGAACAGTCCAAATCCCCCAAAACGTACGGCTCAGTTCGGCCTTGTCATCACGCGCCATTGCTACCGAGCGATTTCCGTAGTTATTGACTCCAAGCATGGCAAAAAGTACGAAGTAGTAGGCCACAGAAAACGTATACGAGAAAGTGCCCACTCCATCGGTACCGAGAACACGCGACACGTAGGGTGTGGTGACCAAGGGCAAGATGAGCGTAAGCACCTGGTATGCGATGTTGTATAGATAGTTACGTCCAACGCTCATGAGAGAACCCGTCTGCTCCCTAGGCTATGAATTCCTTTTACGGCAACGAGCAAATTCACACTTGACACTCCATACGATGAATTATTAATGAGTCATCTTCTAACTCTATGGTAGGCTTCTAGGGCTTCGAAGGCGAGACGAAAGTGCCCTCTCGCCAGCAGATTGCTGGAAACGGCGATTCTGCGGGATGGGGCCGCAAAACCCTTGGGGAGCAGAAACGCGTCCGAGTAATCCCGTGCGACCTTTTTGAAGTCAGCAAAGCGCTCCGACCTTGGCTTTGGGTTGTCGCAGCTGAGGATGTCGAGATCAACAATTTCGTAGAAGAACGTGAGACGGAAGATGCGCAGCGCCTCGAGCATCTCGTCCCTTCCCTCTCCCTTATAGCAGACTTCAATGACCCGCCGCATGTTCGCGCAGGTTTGTCCCGCAATCTCACGCGCATTGGGGTTGTACTTGTGGCTCACTGAGTCGGCGTTCTGCACATAGACATAGCCGAGAATCGGAAGGTAGTTGCAACGTGGTTCATGCGAGAGTAGGTCAACCATGAAGATGCGGTCCTGCGCCTTGCGCACACCCTCTGGAAACCTAGTTCCTACGTTGCGCAGGTAGGCAAGGCTGATTGCCTTGCCCCAGGGAGAGCCAAGCACTACGCGGCCCAGGTCCAGATCGTGCTCTGAGAAGGAGATGATGGACCTAGCGAGAGCGAAGGGCCCTGGCAGCTGAGCAACCTCTTGCCGCGCTTCGCCTGTTAGGCTGGAGTCCGCATCGCAATCATAGAAGGTCACTTCTTCCAGCTCGTCCCTAGCGTCGTAAAGCTGTTTGAGGAAGTCTGCCGGCATCCGGTCATCGCCGTCTACGAAGAGAACGTAACTGCCCCGCGCAAAATCGATGCCCACATTGCGAGCATGCGAGACACCACGGTTGGACGTGTGTACGACCCTGAAGGCAGGCCGACCCTCAGCGAATTCGTCGCAGATTGCGCCGCAGCTGTCTGGTGAGCCATCATCCACGATGATGTATTCGGCATAAGCACAGTCCTGTGCTGCAAGTGAATTCAGACATTCCATTAAAAGTTCAATCGGAACCTTATACACAGGCACCACGACTGAAAAGAAAGGATGTGGCGTTTCTCTACTATACATCATTAGCTTTCAATCTCTTTATTTGTATTCTTCATCCCGTAAAATCGTACTGTAATTTTTCCACTGGCAACTTGTTTGGAAATGAGGATGGAATGTAAAATTAAGAGTATTGGCAGGTAGCACAGAGCTGCAGTTCGCAGTGAGTTGTAAAACACAAGTCCGATTATGAGTAGAGACAGGACGGCATTGCCAAACATTTCAAGCGCCTTATATTTACACAAAATACGGCGCACTGCCGAATAGTATGCAAATATGCCAGCTATGCTTAAATATAGTCCCCCAATACCTCCCGAACGAAGGAACGTTACAAACCCTGTCGCGGCATTGAAGTAGTGAACAATGTAGTATGTAGCGATCTTGCTGTAATTATAGGTAAATATACTTGGTAAAAATGCATAAAGATATCCTAATACATCAATCTGGTCAATTGGCATTATGGCGTTTAAATTTAGGTTTGCCAAGGGACTTGTGACATATGAATAGAACCACATGAAGTGCTTACTGAGCCAAACAGGATAATTAACATAACGTCCTATTCGCTCTATATATGAACAATCATACCAAGCATACCCATACCGCATATTCCCCATGGCACTAATTAAGAAAATTATTCCAATCCCGCATATTATTATTGCAAGGACTGATGATACCTTCGTTCTCCTTAAGCCCTGGTTTCGAAATGCAGCAAAGCAAATCAGGGGAACAAATAACGTATATACTATGTAGCCGCGACTTACATTGATTATAAATAAAAGTATAATTATACAAAACTCAAGAAGGTATTCTTTTTTCTTAGGATTGCATATGAAAATATATCCCATGTACATACCCCAATAGATTGCAGATCCGATAAGTACGACATGGAGTACAGGTATGCCTGTAATCTGATCTTCTGATACACCAGTAATATATCCTGAATAGGTATTAAAAATAGGGAGCGTACCTTGGTAAGCCCAGTCCGCTATAAACCCAATGCAAATTAACGCAGTCACTATTGGCCTGCGACCTTTTACATATTCTATTTCTAGAAGTGGAACCTTCTTTGAAACTATCGCCATCAGAACCGAGGCGATGATAGTCACGACAAAGAAAGCTAGCAGCGGAAAACACAGGGCCGTATTAAGAGATGACAGGCCAAGACCATATAGGGCGAGAATGACAATCCATTCCAATGCATACCATGTTTGATATTTGAGCATCAATCCGCTTTCTCTCGCTCCCAAACAGCCAATATAAGTAAAGCTAGTTGTCCTCAGCTAGCAAATTATCTACCGACGCAATAGTCATCTTAGATTCAAGCAATTCGATGTGAGTTTCTATATAATTCTTATCGAATTTGCTGTAATCAAGACGTTTTAGCTTATCTCTGACTTCCTCATCGAACCGATAGCGAATTAATCGTGCTGGCACCCCCCCCACCACTGCATAGGGAGGAATATCTTTTGTAACCAAAGCTTTTGCACCTATTACTGCGCCTTGTCCTACATGAACGCCACCAAGAATAGTTGCACCGTATCCTATCCAGACATCATCATCGATAACGGTAGGACCAATGGAGTGGGGATTTGGAGTATTCAAAACTTTAGCTCTAAAAGGGTATGTTGATACCCGACTCATAACGTGCCCTCCTCCCAATAAAAATGTGACATCATTAGCAATGGAGCAACAAGATCCGATTTTAAGAAATTCCTCAGGACCGCCAAAACTTACAGCATGAATTGGACCATAAGTCCATCGGCCAACTTCGACCTTGCTAAGGGGGAAGTTTTTGCCAGCAGCCGTTGTTAGATTATGTTTGTTTTTATAGCGCCACAAAATTCTTTTTATAGCATCCTTTATGCTGCTCATTGTTAATGCCCCCCATTAAGCGTCTCCATATATTCGCCGAGTTCCTCTTCCCAGTCGGGCATGCGGAAGCCTGCTGCCTCGAGCTTCTGGAGCGAGAGCGCCGAGTGGACGGGCCTGGGGGCTATGGGGCCCTTGGCGGATGCGTAGTACTCTGCTGTGGAGACGGGGCGGACGGCATCCCCGTTTCCGTTCCTCTGCTCGAAGACGGCACGGGCGATGTCGGCCCAGCTGGCGACCCTGCCCGATCCCGTGCAGCCGTAGGTGCCGCATGCGGCATGGGTGTCCAGGAGATGGAATATGGCTCGCGCCATGTCCCTGGTGAACGTGAGCCTTCCCAGCTGGTCGTCCACGACGGCGACCTCGGAGAGGCTGTCATCGGGGTCTGCACACCTGTCGGAGAGGGCGGCCATCGTCTTCACGAAGTTGCGGCCATCCCCTATGACCCAGGAGGAGCGCAGGATATAGTGCTGCGGGCATCCTGCCACGGCGAGGTCGCCTGCCGCCTTGGACTGGCCGTAGACGGAGAGGGGGCCGAAGGGCTCGCCCTCCGTATGGAGCTCCCTCGTCCCGTCGAAGACATAGTCGGAGGAGATGTGGACGAGCGCGATGCCGTGCTCCGCGCAGGTACGGGCCAGGAGCGCTGGTCCCTGGGCGTTGGCCTTCCAGCAGGCAACTCGGCCCTCGGGGGTCTCCGCAGCGTCGACCGCCGTCCAGGCGCCGCAGTTGATGACCGTGCCATAGAGGTCCCAGTCGTAGCTGGAGTATGCAGCAGGGTCCGACATGTCGAAGGTGTCGATGTCGCAGAAGTCGAAGGCGGAGATGAGGCCGCGTCTCTCTGCAAGTGCCCGCACGGCACGGCCCAGCTGCCCATTGCAGCCCGTGACGAGGGTGCGCTTCGGGGGCATGGGGACGACATCCGCGAGGTATGGGTGCTTCCTGTCGGCCTCGGAGAGCGTGGCCTCGGAGAGCGGGATCGGCCATTCGATGCCGAGGGCAGGGTCTGCCAGGTTCACGAAGGTGTAGGTCTTCTTCAGCTCCGCCGACCAGTGGGCATCGACGAGGTAGGTGTAGGCGGTGCCGTCCTCCAGCGCCTGGAAGGAGTTGCCGACGCCCCGGGGGACGTATATCGCGCGTGACGGGTCGAGGGTCGTGGTATAGACCTTCCCGTATGTGGCGGAGCCCTGCCGGAGGTCCACCCAGGCGCCGAAGACCGAGCCCGTGGCGACCGATATGAACTTGTCCCAGGGCTCCGCATGGATGCCGCGGGTGACGCCGCGCTCCGCGTTGAAGGAGATGTTGTTCTGGACCACGTGCAGGTCGGGGATCCCGAGCGCCACCATCTTGGCCCGCTGCCAGTTCTCCTTGAACCAGCCGCGGGAGTCCCCGTGGACGGAGAGCTCCACGACCTTGAGGCCCTCTATCCCTGTCTCCTCTGCGGAGAGCTGTTTTTCAAAAGTTAAATTATTCATGCAAACCATCCAACAGTTTAAATCAGATAACCTTAGCAGGTACCCCTACAACCGTCATACCTGCAGGAACGTCTTTCACAACCACTGCTCCCGCCCCGATAGTGGCACCGTCTCCAATATGGATATCGCCCAGTACGCTTGCACCAGTGAAAATTGTAACGTTATCTCCAATGGTCGGGATACCTGTTTCCGCGCGTCCGAGTGTCACGCCCTGATAAAATGTGCACCCATTTCCTATACTCTTGGCATATAAATAGACGCAGTCGCCATGTGCAATAAGTAGACCTTTCCCGCAGACCAATTTTGTGCTCGCATGAACTCCTAATTTAAATTCATAATGTCTCATCATTAACCAGCAAAAAGGAAAAAGAAACTTTAAGCGACTCTTTCGAGACCAGGCCGCCAGCCTCCACCAAAAGGTCCAACGATATGGATGTCCTCCACCGAAAAAGTACCACTTAAGGAAGCTCTTAACAGATTGCCCCCCGGAAGGCGCGCTAAGTCGGATTTTAGTACATCCAATAATCCCATTCTGCTTGCCCCCTACTGGCCCTGCTCCGCGTACCTGCGCTCGGTGGCCTCCTTGGCAGGGCGCCACCACTCCTCATGCTCCCTGTACCACTCTATGGTCTGCGCGAGCCCCTCGGCGAAGTCCGTGTGGATGGGCCTCCAGTCGAGCTCGCGCTCCAGCTTCGTGGGGTCGATCGCATAGCGCCTGTCGTGGCCGGGGCGGTCGCGCACCCAGTCGAAGGCATCCTCGGGCTGGCCCATGAGGGAGAGGATCTGGCGCAGGACGTCGATGTTGGAGCGCTCCCCATTGGCGCCTATGAGGTAGGTCTCGCCGATCCTGCCTTTCGTCAGGATGTCCCAGACGGCGCGGGAGTGGTCCTCGGTGTGTATCCAGTCCCTGACATTCTCCCCCGTGCCGTAGAGCTTGGGGCGGATGCCGCAGAGGATGTTCGTGACCTGGCGAGGGATGAACTTCTCCACATGCTGGTAGGGCCCGTAGTTGTTGGAGCAGTTCGATATCGTGGCCCTGAGGCCGTAGGTCCTCGCCCAGGCCCGGACCAGCAGGTCGGAGGATGCCTTCGTGGAGGAGTAGGGGGAGCTCGGGCGGTAGGGGTCGTCAGGCTCGAAGCGCCTCGGCTCGTCCAGGGCGAGGTCTCCGTAGACCTCGTCCGTGCTCACGTGGTGGTAGCGGATGCCGAACTTCCTCACGGCCTCGAGCAGGCGGTAGGTGCCGACGACGTTCGTCTGCACGAAGGGCTCGGGATTCCTGATCGAGTTGTCGTTGTGGGACTCCGCCGCATAGTGGACGATCGCATCATGGCCGGGGACGATGCGCTCCAGGAGCTCCGCATCGCAGATGTCACCCACGACGAGCTCCACCTGGGGCTCCGGGAGGCCTGCTATGTTTGCGGGGTTCCCTGCATAGGTGAGCTTGTCGAGGACCGTCACATGCGTCTCCGGGTGGTTCCTGGCCACCCAGCGCACGAAGTTGGACCCTATGAAGCCGCAGCCGCCCGTGACGATTATGTTCTGGGGCTCGAATGCCTCTGACATTGCTCTATCCTCTCCTGCTATCCGGCACAATGCTTCCTTCAGCTACCGTACGAAGATGCTTGCCATAGTTGCTCTTGCCATAGCGTTCCGCACAGGCAATGAGATGATTCCTGTCAATCCAGCCATTCTCATAGGCTATCTCTTCAGGAACAGACACCGGAAGATCCTGAGCCGTCTCGACAGTACGCACAAACTGGGATGCCTCGAACAGGGATTCCATGGTGCCGGTATCGAGCCACGCATAGCCGCGCCCCAGCGTCACGACGTCAAGCGATCCATCCTCCAGATACATGCGGTTAAGATCGGTAATTTCATACTCGCCGCGTGCCGAGGGGACTACCTTTGATGCATACTCCGTGACCCGGCAGTCATAGAAATAGAGCCCTGTCACTGCATAGTTGGACTTAGGGTGTGCGGGCTTCTCCTCGATGGAAATCGCATTGTATTGATCATCGAACTCCACGACACCAAAACGTTCTGGATCATCAACACGATAGCCAAAGACTGTGGCCCGGCCTTGTCCTGCATTCTGTGCAGCATTCCTCAGATGACGGGAGAGGCCGTTGCCATAGAAGATGTTGTCCCCCAGCACGAGGGCGCAGGCATCTCCGTCCACGAAGTCTGCTCCATAATAGAAAGCACGTGCAAGGCCATCAGGTTCCGGCTGCACTGTATACGAAAGATGGATGCCGAAATCCTCTCCATCTTTGAGCAACCTCTCGAAGTTAGGAGTATCCTGAGGCGTCGAGATGATGAGGATATCCCTGATACCCGCCAGCATGAGCGTGGACAACGGATAGTAGACCATCGGCTTGTCATAAACTGGCAGCAGCTGTTTGCTGGTCACGGTTGTCAACGGGTACAGGCGAGTGCCTGAACCGCCAGCCAGAATAATCCCTTTCATCTTTCCGATTCGCCACCTTCGTTGCTACGAGCTCGATTTATGTCTTCTCTCTCCATCGTCTTGCGCCCCTCGCTATATCCAGCAAGAGCTGCCCGCAGATTTAAGACTTTGTTATTCTCAATAAGTACAATCCGTCCCAACGTCCTCAAAAAATTTATTCGCTCTTCATTACCAATTTCAGTCCGCTGGTATTTATAAATTGCAATCGCCTCTCCGCGGCCAGTGTCTTTCCATCGCCATGCTGGATAATTGCGGCGGTAATAAGCCTTTGCAGCACGATTGTTGTTCGCATAATCGCGTCCCGGACCACTCCACGCATATTCCTGGTGTCCCATCTCGTGCAATATTTCCGCTTTATGCGTACGCACGATCCGATAGCCATGCGTGCGCAGGTTATCACAGAACTCATTATCTACCCAGTCTACAAATAGACGTTCATCGTAGCCGCAGACTCGAGACCATGCAGTAAGATTAACCATGCTACCCGAAGTTACTGTATGTTTGGCATCAAGTACTAGCGACTTGTCTACATCTGCTTTCTCTACATTGCGGTCGACTATCAACGGACAGACTATTCCCACCGCGGCCCCCCTCTGCTCCACTTCCGCTTCAACGAAGCCTTCAGCTGCAACAGAGTCCTGGTCCAGAAAGACAATATCTGTAGCTCCTTCTTGGATGGCAAGATCAGCCATCCTATTCAGAGCTTTCGACATTCCGAGATTGCTTTCTGATTCGATTATTCTTGCCGGGAAACCCGCCCCTTTAATTGCAGCGATATTGTCTGATGCATTATCAAAGATGAGAAGCTGTTCAACTTGAGGGGCAATTGCCTGAACGTTTTCTCGCAATCGGGCTATATCAGGATTGTATGTAACAATACCGCCCCATACATGAGGCTCTTTAGAAAAGCTATGAGCATCAGCTGAAGATGCATGCGATATGTTCGGCAAAATCGGCGGAGTGGGAGCAGCGGTAATCCTTGCCAATTCCATCGATATATGCTCTTTCAAACTCATTTCAGGAATAGCAACGGGAAGCTCTTTCCATCGATAGGCGGAGAGAGGCAGCCAGACACCGAGCAACCGTTCTGAAAGGAAGCCTATGGCTCGCCTCTCATAAACATCCCTAGAAATAAGGTCTGTATTTTCATAGACGTTAAATAGCAGCGGGAAAAGCCATGCGCAATACGAGTCATAGACTTCTTCTCGGGCAATCAGCATGTTATATGGAAAGATGTAGCGGCTGCGCATGCAGTAATCAAATTGGGGAAGATACTCTGGACATTGTTTCGCTATCGCTTCCTTAAGCAAGCCCATATCAGCAGCTTCATGATGCCTAGCGTAATCGTCTCCGACTCTCTGCAGCAGAGGCCTGGGAGTCGGAACGATACAGTCATAGGATTCAAGAATCTGTTTCACCGATTCATTGGGAATAGGGGAGGTAAATGCTTCTGCTCCGCCCGCCCGATTCTCTTCGGTAAAAAACCGGCGGTAGTGCACAATTCCCTTAACGTCTGCGTGGATGTTTTTCCATGCCCAGTACATTGCGGTCAACTCGCAGAAGAAAGGATTCAGCTCAGAAATGCTATCTCCGGTATCATCCGTAAATGAGCCTGGCAGCTGTTCAGCAAGTTTTGTTCTGGACGGCCCAACAAAAAGCGGTGCATATCCTTCAGGTAGCCCTGAAAGAATTGGCACATTCTTATGAGAGACAACGAATATCATCGTATTCTCCTTGCTTCTACGCAGGCTTTTTTAAGCTCCCTCAATGAAGTCATGCAGAAGATGGAACGATTAATGCTCCATGCATCTATTGTGTAAGACGTGGACTGCAGCATGGGCGCCTTCTCCTACCTAAAACCTCTCAAAGCTTGCAAACGTCCTTCGAATACATCGAGCTGTAACTGCCGAGGACGAATAGGATCTAGGCCAGCGTAACACGCGCAACCTACCACATCGAACGCAGGGTTTGTCATTTCATCGCTTCCCACTCATCCAGTTCCGCGCGTCGCGACGTCCAGCTCGATTTCCCAGAAGACGTGCCGCGCAGTCCAGTCCGAAGGCAAAAAGCTCTCCCAGCTGTCTTGTGCGAACCAATTCAGCAGAGACACTCTTCACGAGTTTGGCACCTTCACCCACTTCGGATGCGCCCATAAGAATCTCTTTATTGTTCTCCAAGAATGCCCCAATGGCATAATTTCTTGAGTACTGTTGTGATGGCAATAGATTATGTGAATGATAGACACAGGCATCAGCTGCATATGCCACAAGATAGCCAGCTGCCACCAGCTTTGCTGCCATATACATGTCTTCGCTCATATTGCATGGGCGCGGAAAGCCACCGCATTCCAGAAACGCTGTACGCCGATAAGCGGAACATACATCCGTGGTATAGAACGTCTTGATACCGTATGTCTGGATATCTTCCTTGCCCCTGGTAAACGATGTCGCGGGATAGTTGTACTGCCTGACAAGCCGCTCAAAAGGCCGTGCATCGCTCTTGGGCAGCTGCCGCCCAGATACCACAGCAATACGCGAATCATCAAAAGGCTTCAAGATATGCTCGATATATTCATCATCCGCCGGAATGGCATCCTGCGTCATGAACAGGACAAAATCCCCCGTTGTCCATTTCCTGAAAGCATCATCCCGTGTGCCACCATGATCGAAATCTTTCCGATCGATCACCTTGAGCTCGATGCATGGATTGGCTTGAGACAGATTGCGGACGATATCTGCAGTACGATCCATCGAGCTCGAGTCAACTACTACAATCTCATCAGGGACCCTTGTCTGGGATAGCAGCTTGCGTAGAAGAGACTCGATACAGTCTTCTGCATTGAGAGTAGGTATCACAAGACTGATACGAAGCGCCTCGCGCTGCTCTATATCCTGACTTGGACGGCTTGTCATATCAGTATCTATCGATGTCGAAGTCATCAAATATCCTGCACTGTCTTTGAGCTGTGTACCGCATGGCGCCTTGCAGCTACCGTCCCGTCTTCTTCTTGCCGAACATAATGCCAAATGTACCGAAGAAGCATTTCGCATCAAGAGCGAGACTTGCATTGCGGACATAATTAAGTTCGATCTTCTGCCTTTCGCCCGATTCAAAGGTAGCCGCATTGCGTCTCGACGCCTGCCAAAGCCCCGTAATGCCTCCTGGAACGCTGCAGAAAAGCGCTGCATCATCGCCGAAGTGCTTCAGCTCATCGTAGGTGATGGGACGAGGGCCGATGATAGATATCTGGCCGAGAAATACATTCAGGAACTGAGGCAGCTCATCGATAGATGTCTTGCGGATAGCGTGACCCAACTTTGTAATGCGCGGATCGTTGTCTACCTTGCGCTCACGCTTCCAGACTTCGAGCTGTTCAGGCGTGAAATACTTTTCCACGTTATCCGCGTCGTTCACCATGGAACGGAATTTGTAGATATGGAAAGGCTTTCCATTCTTTCCGACGCGAATCTGGGTATAGATGGGAGAGCCTTTGGTGTCGGCTGCAATGACGATAGATAGAATGGCACAGGGGATAGCCCCTACCGCTATCACACAGCCGGAGAAAGCAATATCAAAGGCACGCTTCACGAACCGGTAGCCCAGGCTCCTCGTGTCCAGTGATGCAGCGTACCGGGCAAACTCCTCTGTACCTGGCTCATAGCCTGCTTCGACAGGCTTGTAGGTACCTGCTGCCATGTCCTGTGCAACCATGTCGACGAAGCACCCCCCCCCCGGAACATTTTCCGGGCTGCGATTCATCTCTCGCGCCTACACTGCAGGACCGTCCAAGAACCAGAGCGCCCGACGCCAGATACTGCCTACAAGATATCAATTGCTTAGATGCTAATCGATAGCAGTCTACGACGCATTCAGCATCTTTTCAATCTACAGGTTGCTTTCAGGAATATAATTTAAACAACCATATTCACGCACACAGCGTATCTTGTCACAAATATTTGGAATGCACGTTCTCTCTTTTGATGCAATTGTTGCATATTGTCAGACTTCTGTATTGAATCTGTCTGAAAGTGCTGCAGCGATAAGCTGCTATTTTTTTCCTGCAAGGAAGCTATTCTTTTCCTGAAATAGCAGGTAGCGGAGGCTTACGTTCTCCTTACTGGTACATCCAAAAGAGACCATGTATCGTAAGCCCTTCAATATTCATCGCATATGCACCTTGGTAAATCGCAGTTCTGTCGGCAAATTGTGCAGACCATCTGAACTGCTCTTCATAAATTAGGATGCATGTCCCTTCGTGCGGGAAACATGCATCCTGGAAAAGCGTCTTGTGTTTCAAGCCTCACTCAGAGGGCATTTCAATCATGCTTTCCTGCCCTTTGTGCTTCCTCTTCCACTTTCGCCATCCCCCGAGCACCGCTCCGGTGAGGATTGCCGCATCCAGGACACCGATCGTAATAGAGATGATCGGCATGCCGGCATGCTTGATCGGACGCACGAATGCCTTGGCTGCCGTCTCGTTGTACTGGAGATTCTGTGCCCGCGCATTGAGCCAGACATAGAGCGCATCTTTCGCAGCGCGCCTCAGATCCTGCTGGAAGGTTGCAGATGCAGTCTCATACACAAAGGCACCGTCGCGCATGATGCCATCCATATAGAGGTCTCCGCCAGCACGGAGCATCTGGTCGGCATTCATATAGGTATGGTGGTCTGCATAGTCGGTGATGACAGCACCTTTGAAGCCCCACTCATTCCTGAGGACGCCCGTGAGGAGCGCTTCGGATCCTCCTGCCCAGACGGCACCAATCCTGTTGTACGAGCTCATCATGCCCGTCGCGCCGCCCTCTTCCACGAGGATGCGGAACGGCTCGAGATAGAGCTCGCGCAGCGTCTGCTCTGTCATCCACTCGTAGAGGCCGTCCCTCATCGTGTCCTGGTCGTTGCAGATCAGGTGCTTCACGAAGCAGTAGGTGCCCGTATTCTTGATGCCTCTGACCTCTGCTGCCGCCATCTTTCCTGTCAGCACAGGATCTTCGGAGAGATACTCGTAGTTCCTGCCGCCGAAGGCAGAGCGGTGGAGGTTCGCGGAAGGTGCGTATATGCCGTCGACCCCGATGTAGGCTGCCTCAGCACCAAGTGCCTCGCCGATCCGGCCGGCAAGCTCCGTGTTCCAGGTCTGGGCAAGCACCGTGCCATTGGAGAAGCCGGTACCATACTTGAGCTGGTTGAAGGAGCCTACCTGCGAGGGGCCATCCACTTCCTTGGTCTGCGGCTTTCCGATGCTTGCGATATCAGCCGTGTTGGAATACCCATGGAGCACAAGGTCTTCCTGCTCTGCCTGGCTCATCTGGTTCAGGAGCGACTCCCATTGGGGGTTGCCGTAGTCGAGGCCCAGGGCATAGCCAAGCTCTGTCAAGGACCCGTCATCCCCCAGCGTCTTCGTGCCCGAGGCGCCATACTTCACGGTCGCATCCGCGCTCTCGATGGCAGCCTCTGCATCCTCAGCGTGATAGAGGTTCTTCTCTATCACGGCAGTGTTCATGCTCCTGTTCGGCCCCTTCTTCGGATAGGTAGCCGTGAAGCTTGCGCGGTCAAGCCAGGTCAGGGGGTATCCCGCATCGCTGCCGTCGATCGAGACGCCGTCTTCTGCCGCATCTCCCGTGAAGCGGTTCTCTACCGTGGCGCCGGTCGTGGCATCGGTCGCAAGCTCTGCGCCCCTGGGCAGCTCGACCGAGATCGTGGAGCCTTCCGTCTCATCCGGCGTATGGGCATCATGCCTGAGCGAGATCGTGTAGGTGCCGGCATCGAGCTCGTATCCTTTGAAGCCATCCTTGTTTGCGTCATAGCAGTCATAGGATGCCATGTCCCTCGCAGAGAACGTGAGCGTGACATCCTGGCTTTCCCCAGGAACCAGGAGCTTCGTCTTTGCGAAGGCGCCAAGCTCCACAGAGGACTTCTGTATGCCGCCCTTGTAGTAGGGAGCCGTGTAGTAGAGCTCCACGACATCCTTGCCGGCATTCTGGCCCGTATTCGTGACGCGCACGGTCACAGATATCTGGCTGTCTTCAGAGATCGTGTCGCCGTCCTCTATTGAGGAGTCCACGACCTCCCAGCTGAAGTTCGTATAGGAAAGGCCATAGCCGAACGGATACTGCACGACGCCGTCGTATCCCTTGCCATACCCGTTGTCTACATCGTCCCAGAAGCCCTCTTCGTCGGCTGTCTCATACCACCTATAGCCGACATAGATGCCTTCCTGATAGTCATAGTAGGACACCCCCTCATAGGCAGAGATCGTCCCGACGTTGCCGTTGAGCGTGCCATCTGCCGGATAGGAGCCCTTGGAGTTCGTGTAGGTGCCGATGCCCCAGGTACCGCTGTTCGGATAGCTCGCCGCCGTCGAAAGGTCGTAGGCATAGGTATCGGAGGTCCTGCCTGAAGGGTTCACATCGCCCCAGAGGAGCTTCGGTATGGCCTCGGCGCCGCAAGAGCCCGTGCAGCCGACAAGAAGGCAGGCATCCACGCCCGGAATGGACTCGATAGGGCCGAGCTCCATCGCGTTCGTGGAGTTCACGAGCACGACCACCTTGTCATAGTTCGCACCCACATAGCTCAAGAGGTCGAGCTCCTGCGTCGAGAGCTCGAGGTAGCCCCTGTTCGTGTCTTTCGTGACATAGCCGGTATTCGAGACCTTCGACTGCGTGCCGGGACAGTCGATGGACTCTCCTGCCACACGGGAGATGACGACGATGGCGGCATCGGAGTAGCTCTTCGCATTGTCGAGCATGCTCTTCGTATACCAGGCACGGTTCTGGATGGAGGGCTCCACGAGCTGGCAGAAGTCATCGGCAAACGAGTTCAGCGAGCCATTGCCAGAGCGCGGACGGGCGCTTGAATAGCGCTTGTACATGTCCGTGAGCTCTTCGTTGTAGGAGATGCCATAATCCACCAGGGCATCGAGGAGACCCTTCGTCTTTCCTGCCACCTGGCCAGATCCAGATCCTGAAGCCACCCACTGGGTGGAGCTCCAGCCGAAGACATTGACCTTGTCCACATCCTTGGAAAACGGCAGGACATGGTCCTTGTTCTGGAGGAGCACAGCTCCTTCTGCTTCCTCTTCCTCGGCCAGCTTCTCGTCCTGCGCCATGCGGGCATTGTATTCAGTATCGCTCACATCCACATAGTCGGTGCTGACCCAGGAGTTCAGGGTCTTGCCGAACTTGGCCACCGCCACATTGGCAGCGACCGTGACGCCGATGAGCAGGACCGTCCCCACTCCACGGACTATCTTCTTCGTGCGGGGTGCGAGCTTGGGTATAGGCATTTCTCTCCAGCCTGGGCAGCATGCGCTGCCCTTAGAGCGGCCTGGCGTGAGTCAGGCCTACTTGCTTGCCTTCTTGTATTCATCCATGAAGGAGCCGAACATCGATCCCATCTTGCCGAGCTGCTTGCCGACGGCACGGGCTGCCTCCTGGCCGGACGCGCCCTTCTTGGCGGAAGGCTTCTTCTTGGGCGTGCCCGATGCCTTCTCGAACTCTTCCTTCGACTCTTCCATGGCCTTGGCAGTGCGGCTGATGGCGCGTCCGAGCTCATGCGAGCCCTTGTCCACCGCCTCGGTCGCGGCCTTGCCAGCCTTTGCGGCACCTTCCTTGCTTGCCACCTTGGCCTTTGCAAAGTCTTCGCCTGCCTTGGCAGCAAGGCCGCCATTGAGTGCAAGCTCTGCTGCGGCTGGATCTACCAGCATGAAGCCCTTTTTGTAGCCGCGAAGCATAGAGACTGGAATCTCGACGGTGCCGACAAGCTTCTGGGAGAGTCCGCCATCGCCTACATAGAAGGTCTGCGCTTCGCCTGTCGCTGGGTCAAAGGCCACGTCGTCGATGTAGCCGAGCTCCTTGCCATCCGTGGTCTTGGCATCCATGCCGCACCAGATGATGCAGGAGTCCCAATCAAGGCCCAGGCGCTTGCGCGCCGCATCGTCGAAGCTCTCCTTGCCCTTCGTGGCAACGAGGCCACGCTCGCCCACCTCGAAGGCATCGTAGGCAATGAAGAGGTCTGGCCTCTTCACCATGCCTGCGATATCGGGCTGCGTGATCGTGAATCCCACGACGTGCTTTCCATCAGGCGCGAACACCGTCATGTGCACACGGCCCAGGCTCTTGAGCTTCTCCTTGCCGGAGCGCCCTTCCTTCTTGTCATAGACATGGAGCCTGTAGAGCTTGGCGACACGAAGCATGCGTGGATTCCCCTCTTTCACAAAAAGGGGCGCAGCCACTGGCGCGCCCCTTGATACGTACCCCTACTATGAGCTTGCCAAGACCTACTCTTCGGCAGGCTTCGTCTCGGACTCGACATCCACGTGCACCGGATCGGAGGCAGCTGCAGGAGCAGCAGCGGAGCTCACGGTATCTGCAACGGAGCCTGCAGCAGAGGTGACCGTGTCGGAAGCCGTGGAGACAGCGTCGTTCAGCGTGTCGCGGAGCTGGTCCATGCGCTCGCGGGCAAGATCGATCTTTGCACGGAGCTCATCGGTGTGGGCATCGACCTGCGGACGGAAGTCATTGATCTTGTCGGAGACGACGCGCGAGCCACGCTCGTAGGAATCGACAGCGCCATCCCATGCGTCATTCATTGCATCTGCTGCCATAGCACGGCTCTCGGCACCGGAACGGGGAGCGAGCAGAAGGCCCACGACCGCACCTACCGCAGCACCAAGCATGCTGCCGACAACAAAACCAAGACCTGCGCTCTTCTCGCTCATGTCAAATCCTTTCCATGCAGGTGCGCACTCCATGCGCAGACATTCCAAGGCTGTGCGGCATACTGCCGCCCTGTCTGGCAGATTATACCCATACCTATCATAGCTAAGCGAATTGAACCCTGCCAGAAGGAAGCAGATGCGGGCAGGCGGTCTGAAGCAGAGGGCCTTCTTTCGATTGGCTGCGATTGAGCGAGCGACGATGCATTGTCTCAGGCTCAATATTCTTGCTGATATTTTAGGGGCAGGGTATATTAAGGACGGTGGGCCCGGGATGACCGCTGATTCAAGTCACCGGGCCTAAATTCGTAGCTAGGCGAATCCCAGATGGTAAGCAACCAAGCCGACCAGCGGCCAATGGATCAGCATGAGCGCAGGCGAGCTCTCAATCCTGTGCGGCAAAAGCAGGTCGAGCATCAGCATCTATCTTGCTGAGATCTGTGCCATAGTGCCCGACCTCGTCGAGAAGCAGAACGTGAGACGACTTCTGCGAAATCCAGGACATGGGACCGAAGAGCTGCTCGATGTATTCTGGCCCTATCTTTCGAGCCCCATCACGCGCAGAATCAGGCTTCCCAGGCGTCCCAGCATGGATGCTCTCTGCGAGGCAGGAGCGCTGCTTTCCGGAGAGAGCGCGCTTTCCTTTGTATCGGACCTTGCCCTGGACGATTCCTGCCTCACTATCGCAGTCACCAGAACAAGCCTGCCTAAGCTGCAGGAAGCGTGTAGCACAGGCTGGATCGAGGCTGTCCCGGTGCGAGCTGTGCCTGCCTGAGGTGGAGGTATAGGCATACCCTATCGACAGGCCTTCCGACATTTCATTTCTTACAACAGAGCTGTCAAGCATTGATTTGCTCAACCTGTATGTCGCATGCTCGAAGACGCCATTAGACGACATCCGCTATCAAGATGCTCTGGCTCAGCTGAAGGAAGAAGATATGCCACCTGCAACAGGCATCGGGAATAGCGTGCATAAGGGCTTAAGGGCGCCTGGCCACAAATAGCTGACGCTATCCTGATTAAGCGGCTGATATATATGGTAATTGAATAGTCAACCAGAGTGCGGACGTTCGCGCTTCCTTGAGCTGCGGTAATGTGCATCGGTGAGCATCAGATGGCGAAGGACCCTTGCGGTCTTCGGCCACCTCTCGTCAGCCTGCTTGACCCG
>Ga0256406_1002922_pt1 | contig 22686 bp, 22 predicted proteins | sample RumenRJG_03DNA_FD_185986 | JGI IMG/M metagenome (GOLD analysis project Ga0256406, IMG submission 185986) | Bovine rumen microbial communities from Lethbridge, Alberta, Canada - RJG_03 | ecosystem: Host-associated > Mammals > Digestive system > Stomach > Rumen | place: Canada: Alberta | collected... | reverse complement strand
CTCATACAGAGCAGTGATCTTCATTGCTTTCGATGTATTGTTTCGCATTAAGACGCCTCCTTTTGCTGTATGTCCGAATATCTCGTTTTCAGGCAACATTTTTTCGTCTTAATACAAACTATCTGTTTGGATCAGTTAGGACCATCGAACTGTTTGCGAGGAAGCCGTTCGGTTGGACGAAGTAGAAGGATTTTCCTGCTCCGGATCCGCCGATGACGATCACGTTGTTGTTAAGCCCTGTCCTGTGGGTATCCAGGCTCATCCGCAGATTCTGGGACAGGATCTTATTCTTTGACGGGTCCTCATCTTCCAGTTTTTTGTTGATCTCCTTGCACGTTCCAAATGCTGCAGTTCCATATTCCGTGCCGGGTTTCACATCCCGGTCCTGAGATGTTACTCTCAGAAAAATGACAAACCAGATGATCGAGCAGATCAGGATTCCTTTCCATGTCCACGGTGTGATCCTTGGCGGCCAGAAATGAAGCAGGGCATATACCAGCTGCGGCTTCAGGTTATCCAGCGTGATGTTCTCTCCGTACATGAGGCCGATGCTGTAGCCCAGGTAAACAGCAAAAGGCAGAAAGCACAGGAAGAAGATCACATTCAGTTTTTTACCGGATCTCTGCATCTCTGTCTCACCTCCTCCTTTCGGAATTAAAGCTTCTTTTCAAATGGCGAAGTCAGGTCCTGTGACGATCCGCCATGAAGCATACTGCTCAGATTCTCCAGTGCCGATACCGGACCTTCCATCCCATTTGGAGCCTTCCCGGTCCCCTCGGTTTTTGTCAGATCCTTCGAGATCTCCCTTGTGCCAACTGTCTGCAGTCCTGCACTGCGGGTCTGAGCCGCCTCTTTCACCATCGCCATGACTACAGGTCCGGCTAGTGTCTTGAACGTCCCTGTCTGAAGGTCCGTGACGGTATATGCCCGGTCATGGAACAATGCTGCCCCAAGACTTCTCTCACTGAGGTTTCCTCCCGGAAGAATGGCATCCTTTATCGGGATGAAGACCGTACGGTTCTGGTCGATCGAGTACTCTGCAAAGTTCCTCATGACTTCCAGAGGCTTTCCGGCGATCCAATGGTACTGGTTCTGCAGGCCCTGACAATCAAGGTCATGAAGCCGCACTTTCACATCCTGAAAAGCATTCTGAAGTTCCGCCCTCTGAATCTGAGGGCTTCCATATTCAGAGGTGTATGATTGCTCCTGTTGCCCAGGCGACTGCTCTCTGCCGCCCATGAGTTCCTGGGTCTCCGGTGTCAGTGTTCCATTTCTGGTAAATGCTGTGGAAAGGTAGTCCTTTTCACTCATCATCCCAAGATAGATATCCTTATTCGGTCCTGTCGCATGATTGATCAGAAGCGCTCTTACCTTTGGAGCGTCTGATACAGACATCGCATACTGCGTTCTTCCATCTCCTCCGCAGAGGTCCGGCATCTTGATGAAGAGGATCCCATGCTTCTTCATCTCCTTTTCGATCAGCTTCAGGCTCTGCTTATCTTCCGTTCCGGCATTGATATACATCATGTCCTCACCCTTGATGGCGCGGAGCCTGGACGGAATCGTTTTCCCTTTCCATTTTGAAAGCCAGATCGTATTGATCAGCTTCGCAAACTGCAGAGTAGCCTTGAGCGTGATCTTTCCGAGCAGATATCCGCCTTTTCCAAAGACGACGATGATCTGCGTTGCGTCTCCCACCTCACTCATGAAGTAACCTCCTTTCCATTTTCCCGAATAATCCGAGCAGACACTGAACCCGCTGTCCAGCGTCTGCCCATCCTTCTTTCATGTAACGATCAAAGGTGCTGATTCCACGGCAGCTGACTGGGGTCCGTGTAGTCCGGATCCGGAGTTTCATTTCCCTGAACCGGATCAAGGTTCTGACTCTTCTCCAGTTTCTTATCCTCATAAGCCTTGATGATCGTCACAGCCATCTGCTTCCGGATTCCCGGGGATGCAGGTCCCGCGACATTCTGATAATGGTCACCGTTCTTTTCATACGGATAGGAAATGTGCAGGTCCCCATCTCTCTCGAAAATGCGGATCCCATCGATCTTCACGAGTCCTCCGTAGTTGAGCGTTGCGTAAGCCCTGGTCTCGTCTTTCTCATACAGTCTGATATCGACCGTCATCTGAAGCGGTTCCTTATCAAGGTTGATCTGATGCATGACACTCTTCTTCACTTCGTCCGTGATGGCCTCCCGAAGCTGCTTGTCCTTGATCATGATGATCGGTTCCCACTTGTCGTTTTTCTTCTTTTCCGGAAATGAAACGAAGGAATAGGTCTGTCCGTCCTTCTCCGCCTGGATCAGCTTTACGTTGTGGATGACCACCTTCTCGTCCAGATACACATCTCCTGCTGCCAGAATCTTGTCTGTAAAAAGTGGCTTCATATCTGCTCTGATATTCATCTGCTCTCCTCCTGTTTCTCTGTATCAGCATTAGAATCTTTATGGCGCATATGGGCCGCCACAGTTCCGTCTTTCTGGTCTGCTTTCTCTGCCGTGTCATCCTCTGCCGATGCATTCTCCGGAATCTCTCCGCTCTTGAGTGCTTCCGCAATCTGCTCCTGAGTAACTTCGTAAAAATAAGTTCTGCCCTTCATCTCGGTCAGCGTCTTATCGAGGACTGCACTCATCTTCTTCAGCCAGGCCACCTTGTCACGTTCCTGTCTGGCGCGAATCTGTTTCAACCGCCGGTTCTTCCTGTCCTCCAGCGCCTGACGCTTTTCCTTAGCCTTCCGGATCTCGTCCTCGATGCGTTTCAGTTCATCATCCATGTGGCTTCCTCCTTACCATCCCCAGATAAGGCTCATCATGCTGGTGATGAATACCTCCCTGGAATAGGTCAACAGTCTCCTTCTGCGGCGCCTGTCCTGCTCCTCTGTAAATCGGTTCATTCTCTTTCTCCTTTCTCCGCATGAGCACTTTCCCATGCCCCCAAAGGGACTAGCTTCGCGTCGCAAGCATGGGCAGCATTTTGCGGCTCGTCACCAACCAAAGCCACCAGGCCTCCTTTGGGGCCTGATGGCAGTAACGTCAGCCAATACAATGTCTGTCGGCTGTATCTCTGCTTCCTCAGCGGATAACATTCGGGTCGAGCTGCGGTTCCTTCTCCTGGGTTTTCTCCATTTCCCTGTTCAGTTCCGGAGCCCCAGGGCAAAGAAGGATCTTCCTCTCCGGATCATAGACGTGGGCGAAGTCTGAGAGCTGGTCTTCAGGGTCAACCTGAGTCTCGTTGATCGAACTGACCATCTCATCCAGTGCCTCAGTTGAAGCTCCAAGCGCCTTCGGAAGCACCATTACCTCATGGATGGAAGACGGCAGAATGAAGAATCCTTCCGGCATCTTCTTCGAGATCTGTTCCATGACATCCGGAATAAAGATGGCTGCGGCTCCGTGTACCATGGACTGCGTCGTCAGGACCAGAAGCGGGATCTCATCCGAGAGTGATCTGCCTTCTTCGTACTCTTCATCGTAGTCCTCGTCATAATCCTCATCGTAATCATCGTCACGGTCTTCCCCGTAGTCTTCCTGACGGTCCGGCTCGGGGTCATCCTCCCACCAGTTCCGTTCCACCTCCTTCTGATCTTCCGAATTTCGGCCAGCGGAAGGTTCCCGAGTAGGTGTAACAGAATCGTTGAGCAGGTTCGTGCGCTCAAGCTTTTCCTTCTGCTCCGGTCTCGGATGCCCGGTCATCGTAAAGCTTCCGAACACATCAGACATACGGTTGAGGGTCGGCTTGTCATTTTTGAGCGTGTTCTCCACAGCTGCCTCAAAAAGCTGCTGCTCATTTACACCGAATGTTTCCATCATGCTGTTCGTGATCAGGATGCTGCCGTCCGCTCCTCCCGGACCGGCAAGATTGATCCGGTAAGTGCAGGCGATATCGCCCATCTCCCTGTGCGGGACAGTCTCCAGAAGTTTCGCATTTCTGGTATGGCCGATCGCGCTGAGGTGGACCTTATCCTTCACCGCTTTCCAGCTGCCCAGGTCCTGAAAGTCGGAAGTTCCGATCGGATTACGCCGGAGGTTCTCAAGAGCATCAGTGCCCTGCCCGGCGATGTGCTCCAGCGCACTTCCCATCGTCATGGTTCCGCCGGCGACGGAACGGTAATAGTCGTTAAGGTAGATGACCGGGCCGATATTGGATCCTGGCATGGTAAAGGTCAGACCGACCATATCTCCCAGATTCACCTTCCGGTTGGTCTGAAGTCTCAGCTTTGCTTCCTGAAACTGAGGCGGAAGATAGTGAACGACATTTCTCTCAACTGCCTGGCAAAAGTCTTCAAAATTCATCATGTATGGTTCCTCCTGTTAAAATTCTGTATAAAAAAGGTCGCGACAATTTGTCGTGACCTTCTTCACAGTATATGTTCCGGCTGCCTGTCTGCAGCCTGTTCCAGTTCCTTCCAGCCTTTTTCCGGGAATTCCATGACACCCCTCTCCCTGAGACTGGTATAGGACATATCCTTCGGCCCAATGATCAAGTGATCTACCACATCAATGCCAAGGACTCTTCCTGCACTGACCATCCGCTCCGTCATATCCAGATCCTCCTGTGATGGTTCAAGCTCTCCGCTCGGATGATTATGGATCAGCATGACGTTCGCCGCATTCGACAGGATAGAAGTCTTGAAGATATCCCTCGGATGTACGACCGTATAGGTCAGGGTCCCGACACTGCAGATGTCCAGATTGATCACCTGCATATGGCAGGTAAGATTCATGACCATAAAGACTTCCCTGTCCAGGTCACGAAACTCTCTGATGATCAGGTTGACTGCCTCTTCCGGATTCGACACCGGCTTAGATGAGAACAGTGTCCTGTCTGGTATCATCCTGACCCGCACCAGGTCAAGTCCCCGTTTTTCACTTTCCATCGCTGAAGTACACCTCCATCATCTTTCCGTCAGGCATCGCCTTCAAAAGCTCCACGACCATGTATGGCTCCAGCTCAGGGATATTCTCTTTCTGACGTCTCGGCCTTTCCCAGAACTCATCGGCGGCGGTCTTATATGTCCTCTTCCTTTTTTCATGCTGCACTTTGATCACCTCTTTGAATAATCCAGCTTCAATTTCATGTTCTCTGCCGGAATGTCCGGGCTGCAGATCTGCGCCAGCCTTTCGAACGGGATTCCCATCCTGTCTGCCTCACGGATGACCTGAAGCTGTTCTTCTGAAAAGGAAGAATTCTGATAGACCTTTTCCAGAAACCTGCGTCTCCGCCTTCTCTTCCAGAAGCCCTCAGGCGGATACTGGTATGCCGTCATCTCCGGAAAGGTCTGCTGTTGTGTACTCTTTCCCTTCTCCAGCTCTTCCCACTGTTCTTTCAGAGACTTTACCTGCTGCCTGAGGGATTCATTCTCCGCAGTCTGACTTTCCAGTCTTGCCGACAGTTTCACAGCCTTTCGGTTTGCCCCGTCGAGCTGATCTCTCAGCTGATGGATTTCTTCCATGTACTCGTCTGCTTTATCCTGTGCGGCCAGATAATCAGCCCTGAGCCTGTTCTTCTCCTTCTCAGCCACTTCGCTCTGAAGTTTCGACATCTGTATGCGGTAGTCATCCATCCGGTCCATGACAGAATTCGAAAATTCCGTCTGAGCGCGGATCATTCCTTCCTGTGCCTGATTCTGCTGCCTGACGAGTTCAGCGATGAACCGCATGCCATGCTGATCGAACGAATAATCATTCGGCCGGGCTTCAGCTGGTTCTTCTCCCTCATCCGATCCGGACGGTACTTCATCAGACACATCGTCTGGATCATCTCCGGGACTTACCGGGGCTTCTGGTCTCCGGTCTTCTTCCTCGTCCGGCCTTGGATTTTTCGGCGGACGGCCCCTCCCCCTCTTCGGTGGAAGCACGATCTCATCTTCGCTGCCCTCCGTCACAGCCATCTGCTCCTGAGATACGGCAGCTTTTTCCTTCGCCTGCTCATCTGCAATGCTCTTATCTCTCTCGTCCATCTGTCTTTCTCCTTTTCTCCTGGCTCTTTTCTTCGGCTTCTGACTTTTCACTGCCCCGGCTCTTAGCTTCGGTCCTTGCCGCTCTGCTCATTTCGGCAGCCTCCCGCTTCAGTTTCTCTTCACGCTCTCTGAGGACTTCCCGATAGTCGCCCCGGTCGATCTCGCCGCTTCCCTCGTCTTCAAACTGCCATCCGATGTTCCGAAGGAGACGGTCCCTTTCCCGGAGATCTCTCATCTGGCTCAGGCATGATGCCTTCTGGTCCAGAAGACTGTCCCTGTACCGAACCGCCTTCTGAACAGGCATGATTTTTTCGATCTCCTTATCGATCCGGCTAAGTTCCTCTTCTTCCTGCGGACTCAGCCAGAATTTCTCCATGAGCTTTTCCCTTCGGCTGACAAGTCTGCAAATGTCACTTCGGTACAGTCTGGTCTTCACAGAGGAAAGTTCCGACCGGACGGCTTTCCGCTCATTTCCTAAGTCTTCCCTTCTTCTGTCGAGTTCATCCTGCGACCGGATATCCTCGCGGATCAGAAACTGGAGATTATCGGAAAGTTCCTCCAGACTCAGCACGATCGTCCGGCTGCCTCTTCTGCCCCGGAAATCCGGTTTCCGGATAAAACAGGTATTTCTCCATCTTCTGTAAAATGTCCGCTGGAACTCGTTCATGTGCCACCTCCCGTTCTTCTGTTTCCTGACAAAAAGGAGACGGCGTACCGTCTCCATATCCCCATAGCTTCTGAAACTGTTTTCGCTGATCGGGTGCATGCGCACATACTCGATCCGCTGCCGGATCTCCTCCTTTGAATACCCCTTCCCCAGACGGATCGTCCTGACAGCCCGGCCTCTTCCCTTTGGCTTCAGGGAAAGGTACTTGCCGTCACGGACCGAATACTCCAGAGACTCAAGATATTTCAGAAAGTCACTGTAAGAAGGGCTTCTCAGGATAGCCTCATCGATATCGTCGCGAATCAGGTCAAACCAGTGATTGATGTAAGGGTGTCCGGACTGCCATTTCCCCTTCAGCTCTTCCTGGTCCAGACCTGGGTGGTCCTCCGCGTATTTTTCTTTCTGCCTGCGCTGTATCCACTCTCCATAGTCGACGGACTTTTTTGTCCCGTCATACTCAAGCGGCGGCAGTCCATACTTCTGGCAGACCCTGTCTGAGATCGGCTGGATCCTTTTCTCCCAGTCTCCTTTCGGTGAATGGTACTTGACCCCATCATCGATTGCGACGGAATCAAAGACGATATGCACGTGCACATGGTCCTTGTCCGTGTGGACCGCATAGGTGAAATAATATCTTCCTCCCAGAAGTTCCTGCGAAAAATCCTCCGCGACCGAAGCGATCGTTTTCACGTCGACCGGACAGTCCGGCGGAAATGATATCACGTAATGAAATCCGGCACTCCCGCCAGGTTTGTTCCAGTAGTCCTTATTGCGCTTCATCACGGAATAGGCACGATCTGGATCCGTACCGGCATTTCCCCCAATCAGGGCTGCCTTCTCCGGATTGCAGATATACTTCAGGGCCGCCTTCAGTCCGCCCGAAGGGTCTCCGCTCTTTCTCTCCTTAATCCGGAGCAGTTTCGTAACGGCCATGCCGGATCCCTTCCACGATTTCATTGCACATCTTCTGACAGGTCTCTTCCAGCTCTTCCTGCAGCGTCAGCGTTTTCCGAATCATCGGGGCACTGGCATACCCAGCAGCATTTGCGCTCTTTGCGATCTGGTTGATATTGTTGCCGACCTTGCTGATAGAGTAGTCCAGCCTGTGGAGCAGCTCTTTCAGCTCCTGCGGGACTTCAGGGACTTTGGACCGGAAGACCCTTGACCGGATGAATTCTGCCTGACTCATTCTTGAAGTCCATGCAGCCTCCCTGAGCCAGTCCATCTCAGAATCGGTAAGACGAAGCGTTACCCTGTTTGTGCGGCATCCGGCTTCTCTCTCCGGAATGTATGTAAGAACCATAATCAATTTTCCACCTCCTGATTTTTCCGTATTTTTCTGCGGAATTTCCAAAAAATAGTTCACTCTGGGAGCAAGATACGCCTTTGGCAGACGAGCCATCCATCAGGGGAATTTCCCCTGACCCCTCAAAAAATCAAGAAATAAATCATGCTCATCACCCCCTTTTCTTCTTCAACCATCCGATCAGCTCCATTTCCGTGAGCGATTCCAGATTGACTCCTTTCACGGCTAGAAGCTCCATCACCGATTTCGTGTCTGCAAGAAAAAAGATCCATCCGGCATCTCTGCCGAGGATCTCGCATTTCTTCATAGCTGCTTCAATTGCCCTGTCCGCTTTCTTTTTCTTCGGATCATCGAATTTCCTGGTCTTCAAAGCAAAGACCCTCTCTCCGCCGGATGCGTTCATGAGTACAAAAATGATCCTCAGTGCCTTCAGCATCTTCAGTTCGAGAGAGGGTTCTTCGTTCACTTCCCTTCCGATCCCGCCGCAGGCAAGGATCACGTCTGTACTCATCTTTTCCTCTGTTTCCAGATTATGAGAATGAGTACTTCCCGCTGTCCTTGCTGTAGACCGCGGTCAGGTCCGATCCGTCAGAAAGCTTCAATTTGATGGTCGCCTGCCTTGTCCCGGCATCGATCGAGTAATCCGTGACCTCGGCACTCTGTACCTCTTTCTTCCCATGGCTGAAAAGATAGTCATAAAGGCTGTACTGGAAAACGTAACGGTTGTCCATGTAGTTGAGCAGTTCTTCCGGAACGGAGCTGATGGAAATGTTCCTCGCGTCATAACCGTCATCCTGTTCCTGATTCTGGAACTGATTTTGTGGTTGAGGTTGCGTCTGCGATGGATTTTGTGTCTGCACGGTTGCCTGTGTCTGAGCTCCGACTGCCTGTCCTTCCGTATCCGATGCACCCTCAGTCATCAGCGTCTCCGGCTGGACCTTCTCCTCATCCTCCTCGATCATGAAGATGTACTCGCCCGGAAGATCCGGGAAGAGAATGAATCGGAAGCTCATGTCATCCACTTTCTCCAACCGTCCTTGAAAAGCCATTCCGTTTGGAAGAGAACAGTCAATTGGATTTTCGACAATGATCCTCTTTGTGCTGATTCCTCTGTCCTTGAGAAAAAGTCCGGCTGCCCGGAGAAAGTCTGTCTCCACAAATCCTGCGTCCCGTTCCTCCTTATCGGTCATCCCTGTAATCGTGAGATAAGGGCTGATCCCCTGGTCCTCATCCGTTCCGAAGATTTCTGTCTTCATGGATTCCTGGCCCTGGTTGATCAGCTCTGCCTTTTCCTCCTCGGAGATTTCAGGCTTCGGAAGAGCCGCTTCGGTCTCGATTGCCTCCGCAAGGCCAACCTCCCCGGAGTTCTCTGCAGCGTTCAGTTCGCTCATCACCTGCCAGGCTTCCTTCGTGCTGATCTCTGTTTCCGGAGAACGTATCAGTTCTCTGGTGACAGCAAGCCCCAGAATGAAGATGACAGAAGCGCCAAGTGCGGCAATCTTCTTCGACCGGACAGTTTTGCGTCGTTCATCCGAAAAGCTTCCATCTCCTGCGTCAGGCGCTTTCCCAGCATTCAGGCTTCTCATATGCAACGAGTTCTTAGGTCGGCTTTTATCAGGCGGTCCTTCATGTGTTTCATACTCCCGCTTCGGGGGGAAATCCCCCGGAGCTTCATTTCTCATATCCTTGTCCATATGGTTGTTCCTCCCAGAAGATCAAAGGCCGCTGAACTTGAACGTGTCAGCAGCCTTGTCGTAGGTTCCTTCGATTGTCTCTCCGGTATTCAGTTCGATGGTGAACAGCGCTCGGTTCTGCTCGGGCTGAAGCTCGTAGCTGCTCAGGGTCCCGACCAGCTCTCCGGTCTTGCCACTCTTCAGCACATAGTCGAATGCCGAATCATAGAAGTGATCTTTTCCCCCGACGAACTTGATCAGGGTCGTTGAGACCTGAAGGATGTCGAAGGAAGTCGTTACCTCCTGGGAAGTTCCAGACGAACCACCTGAGTATCCGCCTCCTCCGTAGCTCCCGGATGAGCCTCCGGCTGAAGTCCCGGTTCCTGTCTGCGAATTGTCCGAGATCAGTGCAGTGGTCTCACTCTGGGCAGTCTCACTTTCCCTTTCCACTTCAGTAAAGAGATACTTCTTCTCCTTCGGGTAATACACAGCAAGGGCCTCCCACCTCGGATCGTTATTGAAATAGATATAGTGGTAAACTTGATCCTCATCCTGCTCTCCTTTGTACTCCTCCTCGGAGAACGTCACGTCCGTCACACCCTGATACTCGGACATGGCGGAACTGATGTGGAGCTGGTCTCCCAGCTGCTGGAGAAACTTCTGGTCATCGAACTGTCCGCTGTAGGACTGAAGGATGGAAGCTGTCAGTCCGTGGATCGTCAGGTTGTAAGGATTGGTCTCCGGAGTCTCCATCATCGTCTCCGGCTCCGTTGATGGCTCCGGAACTTTCTGCTCCTCCGGCTTCTTTTCCTCGTCTGAGAACTTCAGATTCACGAGAACATCCTCATCCGGCATAACGAAGTTGATCCTCTTGTTGTTATCATCCGCATCATTCACCAGATAGGAATAGCTGGTGGAAATGTCATTGGTGGCGTTGATCGATACGTCGTCGAAGTACTTGCCCTCGACCGGATGGACCACCAGGGCGACCATTTCCTGCGGAGTGACAGAAAGCATCAGCTTCTCGTTGTCCTCCTTGGAAAAGAGTTTCTTGTCATATTCGATGCTGCCGTCGGAGCTCTTGTAAATGAGAACGCTGTGCTTTGCAGCCTCCGTCTCCACCGGAGCTTTCGGCTTCTTCATCACAAAGTTCAGCGTGAAAAGCCCTGCCACTACTGCAGCCATCACGATGCCGGTGATCATAACCGGCTTGTTGCTTGGTCTGTTCGGATACATGTCTGTCCCCTCCTCATCTGTTGTAGGCATAGACGCTGTAGAAGTCGTATGCCTTGCTGTAAACGACGATGTAGTCCTGGGAATAGGTCTTTTTCCCGGACTTCGTGTAGACTCTGACCATGCAGCGGATCTCATCGTCCGTCTCATCGAGCATTTCCTTCAGCTCCACTTTTGTCACCGTATAGAGGTCGCCGTAAGCCTGATAGAAATGGTCCGCGATGGCATGGTCAAACTCCACCGCACGGTCTCCGATGAAAGCCTCCTGCACACCCGAATAGACCTCGGTGATCTCCGGATGAAAAGACTGGCGGAACCTCTGAAGACCCTCGTCCTGCTCTTCCTTCTGTTTCTGAACCTCCTCATCAGTGACCGGAAGTCTGTCAGAGTCAGAAGATGCAGAAGGATTCTGCTTCGCCTCTTCCCCGGCTTTGTCTTCCTTCGGCCGTACATCGCCATCATCGCTTTCTGTTTCAGAAACATCTCTCCCGCCTAATGTTCCTGCATATCCCGGTCCGCCCTCTGTCGCAGCCTCCGTCTGCTCCGTCTCCGTATCAAGACCATCCACCAGTTTGCTCGATCCAAGATCGATCAGGTGTGGCAGGTAGACCGAGATCAGAACAGCAATGCAGAAGATCAGAATGTAACTTCGCAGTTTCTTTTTATCCATGCGCTTTCTCCTTTCATGCTCCGAAAAACCAGTTGCCGCCGATCTGAATCGCATCTTGCCCGGTCGTCTTCCCCTTCCTGCTTCGGAAACTCGTGAAGTTATGATTCCGGATTCCTTTCCTCAGGCAGTCGTCGACCGCCTGCTTCACATAGTCCGGAACATTGCCGTTCAATCTGGATTTCCAGTAGCTGTCCATCGAATAGCAGTACTGGCCCGGAGCGGTCAGCTGACTCAGTGCGTTGCCGCCTTCGTATCCCCACTTGCCGGATTCGGTCCGGTTCATGGCTGAGGAAATGACTGCCAGTGCTCCCTGATAGGATCCGTTGTCTTCCTGGGCGACGATTGCCCAGATCAGCTCCATCTGCTTCTGTGAATACTCTGTCCCATCCGTCCGGAAGCCTCTCTCAGCGATTCCTTCGTTATCATCCTGAAGGATGATGTAACGCCTGATTGAAGTAATGGGCATAAAGTCCACGTTGCTGATCATGGGACCGGTTCCCGGATTCTCCGCTGTATTGTAGGAATGGCCGCTGCAGTGAACGACCTTGCCGTCTCCCAGATAAATGCCCACATGAGGGCTGCTTCCCCAGTAGACGATGTCACCAGGCTGAGCGTCCGACACATCCGGAACGATCTCTCCGTTTGCTCCCTGGTCCTGTGCGATCCTCGGGAGATTGATCCCGAAAGAACTGAAGATACTCTGCACAAAGCCTGAGCAGTCCGCACCGTAGCTGAGACTCGTTCCGCCCCAGACGTAAGGAATCTTCCCCACAAAGGTCGTCGCGTACTCCGCGATCTCCTCTCCCATCGATGATGCCGCAGGCTTGACCGAGCTCAGCGAAAAGTAAAGGGAACGGTTGTCCTCCGGACTGATCAGTTCCGTTGCGAGATTCTCATTTCCCGAATCCTGTAGGATGCTCGCAACACTGCCTCCGCTGAAAAGATCCGACTTACGGATAAATCCACGGACATCGCCTGACTCGACAAAGTACCAGTCTTTCTCGTCCTGAGGCTCCGCCAGGATGTAGACCAGGCTGCCTGACTGGACCTCACCGACCGCTCTGGCATTCTCTTTCGGGTACTCCAATACCTCTGCCTTTGTCAGGACAAGAGCGGAATCCTTATCAGCCAGAACATCCCTCGTTGTCGTCTGTGTGTAGGTGAAGGCCCTGTTGTCCGCGATCTCAATATCGGGTGTCGCGGTCTCGAAACCCTTCTCCCCGATCAGGTCCACCATCTCAGTCGTTCCGCTCCCGGATTCCAGCTCGGAGGATGGAATAAAACCTCTGACGTTTCCAGATTCCACGTAGGACCAGTCGCCTATGGACTTCAGCACACAGACCAGTCCGAAGAATGGAACCTCGCCGACAATGGCTGACTTCTGGTCCGGCTGTTCATAGATTCGGTTGCTCCTGTCTCCCTGAGCGATCGCATACTGCTTTTTTACCTGAGAGAAACGGAAATCTCTCCTGAAGTACCAGCTCGGGTCCCAGTAGCTGCCGTTGTAGTAATAGCTGCCATCGGAATAGTCTTCTTCCGTCTCGCATTCTGATTCCTCCTCTGGTAATTCATCGAGTAAGATCTCCGTCTCTGACTCTGTTCCCGGTTCTGTCTCTGTCTCCTCTTCGTCGGAGATCTCTGTGCCTGTTTCTGTCTGAAGTTCACTTTCCTGTTCTGTTTCCGACACCCTTTCGCTGGATCTCTCTGACTCAGATACTCCCGACGGCGATTCTGTTCCTTTCTCACTTTCCTTTCCGGATTCAGTCTCCGGAGGACTCTCCGTTCCTTCTCCCTGATTCTCCGACGGTTTTGTTTCTGTCTCAGGCATCTGTTCCTTCTCCGCTGCCTTCTCCGTAGACGGATCTGTTTCCTCAGGTAAGGCCGGAGCTGTTTCCGTGGCTGCTGTCTCATCACTTTCCGCTTCCTTTTCTGCGTTGTTTTCTGTCTGTCCGGCTGACTGCGTTTCCACAGGGCTTTCTGTGAGCGGTACCGGCAGCGTTTCTGTTGAAGGTATCCTCTCCGCAGCAGTCACCAGCCGCTCCGCTTCCGTCTCAGCCGCTGGCACAGAAAAGCAGCCGCCCGTGACAGTAGTCATAAGAACGGCTGCTCCTGAAAGCAACGCTGTTATTCTTTTGAATTTCATGATGTTTCTCTACACGCTCCTTTCCGTGTTAATGGCCAAAGAACCAGTTGCCGCCGATCTGTACTGCATCCGCTCCGGTCGTCTTGCCTTTCGTGCTCCGGAAGCTCGTGTAGCTGTGGTTGCGCTTCCCTTTCTTCAGGCAGTCATTTACCGCCTGCTTCACATAATCCGGGACATTTCCTCCCAGTCTTGCCTGCCAGTAGGTATCGTTGCTGTAACAATACTGTCCTGGTGCGGTAAGCTGTGCCAGAGCGTTGCTGCCCTCGTAGCTCCAGGTAGGTGATTCGACCCGGTTCATGGCGGATGAAATGACCGCCAGAGCTCCTTTGTAGGAACCGTTGTCTTCCTGCGCGACGATCGCCCAGATCAGTTCCAGATCCGACTGAGAATAGTTGGTAGCATCCGTCCTGTGACCGTACGTCCCCATGCCTCCAAGCCCTCCGGAAATGTTTCCCCGCCCGGCTACGTCAGCGGTCAGTACTCTCCTCACCTCGAAATGCTGATGATACTCATTCGAGATGTGGACACCGCCGGACTGGTGGATGATCTGATTGTTCCCGATGTAAATGGAAACATGCGTGGATCCATTTCCATTCGGCTGACCTTTCACGTGAGCGCCTGTGCGGTAGTAGATCAGGACATCTCCCGGTTTTGCCTGGGCGAGAGAATCATAGGCGATATGCGTTCCCGCCTGAGACTCCATAGCTCCGGTATCTCCGCCGATCTCGTATCCGAAATGGTTGAATACCCCGTGCACAAAGCCGGAGCAGTCGCATCCGCTCTGCCATGCGGTCGGGCTGCCCCCATGGCCGCCGCCCCATACATAAGGGATCTTTCCGATCCACTGCTTGGCATACTCAATCAGTTCCGTCGCGTCCGCGTAGGCATAGACTTCATTGTCCTCATAAGAGGTGGCGGTAACTGTTCCCATGATTGGAATGAACATCATCAGAAATGGCAGGATCAGTACCATCAGAAGCGGGATGATCAGGATGACAAGTTTCTTTCTGACCAGTGCCCGGATCGCCTTGAGTGCGTCTTCCGCCATCTTCCTCAGAGCTTTGGCTCCCTTCGCCATAAGACCGAAGGATTGACCTGCCTGCTGTGTCATTGCCCGGCTCTGTTCATCCTCCTGCATCTGCTCATTCCGGAACTTCTGCATCTGGAATTTCTTTGCCAGGGAACTTACATCCGCCTTGGAAAGTTTGCCTGTCAGCTGCTTCCAGTACTCTCCTTTGACTGCTTTTCGTACCTGTTTTTCATAGGCAAGCTGGGCGGCAGCCTTCTGACCGTCTGAGGAGAAGCCAGCCTCTTTCAGGATCTGACCGTAAGCATCGGATGACCCTCTCTCCAGATAAGCAGTTCGAAGCGCAGCACCCTGCAGGACTCTGCTGTTTGCTCTGTCCGCTCTGCCAGCTGATACAGATCGAATGGCCTTCTGAATATCAGCTTTCTCTTTCTTTGTTCTTGCACCAGCAAGAAGGTGCTGCTTGTATGAAATAGCTTCCGGAGGACTTTGAAAAGCGTCGCTCTTTATCGCATCGTCATTTATCGATATTTTATTTTTCATTATTTCGATATTCGTCGATGTGTTATTTCGCTTTCCCGAGTCTGGCCATGCACCTGATTTTGGATTTGCTTTGGGACCTGCTCTTGGCCTGGCTAATCCTCTCCTGATAGTCTCCCTCTTCGCAGCTTCTTTCTGGATGCCTCCGGTCGGCCCGCGCTTATCTTTGCCTCCTGAAAAAACAGAACCGATTGATGCGATAGGATCATTACCACTGTAAAGTGAATTTGATAATGTTTTCTGTTCTTCAAGGCTTTCTCTTCCCACAATAGTTCTCTTTGTTTTACCTTGCAGTCGGTATCTCTGGACCTCAGCCTGTCTGGTTTCCATCTTTTGTTTGGATGCCGCCATCCGTCCGATCTCGGTCTGATCCTTTGCACCCATCCTGAGCGCGGTCTTTGCCATAGCTCCGCTCTGAATCTTCCGGTCAACCTTCTTCTCTATCTCAGACAGAACCTGTTCCCGCTGTCTTTGAGGCATGGAAAACAGTACCTTCCGATACTTCTCCGGAAGCTCTGCGATCACCTCCTCCCGAAGAGCAAAGGAGCCTCTGATCTTCATGGAAGCAATCTGCCGGAGCTGCTGGTCTGTATTCTGAAAGGATGGCCCTTTCTGCTGACGGATCCGGACATCCATCGCCGTCTTCATCTGCCGCAAACGCATCACCTCCTGGTAATGGGCATAAAAAAGAGACTTCAGACAATTGCGTCTTCAGTCTCTCCTCATCCGGATGTTATTTTATTACTCAATCGTCATACTTATATGTTCTGCTTCCTGTAACTCCTGGGTGTGCAATAAATACATTTCCTGCGAGTGGATACTTCTGCAGATCAGTATCCTGAGAAGCAGTTGTGATAAATAATTCATCCATATTCTTCCCACCGAAACAACAGGAAGAGACATTTTTCGCAGGAACCTCAATACGGTCAATCAGTTTTCCTGTCTCAGGGTTCCATCTTGTAACAGACTTTCCGCCCCAGAGAGCCACCCACAGGCCGCCTTCGGAATCAATCGTCATCCCATCCGGGACGCCCATCTCATCAGGCACTTTGATGATCACCCTGCCGTTCAGGATATCCCCCGTTGCCTTATCGTAATCGTATCTTGAAACGGTATGGCGGTCTGTATCAATGAAGTAGAAAACCGATCCATCTGCACTCCATGTAAGTCCATTTGCAAGTCCTACATTCGGGATAAGCTTCCGAACCTCGGTATCTTTTGATATAGAATACAACGCTGCTCTGGGCTCTGTGTATGGCACCATGGATAATGTTCCTGCCAGAAATCTGCCAAATGGATCTGCTTTTCCATCATTGAATCTATTATCCGGAAGATTGCTTTCCGGATCACAGAGTCTCGTTTTCTCTCCGGTGAGTGGATCAAGGAGATAGATTCCGGACCATACCCCGACAATATATCGATTGCTGTTTCTGCAAAGGGCAATTGTCCCTATCTTTTCACTGACGCTGATTTTCGTCAGAGCGGATTCTTTGTATGAGAAAATATTACCAGCTTCCACATCAATGAAATAAAGTGTCCGGGTATCTTCATCCCACACAGGTCCTTCTGCATTTATGCAATCGGATGTGATATAAAGTTCAGCTTTCATGGCACTGTCCCTTTCGGAAATTCATGAAATCTCGTCTCGTGATAACAACATTATACCCGAGCTTCGTCTCTCTGTGGTCACTGATTATCCAGCTGCCCATACAGGAACTCCGGCTTCTTCACTTCCCCTTTCACCCGGTTCTTCCGAATTTTCGCCAGTTCATGGAAGTTGGTGTTGAACAGCTGGTACATGGCGGAGTCCTTTGGCAGCCTTCCGTCACAGGGAATGACCCTGTTTCCAAACTTGAGCAACCCGCATCCGCAGTCCGGATTGCTGATATACTGCATCAGGTTCGGTGAGATCCCGAGCTCTGTTTCAAGCAGGTGTCTCTCGTTCTCCTTCAGGTTCAGGAGCATCAGAAACTCGCTGTTGCAGAGCATCGACTCGACCGCCGTCGTTGTCAGAAGGTCCGCCACGTTCTGCGTGATTGCCGTGCAGAGGCCGCCCATCTTTCGTACCTCTCTCCAGATCTTCTCCAGGTAAGCCGCGGAGTACTGATTGTGAGAGAGGTTATGGAACTCATCTATAAATACCCATGTGCATTTTCCCTTCTTCGCGTTCTCCGCAATCCTTGATCTCACGGACTCCAGCATGATAATAATTCCCATGCCGGACTGCGATCGGTCGATGTCTGCCATCCCGTAAGCAGTGAAACGATTCTTTGTATTCACATTTGTCGGCTTGGAAAACATGTTCATGGCTCCGGTCACAAACAGTTCCATAGACAGGGCAAGCGCCTGCGCCCGTACCTCCGGCTGTTCTTTCAGGATCTCGTAGAACTCCACAAGAGTCGGTGTTCTGAAGTTCTTCTCCCCGACGCCCCTGTAGATCTGCTGGACCACACGGCCGATAATGGAATTGTCTTCCGGCTCCATGCTGTTCTCCTTAATCTGCGAGAAGATAGAAAGCATCAGGTTCGTCTTGTCCTTCAGGAAAGTCGACCTGGAGTCCATGTACTGCAGGGTATCCGTGTCCAGCGGATTGATGTAGTGCTTCGAGGTCGAGGAGAAATCGATGAACTGACCATGGAAGTAGTCGCAGATTGCCTCGTACTCATTCATCGGGTCGATGACGATGATGTCGTCATCCGTCGTCAGGAAGATCTCCGTGATCTCTTTCTTGGTCTCCATGCCCTTGCCTGAACCGGAAAGGCCCAGGATAAAACCATTGCCGTTCAGCAGCGTCTTCCGGTCCCCGATCAGGATGTTGCGGCTGATCTGGTTGACCCCGTAAGCGATCCCGCCCGGCTGGTACAGTTCATGGACGATGAATGGTGTAAATGCAGCCAGCGGCTGTGTCAGCAGCGGGTACATGGTGTTGCAGAACCGTGCTCCGCAGGGCGATGCCGTATGAAAAGCCTCGATCTGCTCCCAGTAGACTGGTTCGAAATGGAACCCTTCCCCTTCCGCCGCCGAACAGAAGGCGGTCACGTTGTTCTCCAGTTCCTTCCTCGTCGGAGCGTTGATCACCACATAGACTCCCACGTAGAACATCCTTTCATTGTTGTCATTGATGACATCCAGAAGCTCCTCGATCTCGCTCTTCTGTCTTCGGACCTCATAGGAGACGTCACTCGACCAGGCGCCTGCCCGGTTCCGCGTTTCCTGCTGTTTCTCGATCGTTCGTCCGACCTGCATGTAAAGGTCGTTCAGTCTCTTCCTGACTGCGTCCATCGGGATTGCCGCAGCATCGATGGTGACGGAGCACTGATAATCCCCGGAGAGGAACCGGTTCATGATCTCCGGATTGACCCCGCTCGGCAGATGCGGCAGGTACAGCACCCGGCTGTAGCGGTTCGCAAACTGAAGCGTGATCCCGTCCATGGCTCCGTACTCATCCTGGAAATACCCGACATGCTGGGGAGCAACGAAATCCTTCCAGTCCCTTGCCTTTCTCACCATCTGCTCCCACGTCAGGGTCAGCTGCTTCCCTTCGCCCATATGCCAGAAAGCATAGAGGTAGCGCAGCCGGTCCGTCCCGTCCATAGGGATGAGGGCACTCTCCATTTTGCTGAAATTCACAGTCAGGTTCGCTTCGATTGACAGGAAGTAATCCCGCGCCGCTCCGACGTCCTTCTTTCTGACGGACAGCACGAAGATCCGCACCTGGGTCAGGCCGGAATGCCCCTCCAGCACTCTGTCGGAAATGTACTTGTTGAAGGACTGTACCATTTCGGAAAACTTGCCGTCCTTCTCACGGATGAAGACATCCCTCCGGACCTGGTCCATGTCCTGATTGTTGTTAATCATGAGAATCTTGAAGCTGACATTCAGGCTGTTCAGCATCAGACAATATCGCCTGAGGAAGTCATCCTTTTCCAGATCGTCCATAGTCGCGAAGTTCGTGTCCAGAAAGAGATATGCCTTATCAAACAGAACCTCCGCTCCCTCCGGCTTTTCCTCCAGCTTACAGATTCCGTCTTTCGAGATCCGGCTGATGGGAATCAGCTGCTGGACTGTCTTCGGCAGCCGGTACAAAGGCTGCGTCAGCTCCTTGTATTCCTTCATTGCCTTCAATCGCTCTCACCCCGCTTTCTGTTGCGATGCATTCTGTTTCACTGCATCCTGTTTTTCTGATTCCTGCTTTCTTCTCCAGGCATTTCTCTGCTTCCAGGATGCTCTCCTCCGTCTCCAGATAGAGCTTTCGTAATTCGTTCTTCCTGTTCGTCTTGCTCCTCTTCTCCGGAAGCTCCTGCCCCGTCGCATCCCGTTCGTCTGAGTCCGCATCCTTGAAATCCCGCAAGCCCTGATTCTGCCAGTAGACCATCTCCGGCTGATAGAAGAAGGAAGATTGCTGCTGTACCTTCTTCTTCCGCTTCAGATACTCGCCGAGCGGAATCCCGTGGACCTTTATGAAGCCGACCGCGATAATCGGGAACGCCACCGGTAGCGTCAGGTACATCGCCACGGACGCATTCAGCTTCAGGTAAAGAAGAAAGAAAGCCAAAAGCCCGCCGCTGACCACGACCGCAGCGACTGCAAATAAGGTCTGACGCATGGTCAGACCTTTGAAAAAATCGTCCTTGTAAGAATCAATATCCTGATTCACAGGGATCATCATGATAAATCACCATACCTTTCTTCCGAATCAGCCCAGTCCCAGGCAAGACCTTACCACTCCGTCTGCTCCTTTCACGCAGGCTGCCGTGGCGACCATCGGCATGCACAGGTTAAAGATTGCCAACATCATCTGCACCGTGATGTCAGCACTGTCGATCGTGAAGTTCAGTGCCGCCGAGGCAAACAGGCCAAAACTCAGCTTGATCGCCAGTGCGATGACAAAGGCTTCCAGACAGTATGCCGTGAAGGTCTTCAGCCATGCGATCCCGGTCTGTGAAAATTCGCGCCCGCCGGCAAAGCCCGCGAGCGCTACCGGGGCAAAGGGGATGCACATATAGACCTTGAACAGACGCTTGATCACAGCGACCGCAACCTCAACCCCGGATACAAGAATGGTAAACATTCCCACGAGGCCCCCGATCAATGCAATCAGTCCGGCAGAGAACCAGGAACTTCCTTCACTTTCGCCAGTATCCTTCAGGGACTCCTCCATGCTGTCAAAAACCTGGTCCACCGTCTGCTTTTTCTCATCCGACTCCGTGATCTGGATCGTATGCGCCAATGCAAGCGATGCATTGTTGATGCCCCGCACCAGCGACAGGGAATTCGTCACCAGTGATATGGTGATGGCAAACCGGATGAACATCTTGAACATGGACTCCAGGGTAAATGTGGACCGGATATCAATGCTGTCTTTCAGCCATCCGGCCACAAAATAAAAGATCGTAAGCGACCCGGCGATAGCAAGAAACACGCCGTATACCGCTGATCCTGATACAATGGACCATGCTCCGAACTGTCCTTCCGGGTTCTTCTGTACAAAGTTCAGAGCAACCTGTGTGCAGCTCTTCCAGATGGAAAAGCCGCAGTTCAGAAGGGCTCTGCCCTGCGCGAACATGATGCCGCCCAGCCATGTCAGCATCGGCGACAGGACCGCTTCGTACATCGCATTTGCAGCCTGCCCAAGCTTGTCACCGACCCAGCTTCCGATGCTGGTCATCCAGCCCGGAAGCTTTATCGCCAGAAGCATTGGCTGAATCGTTAATAGCTGCCACATCGTCTCATTCACCTCCCTTCTTTTCAGGGTAAAAGAAAGCACCGGCCAGTGTAACCTGGTCGATGCTCTAAGAAAAAATGTATCTTTCAAATACTGTCTACAGATTTCGGTTTTCGGGAATCAAAGTTCATCCGCCGTGATAAACTTATCACTGCTGATTGCATATTCAGCTCCCTGTTTGACCGTGACATACAGTGTACCGTCTGGCGTATTCACCTTCACATAGGCATATCCATCCTTGAACTTGTCTGTAATATCGATCTTCTGGTTCATATAATAGATATATGTTTTCCCGCTCTTCTCGTCCGTCTCGACCTCCGGTGAATTCAGTTCTTCCTGCAGTTCCTCTGCGGTCAGCGGGCGCTCCGACCCATCTTTCTCATGGGCAACGCCGCCTCCTCCAACCTGCACTGTCTTCCCATTTTCATCCTTGTAAGTCATTTCATAACTGGCCGCACCATCTTCCTCCGTAACGGTCATCTCTGCAGTCGTCATCTGACCGTGTGTCCATATCTGAATACTGCGCTGGATTCCGCCTACATTATTGGCATAGCATACTCCGCATCCTGCAACGACCGCAGCTGCAGCAATCAGAGGGTGCAGTGCCCTCACTGCCTTCCGATGACTTCTGTGAAGTTTCCCTGCTGACGCATCCATGCTGACAATCTTGTTTTCTGACGCTGTTCCGGTTTCCATATCCATAGTGCTCTCCTTTCCGATCCGCTGAGCTGCAATCTTTCTGATCCTGTCAGCAGTGATCGATTCGGGAGCTTTGATATGATCAAAAGCATCTCTGTATGATTCCTGATTTGTCATGACCTGTCTCCTCCTCGTTAAGCACATGTTTCAGCATCTTTCTTCCGCGGACAAGCCGCGCGCGAACACTGCTGTCTGTGATATTCAGGATCTTCGCAATCTCCGCGGTTGTATATCCTTCGTAGTAGTAAAGATGAATTGCTGTCCGGTACATGTCCGGAAGCTGCAGGACCTCAGATACGAGGGATCTCTGCTCCGGAGTTTCAAAGTCCACTGACTGGATGTAGTCTTCCCAGGACACATCACCTTTTGACCGGAATCTCCGTCTCAGGTCATGCGCCTTGTTCACTGTAATCCGGATCAGCCAGTACTTCAGCTGTGATTCATCTTCAAATTCTCTGCTGTCTGTATAATATTTGATCAACGCCTCCTGCACAGCATCCTCAGCATCCGCTGGGACCTGACTGGCGGAGAGTGCCGCCGCATACAGAGAATTCCTGTATTTCCGGACAACATCTTCAAGTGATAACCTCATCGATTGCTCCTTTGCGTTTCCTTTCCTCTGAAGAGCTCTTCACTAATAAAACGTTTCAGAAATTGAAAATGTGACAAAGCCGGAAGAAATATTTCTCAATAAAGAAACGGCCTGTCTCAGACATATACTGAAACAAACCGTCCCTGAGTGTTGATCCTGTTACCTTCAGCGTGTGCAGATACACAATGATTCGGAATAATACGGCCTCAAACAGAATCAGTACAGCATCTTTATCTCTGTCCTGATTGGTGCCTTTACGTCTGCAGCAAAAACGTCTGCGTCCTCTTTCTTTCCAACGATGCTTCCGTAATGGGTCGGGATTGCGACAGACGGACAGATCGTATTGATGAACTCTGCGGCCTTCTTTGCATCCATCGTATAAGTCCCGCCGATTGGAACGAGTGCGATGTCACATTTCACATCGCGGTTGTCCCTGTTCATGTCGG